>ERZ1026903.1199-NODE-1199-length-9986-cov-11.842010_pt1 | contig 9986 bp, 5 predicted proteins | sample MGYA00380180_ERZ1026903 | MGnify/ENA primary metagenome ERZ1026903 (study PRJEB33269, sample SAMEA4719816) | human gut metagenome | biome: human-associated habitat; feature: organic feature; material: feces | place: Cameroon | collected 2013-10 ... | reverse complement strand
GTGGGTGTGTGGGGCGTTTGTGCTAATTTTGTAGGGCGAAGCGCTTTAACTTGAAAGGTGGCGCGCTGACGGAGTTAGTTGACGGGTCAACTTGTTAACTCGTTAACCTGGAAATATTACTTGTTAACTTGTCAACTTGTCGGCTCTTTAGCCTGAAATTCCGCCGACGGATTAAAATATTAAATATAATGGATATATCACCATTTGCCTCGCCGCTGTATTTGCTGGCCAAGCCGGCGGGGGCACGTTGTAACTTGGCCTGTAAATATTGTTACTATCTGGAGAAAGGCAAGCTTTATGCTGACCGGCCGACAGAGGTGATGAGCGAGGAGATGCTCGAACGCTTTGTGCGCGAATATATCGGTGCGCAGACTATGCCCGAGGTGCTGTTTACGTGGCACGGCGGTGAGGCGCTGATGCGTCCGCTGTCGTTCTATAAACGGGCGGTGGAGCTGCAGCAAAAGTATGCTGGCGGCCGCAGGATAGACAACTGCATACAAACAAACGGTACGCTGCTGACAGATGAGTGGTGCCGCTTTTTTAAGGAGCAAGGGTGGCTTGTGGGCGTGAGCATAGACGGGCCGCAGGAGTTTCACGACGAGTACCGCCGCAACAAGGGCGGCCGGCCGTCGTGGGCACAGGTGATGCGTGGCATTGACTTGCTGAACCGCCATGGCGTGGAGTGGAACGCGCTGGCTGTGGTGAATGACTTTAATGGCGATTATCCGCTGGACTTTTACCACTTTTTTAAGGAGATAGGGTGTCACTACCTGCAATTTACGCCCGTGGTGGAGCGCGGGCAGCATCATGCCGACGGGCGCGGCCTGGCGTCGCCCACTGAGGCCGGCGAGGGTGGTGTGCTCGACTTTAGTGTGAGCCCCGAGCAGTGGGGACGCTTTTTGTGTGCGATATTTGATGAATGGGTGCGTGAGGACGTTGGCACGTATTTTGTGCAGCTGTTCGATGCCACGCTGGCCAACTGGGTGGGGCAGCAACCGGGCATTTGCACGCTGGCTCCCACGTGTGGCCATGCGGGGGCTATAGAGTGGAACGGCGATGTGTATGTGTGCGACCACTTTGTGTTTCCGGAGTATAAGTTGGGCAATATCATGACCGACTCGATAGTGGGCATGATGCACTCTGAACGGCAGCATGCCTTTGGACAGGCCAAGCGCACGGCGCTGCCGGGGCAGTGCAGGGGGTGCAAGTATTTGTTTGCGTGCAACGGGGAGTGTCCGCGCAACCGCTTTGCACATACGGCCGCTGGCGAGCCCGGGTTGAACTATCTGTGTAAGGGTTACTACCAGTTTTTTGACCATGTGGCACCGTATATGGACTTTATGAAGGCACAACTCGAACGGGAATTGCCGCCCGCGGCTATTATGGAGGCTGTGCGGCGCGAGCCTGGGAGGTTTGGGGCGTAGTTCTTGGTTCTAAGTTTTGAGGTTATGAGGTTATAAGGTTAGTTCTTTGTTTTGAGGTTATAAGGTTATAAAGTAACCTTTTGCTGTTTGACTCGCAGAGGTAACTTTATAACCTTATAACCTCAAAACAAAGAACTAACCTTATAACCTCATAACCTCAAAACTTAGAACTTCCTCCCCCTAACCCCATTAACTTGTTACTTATAAAATAAATTGCTAACTTTGCGGCCATAACAATATATATCAATTAATATGGCACAAGAAGACGTATTTAAGAAGATTGTATCACACTGCAAGGAGTACGGTTTCGTATTTCCTTCGAGCGATATATACGATGGTCTGGCAGCCGTGTACGACTATGGCCAGAATGGCGTGGAACTGAAGAATAACATCAAGCAGTATTGGTGGCAGAGCATGGTGCTGCTGCACGAAAATATAGTGGGCATTGACTCGGCTATATTTATGCATCCCACTATCTGGAAGGCTTCGGGACACGTTGATGCCTTTAATGACCCCTTGATAGATAACCGCGACTCGAAAAAACGCTATCGCGCCGATGTGCTCATCGAGGACCAGATAGCAAAGTATGAGGAGAAGATAGACAAGGAGGTGGCTAAGGCACGCAAGCGCTTTGGCGATGCCTTTGACGAGGAAAAGTTCCGCCAGACTAACCCCCGCGTGCTCGAACACCAGGCTAAGCGCGACGCCCTGCACGCACGCTACAGCGAGGCCATGAACAAAATGGACCTTGACGAGCTGAAGCAGATTATACTCGACGAGGAGATTGTTTGCCCCATTTCGGGCACACGCAACTGGACTGATGTGCGCCAGTTTAACCTGATGTTCAAAACCGAGGTGGGCTCTACTGCCGATGGCGCAAGCACTATCTATCTGCGTCCGGAGACGGCACAGGGTATATTTGTGAACTACCTGAATGTGCAGAAAACCGGTCGCATGAAGATACCTTTCGGTATAGCACAGATAGGCAAGGCCTTCCGCAACGAGATTGTGGCCCGTCAGTTCATCTTCCGCATGCGCGAATTTGAACAGATGGAAATGCAGTTCTTTGTAAAGCCCGGCACGGAGATGGACTGGTTCAAGCAGTGGAAAAAGACCCGTCTGGCCTGGCACGAGGCTCTTGGTTTTGGCGACGACTGCTACCGCTACCACGACCACGAAAAGCTGGCTCACTATGCCAACGCTGCCACCGACATTGAGTTTAAGATGCCGTTCGGATTTAAGGAGGTGGAGGGTATTCACTCGCGTACCGACTTCGACCTGTCACAGCACGCCAAATTCTCGGGCCGCAAGATTGAATACTTCGATCCTGAGGAGAACCGCAGCTATACACCGTATGTGATTGAAACATCAATCGGTGTGGACCGCATGTTCTTGAGCGTGATGTGCCACTCATACCAGGAGGAGAAGCTCGAAAATGGCGAAACACGCGTGGTGCTCAAGTTGCCCGCCCCGCTGGCTCCCGTAAAACTGGCAGTCATGCCGCTCGTGAAGAAAGACGGACTGCCCGAAAAGGCTCACGAGATAATGAACGACCTGAAGTTCCACTTCAACTGCAAGTATGAGGAGAAGGACTCTATTGGCAAGCGCTACCGCCGCATGGACGCCATAGGCACGCCTTACTGTATCACCATCGACCACGACACACTCAACGACAACTGTGTGACGCTGCGCGACCGCGACACCATGCAGCAGACGCGTGTGGCCATCAGCGACCTGCGTGCCCTCATCGAGGACAAGGTGAGCATTACTTCACTGCTCAAAAAGTTGCAGTAAGTGTCTTGCTGATTACACATAGATTTTACACATACACACACGCATTTACCACGTAACGTAATGGGGGCTTATGAGGCTTGTATGCCCCATAAGCCCCCAATTTTTATGTTGATGGCGGTGATATGTGTGGGTGTGAACACATGAACTCAGATATTAAATCTCTACTTATGCGCAAAATACTTAACACGCTTGCGGCCCTTGCCCTGGTGGTGCTGCCCATGGCCATGGCTTCGTGCAGCGACAACACGGGCGAGAGCGATGATGCCGAGTTTGCCAACTGGCGCAACCGCAATGCCGCCTTTTACGACAGTCTGCTTGCTGTGGCCCGCACCGATGTGGCACAAGCCAAGGCTGCTCACCCCGACAACTGGCAGGCGTACACGCCGTGGCGCTTGTTGCCCAGCTTTTCAAAGCCGTTTGCAAGCCAATCTACCGACACGGTGGTGGCCCGCGTGATAGAAAGTGCCGCCACACCCGGTCTGACACCTTACTACACCGACAGTGTGCGCGTGAACTATATAGGCCACCTCATGCCTACCAAGAGCTACCCCAAGGGCCGCGTGTTTGACCACAGCGGGGTGTATGAAAACGAGAGCTACGTGTTCAGCGCGCAGTACTCTACGCCCACAAGTTTTGCCGTGTCAAACCTGGTGGAGGGCTATACCACGGCCCTTATGCACATGCAGGTGGGCGACCGCTGGATGGTGTACATCCCCCAACAGTTGGGCTACGGCTCGTCGGCCAGCGGGGTGCTGCTCCCGTATTCAACCCTCTGCTTTGACATGCAGCTCAAAAAGGTGGCTCGCAAGGGCCATTCGCTGAGCGAGTAGGGGGGAGGATGTTAGGGTTATAAGGTTATGAGGTTATAAGGTTAGTTCTTAGTTTTGAGGTTATGAGGTTATAAGATTACTATTGTTTACTCAACACGCAGAGGTAACTTTATAACCTCATAACCTCAAAACTAAGAACTAAGCCCCCCTGCCCCTCTAAAAGTGACAAGACTCCGACACACATATAGCGTGTGTCGGAGTCTTGTCACTTTTAGATCCTACTGTCCGAGCTTAAACTCCACCATGCCCTTTACAAAGGCCTTGATAATAAGTTCCGTAGTATTGGTAGCGTTAAACTTCGACAACAGATGCGCCTTGTGCGTGTTGATAGTGTTCACACTCACGTTAAGAATGCGTGCAATCTCGTTAGCCCTCAGTCCGCGCGCCAGTTGTTGCAGCACATTGTGCTCCGTGGTGGTAAGGTGTCCGCACGAGTCGGGAATGTGCATCTCGATGTGCCGCACCAGCTGCTGAAAACGTTTGCAAAAGTAATTGTCGCCCCTCGCAATATTGGTAACAGCCAGCTGCAGCTCCTCCACGCCACAACTCTTAAACACCACCCCGTCGGCCTCAGAGCGCATAATGGCATTGATGTTCCATATCTCCTCGTGCGAGGTGTAAACCATTGTGCGCACCTCAGGCAGCACCCGTTTAACATGCTCAATAAGCGCTATGCCCGAGCCGTCGGGCAAGTCGAGATCCACAATGCACAAATCGACGTGGCCCCCGGAGTCGAGCAGCTGCATGGCGTTGTGCATGGTTGTGCACAAAAGCACATTGCCCACACCGGGTGTGCGCTGCAGGCACACCTTAAGCCCCTCGAGCAGTATGGCGTGGTCGTCGCAGATGAGTATGGAGTATTGTTCAGGCATGATATGGCAGATAATTTTCTTAAGCTGCAAAATTATACGTTTGCTTTTGTTTGCACCTCATTAAAAATAATGATTTGCATCACCGCGCGTGCAGTACGAGGCATCTTTGTGTCCCCAAATGTAGCAATTGGAGCACAAAACGAGCGTATTGGGGGGGGTAATTTCATTATTTTTAATGACAAAAACTATAAACAAGAATTATATATTTGCAACAGAAACCTAACGCAATGCCGTTGGCAGAACTTCTGGTTAACAAATTAACGGGTTGACAGGTTAACAAGTAAGCATGCCATACAATAGTTATAAACTTAAAAAGCTTGGCAAACTTACCCGTCACCCCGTCAACCAATTACGCCTAACGCAATACTATCAACAAAACATTTAATACGTATGAAACTTACCAACCACCTAAGCCGCGTGCTGGCCGCCACCTTGCTCGGCCTTGGCTGCCACACCGCAGCCCTGCACGCGCAAAACATCATGTTGCACCTCGATGCCCCGCAAGGCATTGATGCACAAACCCTTGCTGCCGACATCGGTACGCTAAAAATCACATTCTCAAACTCCAAAGACTTCTTCGACACCAGCCTTTACGCCGCCAACACCCTCGACTTTGGCAGCGACTACTACAATAATGGCAAAGACAGCTACCACCACTACTTCAGCCGCGAGCTCACCCTCAACGCCGATGATGGCAACGGCAACGCGTGGTGGGGCAACACAAACAAGGTTTGGCTCAACTTTGAAACAGTGCGCCGCCAGGTTAGCGGCCGCACGGGCCAACCCATCTACTACCGCATATACAATCCCCACTTCAGCCGCATCATCACGGGGCAGATCGACCCCACCGATGCCGACGAGGTGACCCTGCACCACACCGAGCTGACACAAGCCCGCCGCGTGGCCTTCATGCCACCCGTAGACCGCGACGGCAATGCCGTGTCCGCCATTTTTGCCCCCGACCTGCGCACAGGCGCCTGCAGTAATTTTAGCACCGGCCGCGTCAATATGCAAGACCTCACAGAACCCTTTGCACGCTACGTCTACAAGGGCGACACCCTGCGCTACCTTGTGGCCCCCAAAAGCAGCGAGCTCGCCCTGCATGCCGACTCCATTGTAGTGACCGACACCACCACCTGCGTCACCACCGACTATCGCAAGGCCGTGGAGTGCCGCTTCTACATCACCGACAGCCAGGGCCAGCTGTGCCCCGTCACCAACGGCGAGTTAGCTTCGGTATACTACAGCTCCAAGCGTGGCCGTGGCTACGGCGACTACAATTGCAGCATTCCGTTTAAGCTCACCGCCCCCGACGGCACACATGCCGCCTATGCACTCCCAGGTCAGCAGATCTTTCAGCTCCACTTTCCAAAGGTGCAAACCACCGATCCCGACTTCCTCATGCCCTATAATGCTGACCTCGGCTATATTTTAGGCGAAGTAACCATACCCGCCAGCACCGAACCCGTCAGCCTGTCGTTAGCCAAAAGCAAACCCCTGCGCGTCACTACCACACTGGCCGATGCCGCGCCCTATGCCGACCACCTGCAGTTTAGTGCCCACACCTATGTCAACCCACCTTATTCATGGCAGGAAAACAAGCAAATGTCTGTAGAATGCAAGGAGGTGAGCCGCCAAATCAAAGGCAACGACCTCGTGGTCACAACCCTTGTCGAGGGCAGCACATGGCCCTTTTTAGCCCTCAACGCCCAATATGGCGCACAGAGCGACACCATAGCCAGCGTGCTCAGCAAGCAGTGCGATGTGTACATGTATCCGGGCGACCCCCGCACCGAGTTCAGCCTTACACTTAAAAATTTCCATTTACCCCCATTCAGCAAGCTGCACCCCGTCAAGTTCATTGTGCCCTGCCACCTCTTGCAGCAAGGCGAAAAACTCTACATACACGGACAATTGTCTGTTGCCGAGGACTGGCGCTGTAGCACATTTGCCACCCATCACGAAGGCTGCGCCAAATCCCTCCAGCCCGGCACCACAACCCCCGTACCCTACGACACACTTACCGTCATTCTGCCCGAGGGCAACCACGAATGGTGCGTGGGCAAAAAAGGCGAAAAACTTGACTCTGCCAACATCCACACCTTCACCCTCGGTGCCACCGACACCCTCACGCAGACTATCTACGACCGAGAGTTTGCACTGCTGCGCGTCAACTGCCTGGGCACCGACAGCATTTATGTGTACAACAATGTACCTAAATACCACCGCTACCGCCAGAGCAAGCTCACCAGGGGCCGCTTGTACTATGCCGACGAGGAAATCCCCCTCAGCCCCGGCTACAACGAGCGCACCATAACCTGGCGCGAGGCAAAACTGCAAAAAGACACCCTAAGAGGTATGTCATACTGGCTCGAGGCCCCCATCACCTATCTGGACGAGGACGGCAGTTACTACACGTCATACACCGGTTTCAGCCGCGCCGACAACTATCTCGTGTTAGAAAAACTGGAAACCGCCACCCCCGACAGCGCCATCTGCATCTCAACGGGCAGCAAAGCCAACCTCGCAGTATGGTCATCAGGAGCGTACGCCACCGCACGTTTCATCACCATCAACCCTTCTGAGGCCGACACCACCGTGGCAGTTTGCACCCAAAAAACCGTTCGTGTCAATTTCTCTTACAAGGGCGGAATCGTGCCAGGCTTTGAACGCTTGAACATGTGCTATGGCAATGAGCAAACGCACATCGTGCCACATGGCAGATTCTATAGCCGCAGCCGCATGGATCTCGAGCCAGGTCACTACACCATGTCGGGCGTTGTGGCATACGAGGATGACAACACTGGCTACTACGTCACCACCCCCTTCAGCATCGCGTTCGATATCGAGGCCAACCACCCCACCACCATCGAGCTATGCCCCGATCCCACAGCCGTAGCCGCAGCCCCTGCCAATAGCGCCCCCGCCAAGGCAGCAGCCTGCTACGCCCCCGACGGACGCCGCATCAGCACACCGCAGCCCGGCCTCAATATCATCAAAATGACCGACGGCACCGTGCGCAAGGTGATAGTCAAATAAAAAGTATTGCTCTACGCACAAGCACCAAACACAAGCACCAAGCGCAACCTCAAAGCTCTACCTCAAAAGCTCTACCTCAAAGCGCAACCTCAAAAACTCTACCTCCAAACTCTACCTCTAATGGGGGCGACGCGTCTCGCGTCGGAAAAGGGTAGGGTAGTGATAAGGAAATGCGCCCCCCCCATTAGAGATTGGGGTAAGAGAAGTGATAGAGTGTAGGTGTTAAAGCGCGTAGTAAATAAAAAGAAAGCAATTACACATCACGTGCCAACTGCAAAGCAAACCATGCTTGCCAGTTGGCGCGTTTTTTATATATTTGCAATTCATAAACAAAATCCTTAGTAAAACAAGTCGACGAACAGGCATGCACTACACATATATATTATGTAAAGGCAAACTTACCCGTCAACCCCGTTAACTCGTTAACCCGTCAACCCAAAAATAACAAACTTACCCGTCACCCCCCCAAAACCCCAACACACTATGAAAAGACTCCTCCTCCCCCTCCTCATCACCCTCATGCTCACACCCGTGCTTGCAGCCGCACAGCCGCAAGCCGACTCCCTGCGCCACCTCCTGCGCACACAGCCGCACAACCCCCACCTGCTGGCACAAATGGCACAAGCCTTCAGCACCTCGTGCCCCGACTCCGCACTACACTACGCCCAACTCGCCACCCAACACAAAGCCCAAGGCGCCGACATCGTCACCCTCGAGGCCGCACGTGGCGAGGCACTCGCCGCACAAGGCCACATACAACAAGCACTCGGCCACTTTACCCAAGCCTACAAAGTGGCCCAGAAACACCACCTCGCCGACCAGCAGCACAACCAACTATGCAGCATGGGCATCTGCCACAGCCGCCTGCAACAATTCGACCAGGCACGACCAAGTCATAGCCTACGCCACACGCCACCACAACCACCAGCTGGCCTTTGCAGCCTACCAAAACTATGGCGCCATGTGCAGCCGCATAGGCCGCCCCGACGACTGCCGCACCCTACTGCTCAACGCACTCAAATATGAGCGTGCCGCCGAACCCGCACAGCGCATCTCCGTATATGCCGGCCTCGGCACCATCCTCACCTACAACCCCGCCACCTTTGCACAAGCCGAGCAATACCTGCAGCGGGGCATCAACCTCGCACGCCAGGCCCACGAACCACTGGCCGAGGCAAGTTGCCTGTCGCCACTCATCACCCTGCTCACACAGCAACCCAAGCGCCACACCGAAATACCCGCCCTCATCACCCGCGCCAACACCATCGTCAGCGGTCTCGCCCCCAGCGGCACCGAACGCATGCAGCTTGAGCACGCCAAGGTCAACTACTACTTCGTCACACGCCAGTGGGCACCCGCCCTGCAGTCCGCCCTCATGCTCTACCACAACGGCCCCGCAGTATCATCAGAGCGCGACAAAGTCATGCTCATGGTAGCCCGCGCCTACGAGGGTACCGGCCAGACACCACGCGCTTGCTACTTCTACCGCGAGGCATACTACATAGCCGACTCCCTCCACCAGCTCAACATACAGCAGCAAGTAGCTGATGCCGCCGCACGCTACGATGCCAAGGAAAAACAGCTCAAAATAGCCCAACTGCAAAAGGACGCCGCACAAGCCGAAGCACGCCAGTGGCGCCTTGGCGCAAGCCTTGCCGTAGCCACCCTGCTGCTTATCATCACCATAGCAGGCGCCATCATGCGTCACCGCCACCAGCAGCGCAAGGCCGAGCTCAACCAGGCCCGCCGCTACATCGACGGCATCGAAACCGAGCGCAAACGTCTGGCACAAGAGCTCCACGACGGCGTGTGCAACGACCTCCTCGTGGCCGAAATGCAGATAGCCAACACCGCCTCCACCGTCCAGGCCACCCAGCAGCTCAACGCCGTGCGCCAGAACATACGCCACATCTCCCACCAGCTCATGCCCCCCAACACCGCCTTTGCCACCCTCGACCAAACCCTCTCCGCCCTGGCCTGCAAGCTCCACGAAATGGGCCACATAGCCATCACCTTCAGCGCCACCC
>ERZ1026903.1197-NODE-1197-length-10003-cov-79.217431_pt1 | contig 10003 bp, 8 predicted proteins | sample MGYA00380180_ERZ1026903 | MGnify/ENA primary metagenome ERZ1026903 (study PRJEB33269, sample SAMEA4719816) | human gut metagenome | biome: human-associated habitat; feature: organic feature; material: feces | place: Cameroon | collected 2013-10 ... | reverse complement strand
AAGGCTCGTGAATGGTATGCAAAGGAGGCATTCGAGCAAGGTTGGAGTTTCAGAACCTAGAACCGCAATATTAACATCTCATATTATGAACGTCTTCTTATATCTTGGTCGATTTGAAGGTAATCGCATTACTTACCAGGATGTAGGACAAATGGATATGTATCTTCAGATGTACGACAAGATGAAAAAAGGACCAGGCGCTGCCTGACCTTTTTAAATCTCATTTCAGTATAACTATACATTTTTATACAAAATCATCACTTTTTCTTGCATAAAGTTTGCAATTACCAATATTTATACTTACCTTTGCAACGAAATAACATCTTATCATTAAATAAGAAAGGAAATTGTAAATGGAACTGAAAGAGACTTTCCAAAAAGTGAAGGCTGCCAGCAAGACCCTGGGCTTGCTCAGCGACGAACAACGTAATGAAATACTGCAGGCGGTGGCTGACGCCATCATCGCCGAGACTCCTGCGCTCCTCCAGGCAAATGCAGAAGACTTGGCTAAGATGGATAAGGCTAACCCGCTCTACGACCGATTGCAACTCACCGAGCAGCGACTCCAGGATATTGCTTCGGATATGAGACACGTAAGTACCCTGCCCTCACCACTCGGAAGAGTTCTCAAAGACAAGACACTCGAAAATGGATTGCATCTGCAGCGAGTAGCCGTTCCATTCGGAGTTATCGGCATGATTTACGAGGCTCGTCCTAATGTAACCTACGATGTTTTTTCTCTCTGTTTCAAGAGTGGAAATGCATGCGTACTGAAAGGTGGTAAGGATGCAAATTCCTCTAACTCAGCGGGTATCGAACTTATCCACAAGGTGTTGATAACTTTTGGCATTAACCCAGATGTCGTTACGCTCTTACCTGCCACCCATGAGGCTACAGGCGAAATGCTGAATGCCGTGAGCTATATCGACCTCTGCATTCCTCGAGGTGGAAAGAAGCTTATCAACTTCGTGCGTGATACTGCCAAAGTGCCGGTTATCGAGACCGGAGCTGGCGTGGTACACTGCTACTTCGATAAAGATGGCGACCTGGAGATGGGCAAGCGCATCATCACAAATGCCAAGTGCCGAAGAGTGAGCGTATGCAATGCACTCGACTGCCTGCTGATTCATGAAAGCAGATTAAACGACCTCCCTACCCTCTGCGAGGGGCTCGCCGAGAAGCAGACCAAGATTCATGCTGATGCCAAGGCCTACGAGGCATTAAAGGGGCACTATCCTGACACCTTATTATATAAGGCTGAGGAAAGCGAAGCGAAGATGAAGGAAACCGATGCTAACATGAAGAGCATCTGGAACACCGAATGGCTCAGCATGCAGATGGGTATCAAGACCGTGGCTTCGGAAGATGAGGCACTCGAGCATATCGCCACCTACGGAAGCGGACACAGCGAGAGCATCGTTTCTAACAACGAAGCAGCCCAGAAGAAGTTCCAGGCATTGGTAGATGCAGCCTGCGTTTATGTAAACGCTCCTACCAGCTTTACCGATGGCGCACAGTTCGGACTGGGCGCAGAGATTGGCATCAGTACCCAGAAGCTTGGAGCTCGCGGACCAATGGCGCTAGAAGAGATTACCACCTACAAGTGGTTGATTACAGGAAATGGACAAACAAGAAATTAAAAATAAGATAGTATGAAGACATTCTTTAATGTTGAAGACCTTGGCGATTTGAAAGCTGCACTCGCCGAGGCACAGGAAGTGAAAGCTAACCGTTTCGGTTATCAGGAGTTGGGCAAGAACAAAACCTTGCTGATGATATTCTTCAATAACAGTCTCCGTACCCGACTGAGTACACAGAAGGCTGCGATGAACCTGGGCATGAATGTTATCGTGCTCGATGTGAATGCCGGTGCATGGAAACTGGAGACAGAGCGTGGCGTTATCATGGATGGCGACAAGAGCGAACATCTGCTGGAAGCTATCCCAGTAATGGGTAGCTTCTGCGATTTGATTGGCGTGCGCAGCTTTGCCGGTTTGAAAGACCGTGACTACGATTACGCCGAGACCATCGTAAACCAGTTTGTGAAGTACAGCGGCCGCCCAGTCTTCGCCATGGAGACAGCCACCGTTCACCCACTCCAAGCATTCGCCGACCTCATCACCATTGAGGAGCATAAGAAGGTGGCTCGTCCTAAGGTAGTTTTGACCTGGGCTCCTCACTGCCGTGCCCTGCCTCAGGCTGTGCCAAACTCATTCGCCCAGTGGATGAATGCAGCCGATGTTGATTTCGTGGTTACTCACCCTGAGGGCTACGAGCTTGATCCAAAGTTCGTAGGCAACGCCAAAGTGGAGTACGACCAGAAGAAGGCACTGGAAGGTGCAGACTTCGTTTATGCCAAGAACTGGAGCTGTCCGGGCGTGAAAGACCCAGCACAGTATGGTGAGATTCTGAGCAAGGATATGAGCTGGACCATCGACGAGGAGCACATGAGCTGGACCAATGACGGTTGCTTCATGCACTGCCTGCCTGTACGCCGTGGTCTGATTGTTACCGATGATGTCATCGAGAGCAAGAACAGTCTGGTGATTCCAGAGGCAGCCAACCGTGAGATTTCAGCCGAAGTTGTAATCAAGCGCATGCTCGAATCGCTTTAATATTTTACAGATAGCAGGAATACCCATCACCATAAGTAGGTATTTTCATCAAAAGTCCATCTTGTTTTTTTCTTTTCTCATGAATTATCCGTAACTTTGCAGAAAAATTGTAGAAGATATTCAGAAGAAAAGACAAAAACAAGATGGATAAATACAGCATTATTACACCAGAAGTGATGGGGACATTCAATGACCGCCTCAACTTTCTGTATCTAAAACTAGGTAATTATCTCGATATTGAGAAACAGGAGCATCGCACTTTGCAATATTGCAAGGTATTTCTCAGCGACTCCCAAAATCAGATTCAGGATTTCCAGGACTCTCTTCTCTATCAAGAGTATCTGAAAGATATACACCTCACCATCGTAGAGCAAACACCCCTCTGCGGCAGCAAGATTTCACTTCTGGTCAAGACCACGGACGATGAGACACCACTCCTATTCCACAGTCTTCGCCTGACGGAGGAAGAAGCAAAGGGGAAGGATTCATACGAGCAGACCAACCTTCTTTTCAACAAATATCTGCAAATCATTGCAGATACGGATATGACAATGGAACGTAATCTTGTGCGTACCTGGATATACGTTACCAACATCGACGTGAATTACCAGGGCGTAGTGGAAGCACGCAACGACATTTTCGACGAGGAAGGATTAACTGCCGACACCCACTACATCGCCAGTACCGGCATCGGAGGAGCCACTCCCGTTCGCCATGCAGCAGTAGCCATCGATTTCCTCACCTTCCCCGACATCAAGGAAGAAGACAAGAAGTATCTCCAGGCACTGGAACATCTGAACCCTACCCATGAATATGGCGTAGCCTTCGAAAGGGGAACCCGGGTTACGCTGCCAACGCATTGCAGCAATTCTGATGGAAGCCAGCATTTCAAGCAGCAATACTTCATCTCAGGCACGGCGAGCATCGACAAACTGGGAAACGTAGTTTATGAAGAAGATATTGTGAGACAGACCGGCAGACTGCTGGAGAACGTAGGAGCCTTACTGAAAGATGGCGATGCCACCATGAACGATATCCAATATTTCATCATCTACCTGCGAGATATTTCCGACTATCATACGGTAGATAGAATGATGCAACAGTTTTATCCGCAGATACCCCGCATCATCGTAGAAGCCAAAGTCTGCAGACCAGGATGGCTGATTGAGATGGAATGTATCGCAGAAAGATAATAAAAATGCAGAAATTTGCCCCCTACAAGCAAATTTCTGCATTTTTATTATCTAATCTTATATTTTTTTTCTACCTTTGCAATAACCAAACTTATCAAATTATGAATAGTAATCTAAAAAGCTTTTGCATATTCATCATATATATGCTTGGGGCAATAGCATGTTTTGCTTTCTTCCAATTCTGCTATCCCTATCATCTGTATTACCAGGAGCAGAACCAGCTGTTCCTGGCATCATGGGATTATCTTACCACCTATCTGGAAAAACCAGGTTGGCTGGCATGTATGGCTGGTGATTTTCTCACACAGTTCTATCTCTATCGCTTTATGGGGGCAACCATTCTTACCCTCTGCATCCTTCTCGCCGGGCATAACATCAAATGTGCGGTAAGAAAGGCAGATATCAAGGGAACATGGCTACCCAACCTTGCGGCATTCGTCGTGATGACGCTGCTGGTATGCTTCAGCTTTGACTACGACTACCGCCTGAGCAGCATTCTGGCAATAGCCGGTGGTGCCAGCGTATTCTGTATCAGCACCACAATACTTGTCAGCACCAGAAAGTTGATCAACAAGATAGAAAAGATGGACGAAAATAATCCTACATTGCATCGCATGGGACTTCCGATCTGGATCTCAACATTCAGTATCACCATATCAATTTTCGTATGTCATTGGTTCTTCGGATACGGCGTATGGATTTACGGCGCACTGGTCTTCATAGGCAACCTCATGAACATCATGAAAGCAGGCACCTACTATTGCCTGACCGCCCTGGTGATTACCTTCTTCCTGCTCATGCTCTGCAAACGCCTTTACTTCTGTGATTTCCAAACCATCTATACGTATCCGGGTATAGGCAAATTGGTAAAACCACAATTAGACCAGGAAAGGACACTCGCCGTGGATTGTGAATACTACTTTGGCAACTACAACCGGGTAATCAACATGGTTGAAAAGGATAAGAACCCAAACCAGTACATGAAGTTTTACCATGACCTCATCATGGCACAATTTCGCAGTCAGCCTGCTTCCTTAAAGAAGTACCCCAACAAAGACATCGGTACCTTTGAGACTCTGGAAGCCAACCCTTCCCTACTCACCATCCATGCACTGAACGAACTATACTGGGTTCTAGACGATATGACCTTCTGCGAACGGGCAGCCATGCTGGGAAACATATATTCCCCCAACTGCCGCAACATCCGCATGGTGAAGCGACTTGCAGAAATCAATCTGGTGAGAGGAAATTATGCAGCCACCCGCAAATATCTTCGTATTCTTCAAAAGACATTCGTCTGGAAAAGATGGGCCGACCGCATTTTCGCTTCTCTCGGCAAAAACGCCAGTGCAGAAGAGAAAGCCATACTGCAGACGTATCTCGACAAGCGCAAGAACATCAGACTTGAGCAGTAAGACAACAACAACCAGTTTATAAAGCAAGTAAGATGAAACACAAGAACATTCTAAATAGCACCCTGGCAGGACTCCTTCTGTTCGCCTCATGCGCCCAAACTCACGAGAATGCGGAGCAGGTGAACCATCTGCCCAATATGTATCCCGACTATGCCGATGTTACCATTCCCGTGAACATCGCACCGCTCAACTTCGAGATTCGAAACAAGCATCTCTGCAACATAGAGACCATACTCACCATAGAAGGAGCAGATGAGGATGATGCAGATAATACCCTGACGGCTACCAGCAATAGCCAAAATCTGAAGTTCGACTTAAAAGAGTGGAAATATTTCCTGGCGAAGGCAGCTGGCAAGAACATCAAGGTGCAGATATATTCCAAGAACGATGAAGGAAAATGGACAGCCTTCAGACCTTTTACCTGGCAAGTGGTGAACGACAGCATCGACTCGTATCTTACCTATCAGCTCATAGAACCAACCTATGATGTATGGAGTAAGACCAAAACAAAACAACGCTGTATAGAGAACTGGGATGAAAAGATAATCGCCGATTACACCTTGATTAAAAATCTCAAGATGAACACGTATGCGTATGGCAACCAGGACGCGAATCTCAGCATCATCTATCTAAGAGGAGAAAATGGAGGTACCATACTCAACCGCAACGGTAAACTGAGAAAACTCAACCTGCAAGGCAAGGGCATGGCTTCACCTGGAATATATTACAGTTTCCATCCTTCGGGCAGATATCTCACCTATTCAACCAATACAATGGTGAGAGATTTCAATATCAATACCGACAAGCGACTGGAAGTATATGATACGGCAAGCAGCATATATGTGGCCGACCTCAACGACAACCACATCATCTCATCACCACTGGCAAGCGACAGTAGCCGTCTGGAGACTTTTCCCACCTTTTCGCCTAACGGCAAATACATCTACTACTGTGCAGCCAACAAGAAGGAACTGTCCGACAAGAATCTGAAAAATCTGAAATATGCCTTGGTGCGCATTCCCTTCAATGAGGGAAATGGCAGATTTGGAGAAAGAATAGACACCCTCTACTCATCCCGTTCCGTATGTCATCCTAAGCTCAGTCCTGACGGCAGATTCTGTCTCTTCACGGTCCTGGATTACGGTACCTTCCCAGCCTGGCACACAGAGTCAGACCTCTATATGCTGGATTTACAGACAGGCAAGACCGACAGCCTCAACATTGTGAACAGCAAGAAGAGCGACACCTATCACTGCTGGTCACATACCGGTAGATGGTTTGTCTTCATCAGCAAACGGGATGATGGCATCTACGGCAAACCTTACTTCTGCTATATCGACCGGCAAGGCAAGGCCCACAAGCCATTTGTACTCCCACAAAAGGAGCCGACCTTTTACGACGACTGCCTGAAGAGTTTCAACATCCCGGAATTGAGCCGAGGTCCTGTACCTTTCAATACCATTGGCATCGAACAGGCACTGAAACAGGAAGCAGAACAATTCAGATAAACAAAAAAAGTCCGGGCTTATGAAGGCTCGGACTTTTTTGTTTATCCATACTTTATTTATTTACAGCCAAATAATTGCGTGCCGGATTGGCATACATGGTTAAGAATCGCTCCTTCAAATATGCTTCATCCTTACCAGGAAGGTCAATTTTAGCAAGCTGCCCCTCCATATATCTTTCAAAATTAGCTTTTTCTTCTGCAGTATATTCTGCCTGATGCGCATCAGAACCCTCCAGAAGATCCAGGGCTACATAGTTGCCCGGATAGAGGCGGTAGTTCTTGAATATCTGCTCATCGATATAAGCTGCCACCTTATTATACAGTTCCTGCTTAGGTGTATCAGGATCCAGAGAATCGAGATACTCATCAAGACATGGAGCTGCATGATAATGCACATGACCCTTATAGCCGAAGATACCGGTCTGCATGCTTACCAAATCATCCATAGGTCCCTTCTTCCAGTCTGCATTATCGCGCTTCTGCTGGAACTCCTTTGCCTTCAGGAAATCACATGGGTCGTACTCATAACTGATAGACAGAGGTACAAGATGCAGCTGCTTCAAGCGTTCGATGATACTGCCTTCTCCACCCATCGACATCATCTGCAGAATACTCTTCTGGGTGCGGTCGTTGCTATCCTTGGCTCTACCCTCTCGCTGGGCAATCCAGATATTCTCATTCTTCTCCTTGATGGCGAAATGCATGTAATCGGAAAGACGCTTGCTCGACACGAGCATCTGGCGCATACTCAAGGCACGCTCCACGATAAACGCCTTGTTGACACGTACCAGGTCCTTGACCCAAGGAAGTGACAGAAGGTTGTCACCGATGGCAATCTCGCAGGTGGTCTTGAAGCCATTATCGATAAGCATTACATCGAGGATAGCTGAATCGAGCACGATATCACGATGGTTACTGATGAAGGAATAGTTGCGGGTATTATCGATGGCTGTGCAATCCATCTCACAACCCGTTGCTGCCTTCTTCAGGATGCCATGGACAAAATCGTAGGCTAAAGCCAACTGAAAGTCGAGGTTGGTCTTGCAAGCCTTCAACTTCTGGGCAATCATCTCAAAAGGAACTTGTGGATAAAGATAAGCAAGTACTTGCTTGAACTGATCGTTTGAAAGCAAACGGTCGAACACCTCAGGAAGGTCTTCTGGCTCCCAAGGGCGAATGGTATCAAATTCTTGAGGGATCTTCATAATATATACCTTTTAATATATATGGCTCTGCGAGAAAGTCGCAGAACCATATATGTGATTTATAAATTCTAGAACTGATTCTCCACGATGTCGCTGAGCACGTCCTTGATGTCAAGACCTGCGGCACGCACCTGCTGAGGAATGAAACTAGTAACGGTCATACCCGGAGTGGTATTAATCTCCAGCATATTCACCTTATCCTTACCGTCCTTATCCTTAGAGATGATGTAGTCGATGCGGATGATACCGTTGGCATGGAGAATGTCATAGATGCGGGATGTGGTCTTTGCCACCTCTTCTGCTGTCTCTGGAGAGAGACGGGCTGGAGTGATTTCCTGCACCTGACCATTGTACTTGGCATCATAGTCGAAGAACTCGTTGCTGGTTACTACCTCGGTAGCTGGCAACACTACTGTCTTCTCGGCTGTCTTGTAGATACCCTGAGAAATCTCGGTACCATCAAGGAAGCCTTCTATCATCACCTCGTTGCTCTCCATGAAAGCCACACGGAGGGCTGGAGCCAACTGGTCTGCATTCTTCACCTTGCTCACACCAAAGCTGCTGCCGTCGGCTGCTGGCTTCACGAAACAAGGCATACCGATGCGCTCGGCAATGGCATCCTCATCATACTCCTCACCACGACGAAGCAAGATACTGTCAGCCACGTTGATTCCAAAGCCACGGAGATAGTTGTTGAGCACATACTTATCAAAGGTCAGCGCCTCTACCAGCACGCCGCTGGTAGAATATGGCAGATGGATGAGGTCGAAGTAGCCCTGCATCACGCCGTTTTCACCAGGCTGTCCGTGGATGGTGATATAAGCATAATCAAAGTAAACATGCTTGCCGTCTTTTACAAACGAGAAGTCGTTCTTGTCAATCTCAATAGTCTCACCATTATCCAAGGCCACGTGCCAATCAGTGCCCTTCACGTCGACGAGATAGATATCATAACGCTCCTTGTCGAAGAAAGAATACAAACCCTGACCTGAGCGCAATGATACGTCGTGCTCAGAAGAATCACCACCACATACGATGGCTATCGTTCTCTTGCTATTTTCCATAATCACTAAATATTTTTGAATGTATCTTGTGTGGTGCCTGCAATGAAGCCGCGCCACTTTTCTATTAACTTACTGAAATCTTCAGGCCACTCGCTGTCGAAGTCCATCTGCTCCTTGGTTGTTGGATGAACAAAGCCGAGTGTCTTGGCATGAAGTGCCTGACGTGGACAGAGCTTGAAGCAGTTCTGGATAAACGCCTTGTAACTGCTGCTTCGCTGACCTCTCAGGATTTCGGCTCCGCCATAGGTCTCGTCCATGAAGAGCGGATGGCCTATCTGCTTCATGTGGGCACGAATCTGATGGGTACGTCCTGTTTCCAGGATGCACTGCACCAAAGTGGTGTAACCGAAGCGCTCCAAAACCTTATAATGGGTCACCGCACTCTTGCCGATGCCGCTATCCGGGTCGAACACCTTCATGCGGAGACGATTCTTAGGGTCACGGCCGATGTTGCCCTCGATGCGTCCCTCATCTTCCACGATGTTTCCCCAAACCAGGGCATTGTAGCTGCGGTGGGTAGTCTTGTTGAAGAACTGCTTTCCCAAAGCCGTCTTTGCCGTAGGAGTCTTTGCCACCACGAGCAAGCCGCTGGTATCCTTGTCTATGCGATGAACCAGGCCCACCTCCGGGTCGTTGGCATCAAACTCAGGCATATCTCTCAGATGCCACGCCACAGCCTGAATCAAGGTACCATGGAAGTTTCCGGCACCCGGATGCACCACCATGCCTGCCTCCTTGTTGATGACCATGAGCTGGTCGTCTTCATACACCACATTGATATCGATTTCCTCAGGCTTGATACTTGTCTCATGACGAGGACGGTCGAGCATCAGGGTAACCAGGTCGTTAGGGCGAACCTTGTAGTTACTCTTCACAGGTTTGCCGTTCACGTGGATAAATCCGGCATCGGCAGCCTGCTGAATGCGGTTGCGGCTCTGATAAGCCATCTTGTCCGCCAGATACTTGTCTATACGAACCGGATCCTGGTTGGCATCCACCTGCAC
>ERZ1026903.1195-NODE-1195-length-10025-cov-5.588867_pt1 | contig 10025 bp, 22 predicted proteins | sample MGYA00380180_ERZ1026903 | MGnify/ENA primary metagenome ERZ1026903 (study PRJEB33269, sample SAMEA4719816) | human gut metagenome | biome: human-associated habitat; feature: organic feature; material: feces | place: Cameroon | collected 2013-10 ... | reverse complement strand
GTGGCGGGCGCAGTGTTGCAGGTTATCGCACTGGCGATGCTGATTTTTGGATAAATAGCACGAATTGCTAAAAACCTTTCAGGGGAATGCGCTATTATTCCCCTACACCAACAAACGAGGAAAACACGATGAAAAATTGCAAGACCCTTAACGAACACGACTCCGGCTATGTGATGGTTTGCATTATGTCTGACAGCCAGGGCTTTCAGGTTGGCAAGAAATACGTGACCGAGAAAGGCTCCATCGCTCTTGGCGGCGAGGGTTGCCCGGATATCAACGGCGGTTGGTCGCTCAACTACCAGCGTTATCGCTACTACGGCGTTGAAGGCGCGACCAGCGTTTACGCGAAATTCATCATGCTCAAGGATAACAAGGGCCGCTATGTTAAGCACGACACGCTGCGCCTCCACACTCAGAAGATGCGCCGAAATGGCAAGACTGACCTTCGCCACTTCCGTCGCTTTGTGCGCCAGTTGATGAAAACAACAATGTCAGATTTTGAGCGCAATGTTTTTGGTCGTCTGTCCCGTCGTGGTCTGTAAGGAGAAAATTATGAAAGAATTAATGAAAACTGTCGCTGTTCTGTCCCTGGTCGCGGTTGGCGCTTACCTGTCAGATAACACGATCACAAGTTTTGTCTCGACAAGCCTTATTCTCATCGGTGGCTTGTGGGGTGGCTACCTCGACGGCTACAAGAAAGGCCGTGAACATGGCATTCGCTACATGCTGGGCGAATAGCACGAATTGCTAAAACAGCCGAACGGGGCTATGCCATAATAGCCCCATCGAAAGCAAACGAGGAAATCAAAATGGTTACATTCATCGTGTGGGAGTATGAGGACAGCGAGCCGCAGGTGCGGGTGATTCCAATGTCGCTGGCCTGGAATCTCGGCAACAAGGGCGGCTTTTACAAAGCGCAGATTATCAACGAGCAAGGCGTGATCGACTATGAGTTTAAAGCGTGATGTGACCTACAAAAGCAGGTTTGCCGAACGCTGGTGGAGGTGGGACGGCCTCCACGTTTGGACGCGCGGCCTGGGCGATTACAAATGGCACCTCGCTTGTGGCTGGCCTCAGCCGGAAATGAGCAAGCGGGATCTTGAATACTACGTTAACAAAGGCGAATTCATGGAGGTATCAGAATGATCAAGTTCGAACTATGGGGCCACACTTACCGCGTATCTGCATATGCAAGAAAGGGGATCGCGATTGTCGATCTGGACGGAACTTTGAGCGACGGAACGCACCGCTTGCACCTGCTGCCGACCAAGGATTTGCACCTAACCGAAAGCTGGAGCGTGTTTAATGGCGCGGCCATTGGCGACAAGCCGATCCAGAACACGATTGACGTGGTTAACACGCTTTGGGAGGCTGGAATGGGCGTTATCATCCTGACTGGTCGATCCGATGAGGTCGAAACCGACACGCTGATTTGGCTTGACCGCTACAAAGTGAAATTCGACTACCTGATTATGCGGCGCGCGGAGGACAACCGCAAAGACACGGTAATCAAAGAGGAGGTATTGCGGGCGATTGGCCTTGAGCACATCAAGTGCGCCTTTGACGACTCCCCAAGCGTGGTTAAGCATTTTCGCAGCCTTGGGATCACGACCTATCAGGTTACTGAATACGACAAGCCGCACGCGCACTTACAATCGCACGGCGTGGAGAAGTTGAGCGATGAATGATAATTTTGTTGTGAAACTCATATTTGGCGCTTGCTTGTCAATCATTGCTTGCTGCCTTGTGGTTGTGTGTTGGGCCACTTACCAGACCGTTTTCAACAAAGACGAGTGGAAATGCGAGGAAACCGGGCGGATTGTTAGCGGTGTGCGCATCATAGGCAAAGTCATTGTGCCGTACACCGAGCCAGAAATTAAGTGCATTCGCAAACAGCACTAATTGCTAAAACACGAAATCGGGGTTGCTGTATAGTGACCCCATCAAGACAACAAAGGAGAAACATCATGATTTACGCGGTTATCACCCTGGCGGTTATGGTTGCAGTGCTTTACGTTTGCGGTTGTGCGCTCATGCGGGCGCTTCTCAAGGAGGCCGACACGGCAGACCAGAATGACCTTTACCCTGTGCTTTGCTGGCCCTGGATTATTATTTCTGCCGTTGGCGAGATTATCCTTTCTGGCAATTTTAAATGGTGAGGTGCGGAATGAACGTCAAAATGTGGCACAACGGCTTTACCTACAACATCCGCATTTGCGGGAAGTTCTATTACTGGTGCGACCGTGGGCTGGGCCGCTGGTGGGTTCGAACATGCCAGGATGCGGCAAAGTACGAGCGCGAGGTCGAGGAGCGCGAAGGCCGCATAGAGTGGGTTAAGCTGAAAGTCACCACTGGCTTGCCAAATAGCACGATTTGCTAAAACAGATTCAGCCGGGGCCGATATAATGGCCCCACAAAACAACAAAGGAGAAACAACATGGCTAAGATTATCGTCCTCAATGCACCGCCGCACTCCGGCAAAGACACCATCGGCAACCTGGTTAAAGATGAATCGCCCGTACCGCTGCGCATGATGAGCTTTAAGGCTCCGATGTTTGAGATTGCGCTTGCCATGCTTGGGCCTGTTAAGTACCGCCAATTCCTTGAGGCTTACAACGACCGGGGCCAGAAGGAAAAGGAGCAAGATTTCCTGAATGGTAAATCCCCGCGCCAGTTTATGATCTGGATTAGCGAGGACGTGATTAAGCCGCGATTTGGTAACGGCTATTTCGGCAAGCGGTTTGCCGAGGATGCGGAGGTAAACGATATCCCTGTGATTTGCACCGATGGCGGTTTCCCGGATGAGATAATTGAACTTATCAGGGGTGGGCATGAGGTCAAACTCTGCCGACTGCATCGCGAAGGATACACCTTCGACGGCGACAGCCGCGACTATATCAGGATCAGCAGCGCCACGAACAACGTAAGCGGCTATTGCGAATATGATTATTATCTCACCGATGGCGATCCGATGGTGACGGTTAACGAAATAATGCGCGACCACCTCATTAAAGAGAGAATTCGCGAGGCTCTTTGATGTTATTCATAAATCATGATAATGGCATTTACTATACGCCGGGCGTAAGTTACAATGTGTTCCGCAACAACAACGAGGCTATCGTTGAAACCTACGACCGAGACGGTCGGAAGTTAAGAGAGATTAAGTTCGAAACCCAAAACATAGAGGTAACAAAGCATGAAAACCAATCGTAAATACCTGGCTCGCTCCTTTACCAAGATCGCAAAGCGCTGGGATGACTCCAAGAAAACCACCGAGAACTTACGCAAGCACGGTTTCAAGAGCGCCCGCCAGTGGGGCCGCGAAATGGCTAACATGTACTTTGACGAACTGGCGAGCATGTGCGCCGACTCACTGTCTGAAATGCTGGAGGAAGCGATGCTATCCGATCAGCCAATCACCCAAGAGGATTTCGACTACTTCGCGCTTGAGGAGATCACGAATTGGTAAGGATTCGCACCGACTATGCGGAAACGCCCTGGATAACTCCGGGCAAGGTTTACGAGGCGGAACTTGTCAAATCTGGAAAGTACGCCGGAACCTATAAGGCAAACGGGGAGTTAGGCTCCCCATTCTACACACGGCTTGAACATTCGATCCACATCGGCGGGAAAGATTGGGAAATTGTAAACGAGGAGCAATAATCATGATGAGCGAATACGTAACACCGACTATCACTTGCGGCAACTTTACCAAGGGCAAGCACTACAAAGTTCTTTCCGAAATGCCAAAGGGGCGCGTACTCATTGAGGACGATGCAGGCGAAACCGCAATCGTGCGTGTGGACGGCAGAACATCGTCAAAACTTGATTACAGCGGCAAGTTCTATCGTGTTAGCTTCGAACTTAACAACGCGCTCAATATTGCCGCAAGAGCGGAAGCGATGGCATGGCGGCTTAACCGCGACGGCACGATGCACATCAATAACGCGAAGATTGGCAGCGCGTTTATCTCAAAAAACACTCTCATTTTTCAGCACAACGGCAAGAAGCACGACGCGCTGGCACTGGTGGAGCGAAACGAACAGCTTGAGAAGAAAATTAACGAGCTTATCGCGGCTAACGAGGAAGTTCGCAAAATCCTACGTTGTCCTGATGGGTTCGACATTCGCAAGCAAGCGCAGGTTGTGCGCACACTGGCGGATACTCTTCTCGATATCACCAAATAGCACGAATTGCTAAAACTCGCCTGGGGTAACTTGCTATAGTTACCCCATCGAAACGAAACGGAGACAAAGCAATGAAAATCAAAATCACCAAAATCGACACCATCAACGGCGACGGCTCAATCACTCTTGAGCAATGCGGCCTGAAAATCGGTGATGTGCTGGAGGTGGACGGGCATTTCAACGACGGCTCCTACTGCGTAATCGCTCCACGCAATAGCGAGTTTATCGAGGCTGGTGATAATATCAGCGTAAGCAAAGACGAATGCGAGGTTGTAGAAGAATGATCCAGATTAACCTGTCAGATGAGCAAGCGAAACGTTTATTAAGCGCCGTTGGCTGGCGCGTTGCTGGTGGCGGCATGGCGTGCGTCATGGTTTCAGAAGAGATCGCGAAAGAGGTTTTCACCCAACTTGAGAATCAGGTTGAAGCAAAGAGGAAAGAGCAATGATTTACTTGCACCGCTACCGCATCGCATCCGGCCACAGCCACAAAGACCGCGTGACAGTGTACGACGACCTTGAGAAGGCGCTTGGGCAGTGTAGGGTTATCGGCGGAAGCATCCAGGCTTACGTTGCGGTCGAGGATCTGGACACAAAATCGCGCGTTAAGGATCTGATTGTTGACGAGGTGGCTTGCCTGATTGATGATATGAGCACAGCCGCGCCGGGTTCGCCGCGAGAGCTTGAACCGGGTTCGCCAGAGTGGGATTGCTACAAGCTGCATCGGCTTAACATCATTTGCAACCTGCTTGATGAAATTTAACGAAAACGCATAGTGTTTAAAGCGCCTCAGAGCGATTCTAAGAGGCGCAAATTTTAGGAGTGTGATTCTATGGGTGAATACAAGAAACCGTCGCAGTGGTGCGCAGAGAAGCAAAACGAGGCATTGGAGCGCGGCGACACGGAAACGGCAATGCACTACTTCGAAATGTACAACCTTTGGATCTCAAGAGGACTTTGATAATGTTTGGATTGAACGAAGCACACTGGAACATCGTCAAGCGCGCGGCTCGCGGCCTGAATGAAGCGGTTAGCAAGATGGAGAAGAAAGATCGCCAAAACGACAAGCTGATGATTGAGGTGATCACAAAGCACCATGAGCCTGTTAAGGTGCTGATTGACCGCTACAAATTTGTGTGGACTGCTGGATATTTAGCCGGGCGTGTTGGTCGAGCAGGCGAGTACGAGTGATTTAAGTTGACGGCGCGTGTGCTGATTGGTAACATCCAAAACGTAAACATAAGAGGCCCGGAAGGGTAACGCGCGGCGCGAATGTCGCAAAATCTAAATCGGCTATGCATTGCGATAGCGGCGGGAACCGTAACCCGCAACCTCTCAGGAGAAAAGCAAATGCAATGGAGCGTTAAATTAACCATCCGCAAAATGGGTATGCAGTGCCAAAGTTGCAAACAGGATTTCGAAACCGTGGTTACTGCATGCAGTGCGGAGATGGCGGTTAGACTGGCGAAGGAGTATTCCGGCGCTAATCAAGAAACACACCAATTTTCAATAAACTATGTAAGGAGTTTGCAATGATGATTTTACTTGGCTTCATCCTTGGCTTTATTTTCGCTCTCATCATGGGCCGCGTTGGCTCCAAATACCTGATTCGCAAAGGCCATTACGCATCCGCGATCTACGACAAAGACAAAGATTTGTGGACTGTTAGCGGTCGCTATCTGTGCGTCGCTGGCAAAATCAGCAATCGACTAAAGCACGAAAACGGCGAAGGCGTCAAATATAAGTGCTGAAACTAACCCCGCTAATGCGGGGTTTTTTATTGCCTGCGGTTTGGTATAATCACACCTCGCAAAAGAGGAGGTGTAAACCATGAGTGAAAATAAAGTGCATGAGGCGTATAACTTCAAGCGCCTGTATAACAAAAAGTACGGCGATATCGTCACGCTTAACCAATCCCACCGATACACACCGGAGCAGGTCTTTGATATGGCGATCCGTTATTTCGAGTGGGCGGAATCCAACGCGCTAAAGTCTGCCGAAAGCTCGTCATTCCAGGGGCGAACCTATCAAGACGAGGTGAGGAAGCCGCGAATCTTTACCCTCAATGGACTACGCCTGTTTAATAGCTGGTCAAAGTGTGCTCTTGAGAAGTGGCGCAAAGAGCCTGGCTTTTGTGACGTGATGGAGTTCATCGACTCTGTGATCTATGAGCAGAAATTCCAGCTTGCGGCCAACGGCGTTGTCAGCGCGAATTTCATCGGTAAGGATTTGGGTCTGGATAACGCACCGCAAATCAACGTAAGCGCCACCGCTGAAAATACCAGCATTGAAGCGGTAACGGCGGAAGAGGTGAAAGAGGCGGTTATTGACATTCTGGAGAAGATCTAATGTTGATATGGGAAGATTTGACGCCCGCGCAAAAGCGGGCAATCAAAGAGGTTAGCCAGGTATCCTTTGAGAAGATGATCAGAATCTGGTTCCAGCTACTGCAAGGCCAGAAGTTTTTAGGAAACTGGCACTTCTCTTTGCTGTGCTGGAAGGTGGAGCAGATCATCAAGGGTGAGGCCCAAAACGTGATCTTCAACATCACGCCGGGTTCAGGTAAAACGGAGATATTCTCCATCCACATGCCCGTTTACGCCATGCTGCAAAGTAAGAAGGTGCGAAACCTTAACCTTTCGTTTAGTGATGGCCTTGTGCAGCAAAACAGCAGCCGGGTAAAAGAGATTATCGGATCCCCTGAATTCCAGGAGCTTTGGCCCTGCAAGCTGGCAAAGGCGAGTTCGAAGGATCTCACCGCGCTTAACGAAAACGGCAAGGTGTGGCTGCAACTAAATTCGCGTGCGATCGGCGGGCAGGTTACTGGTCTGCGTGGCGGATATATGGATGACTTTTTTACTGGCATGCTGACGCTTGACGACCCGGATAAACCCGACGATATGTTTTCAGCCGTGCGCCGCGCGTCAATCCACACTCGACTAAAGAACACCGTGCGATCACGTCGCATGAAGGACACGACGCCTTGCGTGGTGGTTCAGCAGCGATTGCACGTTAACGACTCGACCTGGTTTTTGCTTAACGGCGGCATGGGTGGCATCGAGTTTGACGTTGTGAGTATCCCGGCGCTGGTTACGGAAGATTACCGCGAAACGCTTCCTGACTGGTTGAAGCCGGAGTTTGATCGGGACGTGCTGACAAGCGAGCCTGTGTATATTGACGGCGTGGCGCATTACTCATTTTGGCCCGCGAAGGAAAGCGCTGAATCGCTGTTAGCGCTGCGCGAAGCTGATTTGTACACTTTCGAATCTCAGTACCAGCAGCGCCCGATCGCGCTTGGCGGTAACGTGTTTAAAACGGAGTGGTTCCAGTATTACGGCGACGGCGAGAAATGCACGCTACCGAAACCGGATCGCTTTGAGTACACGTTTATCACTGCGGATACTGCGCAGAAGGTCGGGGAGCTAAACGACTACACTGTTTTGTGCTATTGGGGCATTTACAAGAATCGCGTTTACTTTATCGACGGCGTGCGCGGCAAGTGGGAAGCGCCAGATCTGGAAATGCAATTCGTGGCTTTCGTTAACCAGTGCTGGAAGCGCAATAAGGAATGCGGCACGCTGCGCAAAATCTACGTTGAAGATAAGGCCAGCGGCACAGGCTTAATCCAGGGTGCGAAAAAGAAAATGCCGATCGATATCGAGCCAGTGCAGCGCGATAAAGACAAGGCGACCCGCGCTATGGATGCAGCACCAGTCATGAAGGCCGGGCGCGTTGCTTTGCCGGAATCGCATCCGATGCTTGCGGAATTGCTGGCGGAAACATCCGCTTTCACTTTCGACGATTCGCATCCTCACGACGATATCGTTGATAACCTTGTTGATGCTGTCAACCTCGGCCTCAACCTGGCGGATGATCCGGTTTCTCGCATGAAGCGATTAGCTGGCTTGAAGAAATAGCACGAATTGCTAAACGCATGTTATAATCAAGGCTGGACAATTCCAGCCTTTTTTATTATGGGAGAAAGTTATGAGCAAAAGAAAAGTAGTTAAGGCCGATGGCTATAACGAGATCTTTAAATGCGACAATAAAGTTGCAACGCCTTTCTTTATGCGTAGCGCTGCGCATGCATCGCTGGCGAGCTTTTATGAATCTGATGGCTTGGCGAAGAAGATTATCGACGTGATCCCGGAGGATATGGTTACTCCAGGCTTTACCGTTGAGGGCGTAAAGGATGAGGCGGCGTTCCGCTCCCTTTGGGATGAGAAGCGGCTCAATGCAAAAATCATTGATGCGCTGTGCTGGTCGCGCTTGTTCGGCGGATCCGCAATCGTCGCCATTGTTGCAGATGGCCGCATGCTAAAATCACCAGTCAGAGAAGGAGCGACGCTTGAAGATATTCGCGTTTATGACCGCTTCCAGGTTCGGGTTAGCAAGCGAGAAACCAACGCTCGCAGCGTGCGTTATGGTGAGCCTGTCTTATATACCATCATGCCGGGGAATGACATTCCAGAATTTGAGGTTCATTACTCCCGGATCTGCATTATCGACGGTGAGCGCCTGCCGAACGAGCAGCGAAAGCAAAACGATGGTTGGGGCGCGTCCGTCCTGAATCAGCGGCTTGTCGAAGCGATTTATGATTACAACTACTGCGAGGAGTTGGCTACTCAGTTGCTGCGCCGGAAGCAGCAGGCAGTATGGAAGGCCAAAGGGCTTTCAGCAATTTGCGACGACGACGAAGGCGAATATGCGGCCCGTCTCCGCCTGGCTCAGGTTGACGACGAGAGCGGCGTTGGACGCGCGATCGGCATTGACGCAGAGGACGAGGAATACGAGGTCTTAAACTCTGACGTTTCCGGCGTGGCGGAATTCCTGGAGAAAAAGATTGATCGCATTGTCTCGCTATCTGGCATTCATGAGATCGTGCTGAAAAATAAAAACACTGGCGGCGTAAGCGCAAGCCAGAACACGGCGTTAGAAACTTATCACAAGCTGATCGAGCGTAAGCGCAAAGAGGATTACAAGCCGATCCTTGAGTTCTTATTGCCGTTTATCATCACGCAAGATAAATGGTCAATCGTCTTTGAGCCGCTGGCGGTTCCGAGCGATAAAGACCAAGCGGAAGTTTTAAACAAAAACGTTGATTCTGTGTGTAAGTTGATTCAAGATCAGGCCATTGATACCGAAGAAGCACGCGACACGCTGCGCTCTATGGGTTCAATCTTGAAACTGAAAGATACTGACAAAATCAAGCTGCCGGAGCCGGAGCAAGAGCAGGAGCCAGGCACACAAGCAGGAGATAAAGAATAATGAAAGTTAAAGGGATCGTGAAACAGTGGCGATTCCCGGAGGCAAGCGAAAGAGAATTGGCCCGCAACATAAAGCGGGCCGTTTCAAATCTCGTTGATTTAATGCGCCGGAAAACGCACGCAATGAAGTTTGACGCCACAGATCAGGAAATAACGGACGCGCAAACGGAGATAGAGGATTACGCAAAAAGCCTCGTCGCTGCGCTGATTGGTCTACTTCCCGCGCTGGCGGTGACGGTGTACAAATTCAACTCCCGCCAGTGGGTCAGCGTCGCCAAGTCAAGCGGTGGCGCAAAGAATCCAGCCGTTATCCTGCTTATTGCCGCCGGGGCCACGCAATCGGAATCATGGTATCAGGAATCGCGCGAGCAATGGGAATCCATGAGCGCAGAGGCTTTTAACAAGCTGTTTACCAACATCATTCAAGATTGGGCCGGGAACGTTAGGCAAGCGAATTTTACGGACAAAACAACCGCTCAGGTAAACGAATTGGCGGAAAAGCGCTTTGCGGTTTATAGCTCCTGGGCCAGCAACCGCGCAACGGGAATCATTGGATCCTGGAATAGCCGCCT
>ERZ1026903.1185-NODE-1185-length-10121-cov-16.570435_pt1 | contig 10121 bp, 9 predicted proteins | sample MGYA00380180_ERZ1026903 | MGnify/ENA primary metagenome ERZ1026903 (study PRJEB33269, sample SAMEA4719816) | human gut metagenome | biome: human-associated habitat; feature: organic feature; material: feces | place: Cameroon | collected 2013-10 ... | reverse complement strand
TCCACGTTACTTATTGGTGCAAAAATACGAAGAAAGATTGGAACTCGCAAGAAAAACTTTCAGAAAATGACTAAGAACGCTGAAATTTAATGGATTATGCAGATCTTTCCCCCGCTAGGCGCTCCGACGGATTTGAAATCCGTCGTCAAAAAACGCCCTAACCTCTTTAGGCTCTGCGGATTTGAAATCCGCAGCAAGCAAGATTGCAAATCCTTTTTTGCCCATCCAGGTGAGGCGGATTACAAATCCGCCATACCCAAAATGGTCGAACATTCCTTATGTCGGATTGCAAATCCGGCAGGACGCCTAGCGGATTTAAAATTCTAATGATACTCCTTTCTTTCTATCCTCCTGGCTCGCATGTTCAGCTTATGAGGATCTTGGCGCAAATCCCAGAGATCCACCAGCCAGAGGATATCCTTCTCTTCATTGTAGAAATAGATAATCTTGAAGTTCTTCATGATGAAGGCCCCACGATACTTTCTCCATTTCTGCAGTTCAGGTACAAACGGATAACTCTCAGGCATCAACCTCAACTGATGTTTCATACCAATCAAACTATCAATCCACTTTTTGGCTGTTTTTCTACCGAATTCCAACAAAGCGTAATCTACACATTTGTCAAATTCGCTATCAAACAAATCATCTGCCTTTATCTCCATTGCGCAATCTTCTGTTCTAATCTTGCAATCAAATCATCTACTGGATGACCATAGTTCGGGTCATCCAAGTGCTTGTCTATTTCTGCGCAATGCTCCATCACCTGCTCCAGCGAGCGACCCATAGGATAGGAATCGGTGTCGTAAGCCTCATCCCATGATACTGATGATACTGATGATGCAGATGATGCTGCCGAACGATAAGCTGGCGATGGCTCGCAGACCTTATCCCCTGCTATCTTCGATTCCTCGATATGATATTTCTTTTCCTCCATATTTCTTTCGCTTTTAAAGTTCTACATAATCATTTATATTTTGAGACTGAGAGCCTTTTTGGATTCTGTCTCATATCCCAAATGTCAACAATATGTACCACACCCAAGGATTCATCATAATAATAAACCAACTTGAAATTACGCATAAAATTAGCCCCCCGAAGCAAATAGCTAAACTTCGGTGCACCAAGAAAAGGAGGCTTTGCCTCAGGATATTTTTTCAGGAAGTTCTGAATTTTCTTCAGTTCTTCTTTCCACTTTCGAGCAGTTTTCTTACCAAAATTCTCATAAGCATCGATAATATACTGGCGTTCCTTTTCTTCATACAGTTTGTGAACAACTATTTCAGCCATGGGAATTCCTCATATAAACGTTCGTTAAAGGCATCAACAGATTCCCATTTAGAAGGATCATCCTTAATGGTTTCACAATAATCGATACTATCCAAAAGACCCTCATAGCTAAAATGATTTTTAAGAACTGGAATTTCATCTTCCTGCTCTATCCCAGAATCAATCACGTGATGAGATACAGACTCTGATGCAACAGATGCATAAGCAGGCGATGGTTCGCAGACCTTATCCCCTGCTATCTTCGATTCCTCGATATGATATTTCTTTTCCTCCATATTTCTTTCGCTTTTAAAGTTCCACGTTACTTATTGGTGCAAAAATACGAAGAAAGATTGGAACTCGCAAGAAAATCTGCAAGAAAATGGCAGAGAGCACTGAAATTTAATGGATTATAAGGATAATTTCCTCACGCAAAAAGAACAAGAAAGCCAGCCTTCTCCTGCGAAAAGGCTGGCTTTCTTTATCATTATTACAGTAATTTCTATTGCTATTTGTTAAAGTATTTCTTGCCACCCTGCTGGATAACCAAGCCCTTGGCATTCTTGCCTACCAGCATGCCAGCCATATTGAAGGTCTTGGCAGACTTCACCGCCTGGGTGCGGGCAAGCTCTGTGATGCCGGTATCAGTCTTGTCGAGCTGATAGATTACGTATTGTATATTTTTACTATTTCTAAGATATTCACTATTCTCGATATAAGTCTTACCGTTGGCACGATACACACAAAAAATATCGTTATAACTAGCGTTTGGAATGGTAATCAGTTCCTTTCCATCCTCATTCTTTACTACAAGATAAGACTCATAGTATTTATCCTGTGCATCCTTGCAAAGAATGAACTTTCCGTTTTTTATGCCTTCCGTTGATTCGTACAAGGATGAAGCTGGAGCTGGTACCTGTTTATAGGTTTTCACCAGGAACTCATACTTATCATCATTGTTAAACACATTTTGAGTAAGGTAGGGATTGGAACTCTCATTACAGTTGGTATCATAATCGTACATTTTTACATGACAGATTTTTTCCCCCACTACGCTCTCCGAACTCTTATCGTTATCATTCTTCACCCAAGTCAAATTAGAAGTATCAATCTCTGCTGTCACCAACTGATTAGTTACCAAATGCAGTTTATTGTCAGCAGGATTATAATAAAAGTAACACTCTCTAACTTCGGGCACATCCTTATCAGCCCACCCATTAAACTCTTGCCAGTCATCATAATGGAAAGCGAATTTTCCACTGTAATCAGTAAAGAATTCTACCTTATCATTACCCATTATTTTAGCCACAGCAGCCTTGAATTCATCCATTGTCGTAATCGGAGTCTCAAAACCGTCTTCACCATATACACCATTAACCTGTCCCCAATAGTCCTCCTCACTACCTTTATTTATAACCTCCTTGGTAGTGAAGTCGGCCAAAGCTTTCATAGGCGTATAATTGATATAAAATACCTCAGGGCTGTAAGTGAAGCTTTTCTCCACATTAAAAGAGGAAGCATCATAAACCGTAAAACCTACCGTAGGTGGCAGGGCATCCCAATTATACTCTATACCGATGGTTGAGTAAGGAGTGATGACACCAGTGGTAGTCAAATTCTTTGGAATGAAACCAAATCCTTCGCCCTTCACCGTGGCCACTTCTGATACCTGTGCACTGGCAGCCAGCGCTACGACTGCGAAAGCTGAAGCGAGTAAATTTTTCTTCATAATTCTTAATAGCAGCAAGCTTGGATGTCCGGCAAACTTGAATTTAAATTAATTTTTCAATTCATTAATTCTTTATTACTGCAGAAGTAAAGTGTAGGCACCTTCGCCCCGACTACTTTTTGTCCGATTTTATATCCGATGATGCCGGGCGACGCTTTTGCCGATGCAGCAGTCACATGAGTCCATAAAACTACAAAGGTTCATTCTGTCCCCTGCGGGCTTCACTCCCCCTCATAATGACGCTGCAAAAATACACTTTTTTTTGATAACAGCCAAATTATTCTTCAAGAAAAGATAAGTATATCAGTTTTTATTTCCATTCTGATGCAACAGTTGCATAAGCAGGCGATGGCTCACAGACCTTATCCTCTGCTATCTTCGATTCCTCGATATGATATTTTAGGATCTGCGGATTTGCAATCCGCAGCAAGCAAGATTGCAATCCGGCAGAACACCTAACGAGGGTATTATTACAGGCAAATGCCTTTACATATCAAACAGATTACCCGTTGCCACAGAATACGATACCTTACACATATTACAGATATCGGTAATCGTAGCACCACTTCCACTCAACGAGTAGAACACGCTCTCGCCTACCAATACATACTCCCAGGTGCGATTCATCCTATCCTCAGGCTCCAAGGCATTAATTTTCTTAATCCACTCAATGGTAGCCGTCTGTTTCTGGCGAACGTTCACATCATCCACCTTGTCGTCGCCCTTGGTCTCTATCAGATAAACCTTATCAGCCGTAGCCACGATGAAGTCAGGATGATACGTTGCCATCAAGCCATCCTTCCTCACATAAAAGATGATGGCGAAAGAATGGCCATTCTCATTAATCTTCAGGAATCTTTCCACCTCGGCATCCCTATCCAGAAACTCAATGAATGCCTTTTCCAATCCTCCGCCATGAGAAGGATAACCCAGTCGGGGATAGATACACTTCTGTACCTCCATCGAGTAAGACTCTCTCATCTTGATGGCTCTAAGCGAAGAAAAATCCGTATGACTCACCTCGGCATTGATTGTTGTCAGGCGGTTCTGCATCTTATAGATGGCCACGGCAAACTGCTCCACGATATGCTTCGTCACGATGCCATCCTTAGCCAGCAATATCTTCCAGTCGTTGCCCTGGAACGGATTGAAAGGCGCGGAGAAAAGTTTCTCCCGGATATACCAGTCCATCACCTGCACCGTTTGGGCACCATTAATCTGAATGGTCGGGAACCCCTGGCGGCGACAGTTCTCAAAGCGCAGGGTTACTACCCTCAGCAACTTCTGCAGATACTCATTATATCCGCTGGCATTGAAGAGGTTGGCCGTCACCTTATACTTGCCAAAGGTAGTCTTGGTCAGAGATTCCTGCGATACGAAGGTCTCGCCCTCTTTTGCCAGGAACTTACGGAGCAAAGGCAGCGGATACATCGTAAACGGCTCTAAATCATCCAGATCTATCTCTGCATCCTCAAATTCATCGATGGAATCATGCAGGATAACCGGCCATTGGAAATCATACTTCCCGTAATCCTCACGAAGTCCCACGGTAAGAATATCGCCAGTGGCTCCTCCGGCACCCACATCGCCTTCATCCACAGCCACCAAGCCTTGATCCTGCAAATCATCATAGAACTTGATGAAAGCCGGATGCTCCACGATAGACAAGGTGTCGATATAGGTGCGGGGAGGCTGATGGTTCTTCAACACCCTCAGGCGGTCTTCACGCTTGATGTCGATGTAATCAGACTCTCGCCACATCAGTCGCAAGCCTCTACCCACCAACTGCTCCAGCAGGATTGGCGCCTGCGAAGAACGCAGCGGAACGAGCACGCAAATGTTGTTGACATCGAAGCCCTCACGGAGCATCAGCACCGAGATGACCACCTTCGGACTCTTATACCTATCTATATCGAAGAGCTTCTTCTTGATTTCCTGCCATTCCTCATCCTTCACCTCGCCCTGCTTGTTGCTGTCGATGGTAACGATGTCTTCTTCTTCCAGACCTTCCGACTTCAGAAACTCTTCTACAAAAGGAGATACCGTGGTATCCTGGCAGACGATGAGCATCTTCGGGTTCTTAGACGCATCATTCTTCAGGAATTCTTCTTCCAGCTTGTTCAGCTTGGTCAATCCGGCACGGAGCATCATGCGCTGGCCTTCGCTCAGCCCCACTACCTTTCCCTGCTCATCACGCTCGGCGTTGTAATCCAGGTTCTCCAGGTCGGTGAGTTCCTGGCGGCGGTCGAGCAGCAACAGCTTCACCAGTCCCTGCTTCATCGCCATAGGCAAGTCGAAGTCAACGATGATATGCGGAAAGAAGAGTTTCACCTGCTTCTCTCCCGTTCCCTTCGTATCAAAAGGGGTAGCCGAGAAGTCCACCTGTATGAAACGGGTGCCCTTGGTGGCGCTGATGGCATTCAGGCCTCTTTGCCATTCCACCTCCTCGGTTTCTCCATTACGCTTGATTTCGTGGATATGATGAGCCTCATCATTGATTACCATCAAATCCTTTAAACCCGCCAGATATTCCAGTTCTGTGCCACCCAGGGCACGGCGGTCGAGCATGCCGAGGTCGTTGCCAGCCGATTTGCCCGGACGGATAGGCAGCAGGTCGCTGATGATTTCAGCAGGTGTCACCGTGCTGGAATCGTCCACATCCTCATCCTGTTTCTTCTCTTCCATCTGATTTTCAAACAGATGCCAGTTGGTCAGGGCAATCAGTCCTTCGCCGGTGGTCTTCCTGCCGATGCCATCCTCCTTGGTCACCACATTGTTCTGGATGAACGAAAACACCTCGTCACGATAACGCTCGGGGATGAACACCTCCTGGTTCATGTAGTAGTCGTTGGTCTGAGGGTCTCGATATTCCTCGTCGCGCTTCTTTCTGCCGCAGAAGGCATCCAGCAGACGGTCGTAAACAATCAGACCCGGAGCCACAACCAGGAACTTCTGCGTAAATCGTCCGCTCTCCACATCCTCGTGCCGGGCATTCAGCATCTGCCAGATTATCAGGGCATGCATCACCCACGTCTTTCCCGTGCCCGTAGCCATCTTCACTGCATACTTAGGCATCTGATATTTAGGCTTGGCAAGTTGAGCCAGGTCGGCCCTATCCATCAGCTCCGGAATGATGCCCTGATAGGCATCCATCACGCAGTTTTCTCCCATCACTTCGTGCAGATAGATGATGTTGAGGATAGCCTGACGCTGACCCTCGTGGAAATTCCTCGCACGCTCGTTGCAGAAACCCTCTCCAAACCAGTAGTTCAAGAGCGAGGCGGTGGTTGGGGTCACCTTCTCCAGCATCTCCCCACTCTTCCAGGCGGCATTGACCACATCGGTGAGTCGATGCGCCAATTCCAAAGATATATTACTTGAATTGATAGCCATAGTCGTAATCTCCTATTCGTTCTTATCACTAACACTTCACATCCAGAATAACCTGACTCTCGAATCCGAACACATCCACCGCCTTGACGCAAACCTTTCGCTCGTCCTTATGCGGCATGGCAATTCGGGTGGAATATACGCAGTGCAGCGGGTCGCTGTCATTATCCACGTTCTCACGATAATCCTGCCAGGTGCTGCGGAAGGTATCGCCGTCATAATCAGGGTCGATACTCCAATATTCTATCAGCGAGAGAGGGTCCTGCTCCATCACCTGCTGCAGCTTCTCCTTGTCCTTATCGTCCAGCGGGATATTATCTGGCGAGAGCAGCACATAGTTGCTGAGACTGATGTCGAGTTCATCCTCGCCATTGCCGTTCACGGTTACTTCAACTGGGTTCACCACCAGATACTGCAAAGAAGAGAAGCGGACGGTTTTGTCGGCGATGAGCTTCTTGAAGCCCTTCTTAGATAGCTTGTCGAGCAGATCGGGCGGAATCACCAGCACCTCTACATTGCTGTTCTTATATTTCTCGATGGCTTGCGAGATGTCGAAGGCGAAGTTCCAGCCCAGCACGATGACTTTATCCCAGTCACCGCCAAGCAGAGAAGCCTTGGCTTCTACGGCACGGCGAACGGTAGCAGCAGTGGTCAGGCGGTTAGGGCTATCCACCATCACCAGGTTTCGGGTGCCCTTGACGTAACCAAAGTTTCTGTCGCTCACCTGTTCTGGGGAGAATGGTAAGGCACCGAAGAGGCCTAAGACTACCTGAGAGAGATCGCCCACTCTGCGAAGCTTCTTGTTGTTATGGAAAGCCTCTTTCTGATAGTCGCCAATGCTCTGATAGAGGAACGGATTTACTTCCTGGTCGATGAAACGCTTGCGCATGACGAGGGATGCCGGCTTGCCGATGTCGCAGGTAATCCAGCGACGGCCAAGTCTTTCGGCTACAGCTGCTGTGGTGCCGCTGCCACCGAAGAAATCGCAGACAAGGTCGCCTTCGTTGGAAGATGCCTTGATGATACGTTCGAGGAGGGCTTCGGGTTTTTGGGTGGCGTAATCAATTCTTTCTTTTGCTTGGGAATTAATAAATGGAATCTGCCACCAATCCTTTGGGAAACCGCCTTCTTTTAAATATTGTCTATAAGTCCAATTAGGGTATAACTTTTCGTGTTCAGGTGTTAAATCACCTTGGCTATGAATAGGTGATAAATGCCCTCCTTTACCACGAATCATATAAGATCCTTTTTCATCTTTATATTTAAATTTTTCGGCATAACCTTCAGCATATCCTTCCAATACTGCATCAGCATTGAATGTCCAATTAGCAGACTTTGTATATACATATATATTATCATGCTTTCGATTCCAGTTATTCTTAGACTTACACATTGAACTATAACACCAAATGATTTCGTTTAGCATAGACTCTTTGCCAAAAATTTCGTCTAACATAACCTTTACATAAGGACCAACATGCCAGTCAATATGAACATAGATGCTTCCTCTATCTGAAAGCAATTCTTTCATTAAGACTAATCTTGGATAAATCATCTTCAGATAAGAGATAGTTCCTTCTTCCCAAGTATCAGCATAGGCAAATTGTTCAACAACCGTTGGCTTCTGTTGCAAATCAACTCCTGGTAACTTAACCTTCGTTCTATAATCCGCCTTAGAATCAAACGGCGGGTCGATGTAGATCAAATCCACTTTGCCCCTTAAAGAAGGCAAGCCCGTCTGAGGGTCTCCGGCAAGCAGCGCCTGCATGGTCAGGAGATTATCACCATACACCAGACGGTTCATCCAACTCCCCCCATCCAGGGCGGCATTGAATGCATTAGGGATATTGGGAACTTGTCCACGGAAGAATCCGGAGACATCCTTACGAGGCAACACCAGCTCATTGGTTTGCAACCCAATGCGTGTGCCACTGCTCAATCGCTCGATGATGCGCTGAGCCTCTTGCCTACCTTCGCTTGCAATGCGAGGTAGTTCTTCAATCAATGATTTTGCCATAGCATTAAAGCTTAAATATAGTTTTAATGCGTAGCATGCTATTCTTTAAAACGAAGACTCCACCAAATACCCAAACGCAAGAACGTGGACAGTTCAACTCATCCACGTTCAGAGGTACTTGGCGGAAACCTATGTATACAGACAAGTCGAACGCCCACGTATATCGCAGGCGCTCGCACATTTATTCATGTATACATTCTTTCCACCGCCAAGTTTCCTGAACGTTTATCGAATAAACAGCAAACGCTATTATTTTAACCCACAAAAACAGACGTCATCACCCTAGGGCGAATCTATCCGAATGCAAAGATACTGCAAAAATCAGAGATAACAAAAAGAATCGCTACCTTTTTTATACTATCCCCCATTTTTTCTTGCGAAATCAAAATATTCATCGTATCTTTGCAGAAAAATTCAGTTACAATCAGTTACAAAAAGAAGTGTTATGGACAAGCAGATCAATGAACTCCTAGAGGTTCTGAAAGAATACCAGGAGTTGGGAATATCTGAGCAGATAGACTATCAGAAGTTCTATCTCTACTCTATCATCACCCACTCTACCGCCATCGAAGGCTCCACCGTGACCGAGATTGAGAACCAGCTTCTCTTCGACGAAGGTATCACGGCTAAAGGCAAACCGATGGTGGAACAACTCATGAACCTCGACCTGAAGAGAGCTTACGAGCAATCCATCAGATGGGCAAGAGAACATAAGCCATTCACAGTGGAAATGCTCAAGAACCTCTCCGCACTGGTAATGAGAAATACGGGCAGCCATTACAGTACATTGATGGGCGAATTCGACTCATCAAAGGGTGACCTGCGCCTTGTTGGCGTTACGGCAGGAGCAGGTGGCCGCTCCTACATGGACTACCGCAAAGTTCCGATGAAACTGGAAGAACTCTGCAACCACATCAACCAGCGGAGAGAAGCGCTCATCAAAAGCCCCAATGCCATAGATGCCTACCTGCTGAGCTTCGATGCCCACAACATTCTCGTTACTATTCACCCATGGGTGGATGGCAACGGCAGAATGTCGCGCCTCATCATGAATCACCTGCAGTTTGAATTCGGACTGGTGCCTGCTAAAATCATCAAAGAAGATAAAGCGCAGTATATCGAAGCCCTCAATGAATCGAGAGAAGAAGAGGCAATGGCACCCTTCCAGAAATTCATGCTGAAAGAGCACACGCAAAACCTGAGAAACGAGATTCTTGAATACAGGAAATCTATGGAAGAAGATATTGCGATAGCAGATATCAAAGTGGAGCCGGAAGGAGATAACAAGAAGGAAAAGAAGGAAAAGGAGGAGAAGGAGGTGGACCAGAAAGGTGGACCAGAAAATAGAAAGGTGGACCAGAAAGGTGGACCAGAAACAAGAAATGCCATTTTGCAACTTATCGCCAGCAATGGGAACATCACTTCCAGAGAAATCGCTAGCACTCTGAATATCAACAGAAGTGCTATCTCCAAGCATCTCAAGAAGATGCAGGAAGATCATATCATCCGCAGAGAAGGCTCGCAGAAATCAGGCAAATGGGTTATCATATCATAATTCTAAAAATTACAATATTAGATTATAACACCAATCGGCCCCAAAGAAGACGAACCACAACAATTCTTGTTCCGGTTCGCCCCCTCCGGGGACCGGAGGGAGATGCTATTTGTTAAAGTATTTCTTGCCACCCTGCTGGATAACCAAGCCCTTGGCATTCTTGC
>ERZ1026903.1181-NODE-1181-length-10131-cov-81.921894_pt1 | contig 10131 bp, 9 predicted proteins | sample MGYA00380180_ERZ1026903 | MGnify/ENA primary metagenome ERZ1026903 (study PRJEB33269, sample SAMEA4719816) | human gut metagenome | biome: human-associated habitat; feature: organic feature; material: feces | place: Cameroon | collected 2013-10 ... | reverse complement strand
CGCTTACAACCAGCCAGCTAGCCTGCCTTATCCAACCGAGAATCCTTGGAAGTAAGATAAAAATTATATGAAATAATGAAGGCGATTGCTTTTCCGCAAAGGGGATAGCAATCGCCTTTTTGTTTCTAAGAACTCCGCCACTAAAAGAAACGGCAATTTTGAACATATTGTGATATTTTGTGAATAGTGATTATTTGCAGAAAATCAGTACCTTTGCACCAGAATTAAATTGTATTTTATATCATAAGAAACATATTAAAAATGAACAAGAAAAAGATATTGTGTTTTTGTCTGGCTCTCGGGGCTTTTTCTGCTATGATGGCGCAGGAAACTCTGTCGCTGAGCCAGTGCCTGCAGATGGCGGTGGAGAATAACCTGTCGCTGCAGAAAAGCAGGAACGAGATTGCAAAGGGAAAGTATTCCATCAGCGAGAACCAGGCGAAGTTGCTGCCGCAGATCAACGCCGTGGCACAGTTGAATGATAACTTCACGCCTCCCGTTTCCGTGACGGATGGTTCTGCCTACGGCAAACCGTACAATGTAACCAAAACCCTGCAGTATAATGCTTCGGCAGGCTTGCAGCTCCAGATGCCGCTCTACAACCAGATGGTGAATACTGCCATCGACATTGCCAAGATAGCAGACCATCTCAACCAGCTCTCTTACGAGAAGGCGCGCGAAGACCTCATTGTGCAGACTGCCAAGATGTATTACATGGCGCAGAATACGGCAGAGCAGATCCGACTGGTGAATGACAACATCAAGCGCCTGGAAGAACTCTATGGCATCACCCAGGCTTTCTACGATAATCAGATGAGTCTTGAGGTAGATGTGAAGCGTGTGAAACTCAACATCGAGAATCTCACCGTGCAGCGCGACAACGCCATCGCCATGCTCGACCAGCAATATACCATGCTCAAGTATGTGATAGATTATCCTGCGGATAAGCAAATCAAGGTAAGTGAAGTGAATCCCGGAGAGATAGAAACGGTGAATGCCAACGGATTGAACACCAATCTCTATGAACTCCAGCTCCTGGAGAAGAGAAAGGAACTTGCCCAGAAGCAGACCAAACTAGCCAAGGATGGCTATTTGCCTTCGGTGAGTCTTACCGGAAGTCTGATGTATTCAGCCTTTACTGATAAGATAGAGCATTGGATTCATTCGGGCGAGTCAAACCATTGGTATGGTTCCAATGGTATCGGCATCCAGCTGAGAGTGCCTGTCTTCGATGGCTTTGAGAAGCGTTCGAAAATCAGACGTGCCAAGGTGGAGGAGGAGAATGCCCGCATCGGATACGAGGATGCGCTGAAGGGCATGCAGGCAAACTATATGAACGCCGTGAGCGAGGTGAACAACAGTCAGCGCAACTACAAGAAGCAGTTTGACAACTACACCCTGGCGCAGGATGTATATAGCGTAACAGCCGACCAGTATAAAGAAGGTGTAGGAACGATGACCGCCGTTCTCCAGGATGAGATGCGCATGAGCGAAGCCATGAACAATTATCTCACCGCCTATTATAAATATAAGGTGGCGAATCTCTCGCTCCTGAAACTCACCGGACAGTTGGATCAGGTTAAATAGCAAAGGAATCATTAAGAAACAATCAATCAGAATATAACAATGGAACAGAACGAAAACAACAAGATAGAAACCGCTCGTGAGGATAATGCAGCAACTCAGACTTCTCACGAGGAAATGCAGAAGAAATTGAAGAAGCAGCGCATCCGTCAGATCATCGCCAGCCTCATCGGCGTAGCCATCCTCGCCTTCGGACTCTGGAAGATTGTCTGCCTCTTCCTAGATTATAATGCCAACGAAACCAGCAACGATGCCCAGGTAGAGCAGTATATCTCTCCTGTCAACCTCCGTGCATCGGGCTATATCGCCAAGGTTTGCTTCAAGGAACACGAGGAGGTTCATAAGGGTGACACCCTTCTTATCCTCGACGACCGTGAGTATCGCATCCGACTGATGGAGGCTGAGGCGGCACTGAAGGATGCCAAGGCTGGAGCCAACGTCATTGATGCTACCCAGCAGACCACCCAGACTTCGGCTACCGTCTATTCGGCATCCATCGACGAGATAGAGGTGCGCCTTGCCAAACTCGCCAAGGACTGCGAGCGCTATCGCAACCTGGTTGAGAAGAAGGCGGCTACACCTATCCAGCTGGAGCAGCTCGAAGTGGAATATGCGGCTACCAAGAAGAAACTGGAGTCGGTAAAGCGACAGCAGGCTGCTGCCTATAAGGGCGTGAACGAGGTGGTTACCCGCAAGCAGAATGTGGCTGCTGCCATCGAGCGTGCTGAGGCTGCGGTGGAGATGGCGAAGCTGAACCTCTCTTATTGTGTGGTTGTAGCGCCATGCGATGGTAAGTTGGGTCGCCGCTCTATCGAAGAGGGACAGATGGTGAACGCTGGAACTACCATCACCTATATCCTTCCTAATGCCCAGAAGTGGGTCATCGCCAACTATAAGGAAACCCAGGTAGAGAATCTCTATGTGGGGCAGAAGGTCCGCATGACAGTGGATGCCATCAGCAATAAGGAGTTTGAGGGCACCGTTACCGCTATCTCCGGTGCCACCGGTTCCAAGTATTCTCTTGTTCCTACCGATAATTCGGCAGGCAACTTCGTGAAGATTCAGCAGCGTGTGCCTGTAAGAATCGACTTCACTAACCTCAGCAAGGAAGACAATGCCCGCCTGGCAGCAGGTATGATGGTGATAGTAAAGGCTGAGAGAAATAAAAAGTAGCTAGAAGGAAATGAAGTAATATATGGAAGAAGAATATAAGAATTATCCGTTCTATGACTGGGTGCCGAAACCGCTGGGCATCATCTTCATGATCATCCTCTTTGTGCCGATGATTACGATGAGTGGTGTCTATTCCGCCAACAGCGGAGAGATGATGAGCGGACTGGGCATCCAGTCGGAATACATCGCCTTTGCGGGCTTCTGCACGTCGATAGGAATGGCGGCTTTTTCGCCATTCTTCTACGAACTGGTGTGCATCCGAAGAGAGAAGATGATGTGTATCGTGGGATTCTCCATTCTCTTTTTGCTCAGTTTTGTCTGCGCCCAGACCGATTCGCTGTTCATCCTCGGCTTGTGCAGTCTGCTGATGGGCTTTGTTCGCCAGACGCTTCTGATGGCGCATCTCTTTGTATTGATTCGATATGGCTTCGGCATTGAGGCAACGAAGAATATCACGCCGGGTTGCGAGCCTACCACCGAGGAGGCTTGGGATGCGGTGGATTCAGAAAAAATGGTGTCCCAGCCGGTCATCTATCTTTTCTTCATGATTATCGGACAGTTGGGCACCTGGCTCACGGCTTGGCTTGCCTATGCTTACGAGTGGCAGTATGTGTATCATTTCATGATGGCATTCATGCTGGCGGGCATCATCATCGTGTTCTTCACCATGCCTTATCATAAGTATCCGATGCCGAAGTTCCCGATTACGATGTCGAAGTTTGGCAATGTCACGGTGTTCAGCATCATGCTCTGCTCGTTTGCCTATGTAATGGTGTTCGGCAAGACGCTGGATTGGTTTGATGATCCTACCATCCGTTATTCTACGGTGGTTTGTCTCATCTTCACCGCCCTGTTCATCTATCTGGAGAAGACCCGCCGCTCACCTTATTTTATCATGGAGGTGTTCCAGCTCAGGGTTATCAATTACGGCATCATGCTGTTCTTCCTCCTGATGGTCTGCAACTCCAGCGCCATGTTCGTGAATGTATTCACCAATGTGGGAATGAAGATAGACAACTGGCAGAATGCCACCCTGGGCAACTGGGTGATGGTGGGATATACCGTGGGCTTGATTTTCGCGGTCATCGCCAGAGCCAAGAATGTTCATCTGAAGTGGATGTACTGTCTGGGCTTCCTCTTTATCGGAGGCTACGCCCTCTTTATGTACTTCGAGGTACAGAACGACGGCATGTATGAGCGCATGAAATGGCCTATCATCATCCGTTCTACGGGAATGATGCTGCTCTATTCGCTCATCTCCACGATAGCCAATCAGCGCATGCCTTACCGCTTCATGTCCACCTGGGTCTGCATCATGCTCACCGTGCGTATGGTCATCGCCCCTTGCATCGGTTCGGCGCTCTACACCAATGTGCTTCAGCATCGCCAGCAGTATTACGTAACCCGCTTTGCACAGGATTACGACCGCACCAGCTTGGAGACGGCAAAGACCTATGACCAGACGGTAAGAGGCATGCAGTATCAAGGCAAGACTGAGACCGAGGCGCAGAACATGGCTGCCATGAGTGTGAAGGGAAAGGTACAGGTTCAGGCCACGCTGGTATCCATCAAGGAGATGGCAGGCTGGACCTTCTATGGCTGTCTGGTATGTGCCGGACTGATGCTCGTGATACCTTGGCGCAAGCGCAACATCAAGGAGCTTACCCGCGAGTATCTGCTGAAGAATGTGAATGAGAAAAACTTGGGAAGGAGGTAGGATTCTGCTAAAATATCATAAATAATCAAGGCAATTATCAGAGGAAATAGATATTTTTGTTATCTTCGCAATTCAAGCAAATTTGAAATAATGGAGATAACAGATAATATTATAATATGTGAGGCAAGAGAATTTCCTCATTTTCTGATGCAGCCTTTCTATTCTGATTATGTCGGAATAGTAGTTTGTCATCAAGGGATGTTCCGTTTCCAGGTAAACGGGGCATCCTTTGCTGCGTCTATGGGAGAGACTATTTTCCTTTCTCCTGAAATTCTTTTTCATGTTCAGGAAACCTCTTCCGATTTCCGCTTTACCTTGCTTTTCTATCGTGTGGAGCAGATTCGTCACATGTTGGGCAATACGGTGATGAGCATGCGTCTTTATTCCACGCTTTATCCCAAGGCGTGCACCGTGGCGCAGACGGGTTACGAGGAGATGCTGACGTCTTATGCCCGGATGCTTTTTGTCTTAGATCAGAAGGAGAAGAAGGATACTTATAGTGATCATGAGCAGAAGTTACTTCTCATGGCGGTGACCTATCGTCTTTGCAGCATATTCTCTGCCTCGCTTACCACGCCGAGAAAGGAGATGGATCGCAAGATAGAGACGTTTGAGGAGTTGATGAAGCTGATAGATGCGAATTTCATGCGAGAGCGTGGTGTGGCGTTTTATGCCGACCAGCTTTGTCTCACCCCGAAGTATCTTTCGGTGATAGTGAAGTCGGTATGTGGCAAGACGGTTCAGCAGTTGATTTTCAAGGCGATCATCCGTCGCAGCATTTATCTGATGAAGAATACGAACATGACGATTCAGCAGATAGCCTGCGAGTTAAGCTTCCCTAATGCCTCATCCTTCGGCACCTTCTTCAAGAAGCATACCGGTTTATCGCCTAAGAATTACCGCATGGGGGCGGAGTAGGTTCGAATAATCTTCGTATTCTCTGTTTCAATGAACTGATGGTCAAAGTCCTCAACCACATCCCGAAGAAGCGGTCGTATATGATATAGCTGCCATTGTACTTGTAGATGAATTCCCTATTGATCAGGGTATTGAGAGCAAGACTCACGCTGCTGGCAGCAGGCAAGTTGTGGCGGCTTTTTATGTAACTATCGCCTCTTCTTTCCTTTATATTTTTTAAAACTTAAGTTTTGCGTTTTCATCAGTTTCTTCAACGCTTCTCTTCTGGGTATTCGGCAAGAATCCTGCTATGATGCCGAGCAATGGCAGGAAGGCACTCACCTGGAAGATAAACTCAATACTGGTCTTGTCGGCTAACCAGCCGAAGAACGCTGAGCCAAGTCCTCCCAGTCCGAACATCAGGCCGAAGAAAATGCCTGCTATCAATCCCACTTTATCTGGCATCAGGTCGGTGGCATATACCACGATGGAAGAGAATGCCGAGGCGATGATCAAGCCAGAAAGGAAGGTACAGATGATGGTCCATGTGAAGTTCACAAAAGGCATGGCGATGGCAAAGGGTGCTGCTCCCAGAATGGAGAACCAGATGACATACTTTCTGCCAAACTTGTCACCCAGCATTCCTCCTGCCACCGTACCTATGGCAAAGGCGGCAAGGAATACGAAGAGGCACAGCTGCGAGGTCTGTACCGATACGCCGAACTTATCCATCAGGAAGAAGGTGAAGTAACTCGTAATGCATGCCGTATAGAAATACTTGGAGAACACGAGCATGATGAGGATGAACAGAGCCCAATACTTCACCCTTTTAGAGATATGGGTATTAAGAAGGAGCTGTTTCTGGGGATGGTTCACCACGTAAGCCAGTCGTGCCTTATACCAGACTCCCAATCTTACCATGATGATAGCGGCAAGCAGCGCTGCAAGGGCAAACCAGGAGATGGCATGCTGGCCGAAAGGCAGGATGATGATGGCGGCAAGTAATGGTCCTATTGCAGAACCTCCATTGCCACCCACCTGGAAGATGGACTGTGCCAGACTCTTCTTGCCTCCCGATGCCATCTGTGCCACTCTTGAAGCTGTGGGATGAAACACGGACGACCCCAGGCCTACAACGCTCACTGCCAAGAGAATCAGGAAGTAATTCTCGGCGAAAGCCAGCAGGAGCAGCCCCACCAACGTGAAGCACATGCCGATGGAGAGGGCATAGGGACGGGGATGCTTATCGGCATAAAGTCCTGTGAAAGGTTGCAGAATAGAAGATGTCATCTGGAAAACCAGCGTGATGATGCCTATCTGTGCAAACGAGAAATCGAACTTATCCTTCACAATCGGATAGATGGAAGGGATAATCGACTGAATCATATCGTTCAGGAAATGGGAAATGCTACAGATGATGAGCATGGAATACACCGTACCCTCTACCATCGTAGGATTTCCCTTGATTTTACAGCCTATTGACTTGATGTTCATTTCTCTTATTCTTTGTTTTTTTATTTTTCTTATTTGAAGATCAATATTTTATGTTGTACTAAACGGTCTGACGAATCTCATATTTAACCTCCATGCCAAGTAGTGTATTATGTTGTACTTTTCCTGCAAAGGTAACAAAAAAATCTAGATTATGCAAGAAAAGGTATTATATAATGTTCTTTTTTAAAAAAATTATAAGTTCATGGGATTTTTCTTGGTTATTTGCCATTGAATATTGTTTTTTTTTCTTAACTTTGCATGCACAATTCTTGCTCCCACTGTCATCAATCAGCAGAAGTTCTCATTCTTCCTGCAAGACTAGGAAGGTACAAAAGCTGGTTGTAAACCTACAACTACTGATCTCATCCATCTCTCAACAGAGGAATATGAACATCTGTTATCTGATGAAGAATACGAACATGACGATTCAGCAGATAGCCTGCGAGTTAAGCTTCCCTAATGCCTCATCCTTCGGCACCTTCTTCAAGAAGCATACCGGTTTATCGCCTAAGAATTACCGCATGGGGGCGGAGTAGCTTAATTTGTAAATGCTTTATACTTTTTAGCATGCGAAATTAAAATTTCTCCCCAAAAGTTTGTTGGTTTCGAATAATCTTCGTATCTTTGCAGCACCAGTACCCGCCAAGCCTCTCAACGATGCTCAAATGTGCGGGTCGTTTTATTTTTATACATTTTGAACCTTCTAAACTCATTCCTTTATGAATAGTCTTATCCCATTTCAAAAGGAATACCAACATGCAGATGCTCTTGTTCAATTACTCTTGTCAAGAGGACTTGCTATTGATAATCCCAGTAAAGCAGAACAGTACCTAAAGACGATAAATTATTATCGCCTTTCAGCATATATGTATCCATTGCTTTTAGTTCCCAAGTCAGAGCATCGGTTCAAGACAGATGCAAATTTCCGACAGGTCATGATGTTGTATCGTTTTGACAAGAAGCTTCGTCTGTTTATGTTTAATGAAATCGAGAAAATCGAGATCGCCGTTCGTACAGCTATTGTTGATGAGTGTACGTCTGCGTTTGGAGATAGCTTCTGGATGACGAATGCTTCTTACTTTATAGATTCAAATAAGTTTCAGAAGACTTTGGTTTTACTAAAACATGAAGTAGAAAAGTCTCGTGAAGAATTTATTGCGCATTTTAAGCAAACGTATTCTGATCCATATCCGCCAGCTTGGATACTGGCAGAACTCATTCCTTTGGGTGTAATGGTAAACATCTTTAATAATCTCAAGAATGCGCAAGTAAAAAAGCGGATAGCTTTACGTTTTGGATTGCAATTAAAGGTGTTTAATTCATGGATGACAATTATAACTTTAACAAGAAATTCTTGCTGTCATCATGCAAGAGTATGGAATAAGCAGAATACAATGTTGCCTATGGTTCCACGTCGAACCACCCATGCTTGGATAACATTACCTTCCAATCCTTTGCGAGTTTATTATGATCTTTGTATCATTAAGTATTTCTTGGATACAATTTCGCCCAATAATGATATGGGGCAGAAGTTACGCAATTTGTTGTCGGCTTTTCCTCTTGTCGATCCTGCACCAATGGGATTTCCAGAGGGTTGGGAGAACGAGGAATTGTGGAAAATCGGGTAAAGTTAAGCAAAAGATTAAAACTTATCTCTAAAAATTTGCTGGTTTCGAAAAATCTTCGTACCTTTGCAGCACTAGTACCCGCCAAGCCTCTCAACGATGCTCAAATGTGCGGGTCGTTTTATTTTTATACATTTCCCTTGCTGAGATTCTCGTATTTTCAAACGATTCTTATTTCTTTGTGAATATTGAAAATATGGAAGAAAATGGTAATGTGTTAATAATCAAAGGATTATAATTTTGTTAGTTAATAGCGTTAAAATAGAAATTCTATAGTTGTACGACTATAACCCCTATAGTTGTACAACTATAACTCTACAGTTGTACAACCATAGCCTATATAGTCGTACGACTACAACTTTATAGTCGTACAACTATAGGGTATTCGATTAGTTAGAAGCAGAAAATAGGGAATTTGAGATGCCCAAAACTCCCTATTTTCGTTGCTAGATTCCAAGTTTACCAGTATGCAAAATTTGGTTATAAGTATTGACAGAAATAACCTAGACTACTGAGTTGGCTTCCTTCTGTTCCAAATGAAATAGGCTTCGATGGCGAATGAAGCCTATTTCAATCGCACATGAAGCATGTTTCGATAGCACATGAAGCTTATTTCATTTTTACCTCCAATTATTTAGAATTCTGCATCAAACAAGACGCTGATTTTATAAGGTATGAAGAAAATCATCAAAGAATATAAGCATTTTGAAAAGTTCATGGGCTATAAAGCACCAGAATTCAAATCTAATTCCGGAGAATTCCATGTAATATTATGGAATCTCAACTATATTTCTAACAACAAAAAAGAAATCGCTAACTCAAAAGTACAGTTCGCCAACTCTGAAAAAGAGTTCGCCAACTCCGGAAAGCAGTTCGCCAATGGAGCGAGAGAGTTCGCTAATGACATGAAAGAGACTACCAAAGTAGTCAAACAAAGGAAAGAGTTCGTGAAGGCTAAAAGAGCAATCTATAAGCTCATATCTTCCAACCCAAAGATGACAACTATACAAGACTGATGAAAAGCGAATGTTTTTCTTGATAGACATACCATGAAATCCGGATTGTCTAGGAGGACCAATCCTGTAAGGTGACATGAAAGATGACATGAAAGGTGACATGAAAAACCTATCTGATATACAGAAGGTTATTGTTTCGTCTGTTTGGGATAACAACAAGATGACTATTCCCGAATTAGCAAAAAAGACAGGTATGTCAGTAAGTAAGATTAATAGAGAAATCAGAATCCTTCGAGACGATTTCCATGTCTATTTCAAAATGCTTTCACACTCATATTAACTCTTTGTATCATAGTGGATTAAGTGTGAAAGGAGAATAATGAAGAGGAAAAATGGTTGATAGGTGAAGGAGGGTGGAAGATAATGATGAGTGGGAGTAGCTGGCAGGTAAAGAAGGACGGGGAATGCTCTTCCCGTATCGGTTGACACAAGTAATCTATATAGCTGACTAGAGTCATCCATATAGCTGACTCGTGTCATCTATATGGATGACCCGGGTCAGCCGATGCTAGATAGTATCTGTTTCTCCTGATAGGGATATCAATACTTCTTGTTGGAAATATCAGCTACTCCTATTAGTACTATCATATTTTCTGCTTATAAACTGCCTTCATCCTAAACGTAT
>ERZ1026903.1180-NODE-1180-length-10134-cov-4.215498_pt1 | contig 10134 bp, 5 predicted proteins | sample MGYA00380180_ERZ1026903 | MGnify/ENA primary metagenome ERZ1026903 (study PRJEB33269, sample SAMEA4719816) | human gut metagenome | biome: human-associated habitat; feature: organic feature; material: feces | place: Cameroon | collected 2013-10 ... | reverse complement strand
CAGCAGCTCTTGCATATGGTCTTGACAATGAAAAAGAACAGAAGATCATGGTATATGACCTTGGTGGTGGTACATTCGACGTATCTGTTATCGAGATCGGTGACGGAGTTATCGAAGTATTATCTACAGCCGGTAACAACAGACTTGGTGGAGATGACTTCGACCAGAAGATTACAGACTACATGATCGCTGAATTTAAGAAACAGGAAGGTGTTGACTTATCTGCAGATAAGATGGCACTTCAGAGATTAAAAGAAGCAGCTGAGAAAGCTAAAAAAGAACTTTCTTCAGCAACAACAACAAACATCAACCTTCCATTCATCACAGCTACAGCAGAAGGTCCAAAACATTTCGATATGAACCTTACAAGAGCTAAATTTGATGAACTGACACATGATCTTGTACTGAAGACATCTGAGCCGGTACAGAGAGCATTATCAGATGCTGGTATCACAGCTTCTGAACTTGGTCAGGTACTGTTAGTTGGTGGATCTACACGTATCCCTGCAGTACAGGAAGAAGTAAAACGTCTGACAGGTAAAGAGCCAAGCAAATCTCTGAACCCGGATGAGTGTGTAGCACTTGGAGCATCTGTTCAGGGTGGTAAACTTGCAGGAGATACAGGCGCCGGCGACATCCTTCTTCTGGATGTAACTCCACTGTCACTGTCTATCGAGACAATGGGTGGTGTAGCTACTCGTCTGATCGAGAGAAATACAACAATTCCTACAAAGAAGAGCCAGATCTTCTCTACAGCTGCTGATAACCAGACAGCCGTTGATATCAACGTAGTACAGGGAGAAAGACAGTTCGCAAGAGATAACAAATCCCTCGGACAGTTCAGACTGGACGGAATCGCACCAGCTCCACGTGGAATCCCACAGATCGAAGTTACATTCGATATCGATGCAAATGGTATCGTAAATGTATCTGCAAAAGACCTTGGAACTGGAAAAGAACAGCACATCACAATTACAGCAGGATCTAACATGTCTGATGAAGATATCGACAAAGCTGTAAAAGAAGCTGCTGAATTCGAAGCTCAGGACAAGAAACGTAAAGAAGGAATCGATGCTAAGAACGAAGCTGACGCTATGGTATTCCAGACAGAGAAAGCTCTGCAGGAAGTTGGCGACAAGCTTGACGGTGCAGACAAAGCAGCAGTAGAAGCTGACTGCAAAGCTCTGAAAGAATTACTTGAAAAAGCAAATACAGATACTCTTACAGATGAGCAGGTTGCAGAGATCAAAGCAGGTAAAGAAAAACTGACAGAGAGTGCTCAGAAGCTCTTCACAAAGATGTATGAGCAGGCTGGCGCAGCAGCAGGAGCTCAGGGAGCTGGTCCTCAGCCAGGAGCTAATGCAGGAGCAGGCCCGGCACCAGAAGGATTCCAGGGCGACGATGTCGTAGACGGAGATTACAAAGAAGTCTAAGAACATTAAGTGAGGAATAGGAAATGGCAGAGTCAAAAAGAGATTACTATGAGGTGCTTGGGGTCAGTAAAGATGCTGACGAAGCAACTTTGAAAAAAGCATACAGACAGGTTGCCAAGAAGTATCACCCGGATATGAATCCGGGTGATGCTGAAGCTGAAAAGAAGTTCAAAGAAGCTTCTGAGGCGTATGCAGTCTTGAGTGATCCGGAAAAACGCCGTCAGTATGATCAGTTTGGTCATGCTGCTTTTGACGGAAGTGCGGGAGCAGGCGGCGGATATGGCGGATTCGACTTTAACGGTGCTGATTTTGGCGACATTTTCGGAGATATCTTCGGAGATCTGTTCGGCGGCGGACGCAGAGGCGGTCGTGCGAACCAGGGACCGATGAAAGGTATGAATATCCGTAAGAGTGTCAGAATCACATTCGAAGAGGCTGTATTCGGATGCGAGAAAGAATTGGACGTTGTATTAAAAGACCCATGTCCGAAATGTAACGGAACAGGTGCCAAACCGGGAACATCTCCGGAGACTTGTCCGAAATGTGGCGGTAAAGGTCAGGTAGTATATACACAGCAGTCATTCTTTGGAACGGTACAGAATGTACAGACCTGTCCGGATTGCCAGGGAACTGGTAAGATTATTAAGGAAAAATGTCCGGATTGCGGCGGAACAGGCTATGTAGCCAGCAAGAAGAAGATATCCGTATCAATTCCTGCAGGTATTGATAATGGCCAGAGCGTCAGAATCCGTGAAAAAGGTGAGCCGGGTGTAAACGGCGGACCAAGAGGAGATCTTCTGGTGGAGGTTGTAGTATCAAGACATCCAATCTTCCAGCGTCAGGATATGCACATCTTCTCAACGGTACCGATTACATTTGCACAGGCAGCACTTGGTGCGGATATCCGTATCAAGACGGTAGATGGAGAAGTGATCTACACGGTAAAACCGGGAACCAAGACAGATACAAAAGTACGTCTGAAAGGTAAAGGAGTTCCATCTCTTCGAAATGCACAGGTTCGCGGCGATCATTATGTGACACTTGTGGTCCAGACACCGGAACACTTAAGTGCCGAAGCAAAAGAAGCACTGCGTAAATTCGATGAGCTGACCGGCAATTCCCTCGGAGCAGAGAAATCTGAAAAAGCGGAAGAGCACGAACATAAAGGCAAAAAGAAAAAAGGATTTATGGATAAATTAAAGGAGACCTTTGATGATTAATTTCATCAGAGGTTTCCTCTTTTTTTACAAAAAACACTGGCATTCACCGTGGTAAAGTGATATCATATTAAATAAATCAAATTTTTAACAAACCAGGAGGACTCAAATATGTATGCATTTGATGAAATTAAAAAAGCAGACAGTGAAATTGCAGACGCCATTCAGGCCGAGATGGAGAGACAGAATTCGCATCTGGAGCTGATCGCATCGGAGAACTGGGTAAGCAAAGCAGTCATGGCAGCAATGGGAAGTCCGCTTACAAATAAATACGCAGAAGGCTATCCGGGCAAACGTTACTATGGTGGATGTCAGTGTGTGGATGTAGTGGAAGATCTTGCAAGAGAAAGAGCAAAGAAGTTATTTGGCTGTGATTATGCCAATGTACAGCCACATTCCGGAGCACAGGCAAATCTGGCAGTATTCTTTGCAATGCTGGAGCCTGGAGATAAAGTCATGGGTATGAACCTGGATCATGGCGGACATCTGACACATGGTTCTCCGGTTAATATTTCCGGTAAATATTTCAACGTCGTATCATACGGAGTGAACGACGAGGGTGTGATCGATTATGATAAGGTACGTGAGATCGCAGTAAAAGAAAAACCAAAGATGATCATTGCGGGAGCAAGTGCTTATGCAAGAATCATTGATTTCAAAAAATTCCGTGAGATCGCGGATGAAGTAGGAGCATATCTGATGGTTGATATGGCCCATATCGCAGGACTTGTTGCAGCAGGACTTCATCCAAGCCCGATCCCGTACGCAGATGTCACAACAACGACAACACATAAGACACTGCGCGGACCAAGAGGCGGTCTGATCCTCTGTAATCAGGAAGCAGCAGATAAATTCAACTTTAATAAAGCTGTATTCCCTGGAATCCAGGGAGGACCACTGGAACACGTGATCGCAGGAAAAGCGGTATGCTTCAAAGAAGCCCTGGAGCCTGAATTCGCAGAATATCAGAAACAGATTATCAAAAATGCACAGGCACTCAGTAAGGGACTGATGGACCGTGGAGTGAAGATTGTATCCGGAGGAACAGATAATCACCTGATGCTGATTGATTTAAGAGGAGAAGATGTGACCGGTAAAGAACTGGAAAAACGTCTGGATGCCGCACACATCACATGTAACAAAAATACGGTACCGAACGATCCAAGATCACCGTTCGTGACAAGCGGTGTCAGACTTGGAACACCGGCGGTTACAACAAGAGGATTAAAAGAAGACGATATGGATATGATCGCAGAGTGTATCGCACTCGTACTTCAGAGTGAAGATAACATTGAAAAAGTCAAAGGAATGGTTGCAGAGCTGACTGCAAAATATCCTCTGGATATGTAAGGAACGACGAAAGAAAATAAGACAAAACAGGAAATCCGTCTGGGAAAAGGATTTAAGCTTACCCAGGCGGATTTTATTGTTGCTTGAACAAAATGTCCAACAGTGAAAAGATTGAGCAAAATATTTGAGTAGTTGATAGAAATAGGAGAATAACAAGGGTGGAATTTTTAAAATGAAGGGCGTATAATAAAAATCAGTGTATACGAATCTATACCAGAATAAAAAAAGAAGAATCTTGTTTATACCATACAGATGTATGAATGCAAATATATATGGAAGGAGCCAGATTTTTGAAACTGAGAAACGTAAAAGTCGCAAAAAGATTAGGAACAAAAACGCTTGCAGGGTTGCTTGCATTTGGACTTGTCGTAGGTACGCCGTCAGTTGTTCTGGCAGATGTACAGAGCACGATGTCACAGTCAGATGCTGTACAGACAGAAAAGTTACAGGCCAAATCCGTAGATGGGAGAGATACACTTACAGATGTATCCGATAAAGTCATGGATATGATTCAAAAAGGTGAAGTGAAGCTGGATGAAGAATCAAACTATCTGATTGATACCGTGACAGGAAAGAAAGTAGATCCGGTGACAGGAGAACGAGTAGAGCAGATACCGGCTAATCCGGATATACCGGGTACACCGGATACACCGGACACTCCGAGCACACCGGACACTCCGAGCACACCGGACACGCCGGACATTCCAGATACGCCGGATACGCCAAATACACCGAATACGTCGAATACACCGAGTAAGTCAGAGACGTCAGGTACTTCGAATGTTTCCGGTACATCGAATGCTGCAGGAAAACACACGACAGCAAATAATAAACAGGCGACAGATACAACTAAGAAAAAAGATGAGACAAAGAGTGCAAAAAGCAATAAAGAACTTATTGCAAAGCAGAAGATTGTAAAACTGCCACAGATCAAGGAAGATTTCCGCTTTTTTACAGTTGCAAGAAACTATGCATTTGCAAAGACAAAAATTAATATCCGTGAAGCGGTGCCGGAAAATATTGCCGGAAGTAATACACAGACAGCAGGGACAGATGTTGCGAATGCAAAGAAAGATGCTGAGAAATTGCAGAAAAAAATAAAGACAGTGAAGAAAGATAAGAAGATTAAGAACAAAACCGCCAGAAAAGCAAAAAGTAAAGCTGTCAGGGATCTGCAAAAAGCAGTGGAAAAGCAAAAAAAACAGAAGCAGGAAGGCATGGATGCGGCTCTTGTAAGCCAGCAGTTGGAAGAAAAGGTCCGTACTGTGGGAACGCTGCCACAGGATGGTCTGCTTTATATTTTGAAAGAAGAAGAAAACGGATGGCTTTATGTAGAATCCGGAGATGTCAGGGGATTTGTAAAGGCTTCAGAAGTATATACAGATGATGCGGCACAGGAACTTTTAACTGTTTACCAGAAAAAGGCTCAGAAAAAAGCCAAAAAGGATGAAACAGAATATAATGGAATTGAAGGAATTGCAAAAACGGCAAAAGCTTCAGTTGATGCAAAGGACAATCAGGCATATACGTATCTGCGCGTGACAGCCGGCCAGACAGTGGCAGCTAAAGATACAGCACTTATAAATGATCAGATTGGTTCTGCTGCATTGGAAATAAAAGAAGAAAAAAATACTACAGCCAGAACAATAGGAACAATGGCACAGGGACAGTTGTGCTATATTCTGGCAGATAAAGATTCGGATTGGGTATATATAGAATCCGGAGATGTCAGAGGCTTTGTGGAACAGAAGTATCTGGACTTCAGTGATGAAACAAAAAAACAGATCGAAGCGAACGGTGAGGATAAATATCAGACAGCAAAAGAAACGGTAAAACCAGAAGAAAATCAGGCATTATATTATACACTGACTTCTGTAAAAGAGGGATCGCCAAGTGGAGAAATCCGGGAATCCATGCTGGAATTTGCGTCACAGTTTATCGGTAATCCATATGTGTGGGGTGGTACAAGCCTGACGGACGGTGCAGACTGCTCTGGATTCGTACAGCAGATTTATAAGCAATATGGATACAGCCTTCCAAGAGTAGCAGAAGATCAAAGCCAGTATGGAACGAAGATTCCTGTAGAAGATGCCCAGCCGGGAGATCTGATCTTCTATGCTAAAGAAGGGTATGTATATCATGTGGTCATGTATGCAGGAGATGGCAGGACGATAGAGGCTGCAAGTACGAAACTCGGAATTATCGAAGGAAAAGTCAATACCAAAAATGCAGTATGGGCAACACGTATCCTGAAAGATGATTATTCTCTTACAGGCAGCGGAATTGAAAAGGCCAATGCAACAGAAGACATGTATGGACAGAAACTTGAAAATTTCCAGATTACATATTATTGTCCTTGCGAGATCTGCTGCGATAAAACATCTAAAGTTACGGCATCGGGAACACCTGTTGCAGAAGGAAAGACAATCGCAACTGATCCGAATGTAATTCCATATGGAACCAAGGTGATTATCGGAGGACATGTATTTACAGCGGAAGATACAGGAAGAAAAGTCCAGGGAAATCAGATCAGTATTTATGTAAATAACCATGCAGAGGTATCTGCTTCTGACACAGAGAATACAGACGTATACCTGGCAAAATAATATAATAAAGAATGATAAAAAGGTGGTTTTTCAGAACTTACATGTTGAAAAACTGCCTTTTTCAAAGAAGGAACAGAAACTATGAATCAAGAAAATTTATTGAATAAGATCAGACAGAAAGATGCAAAAGCATTTACTCACGGGGGAAAATTTCATGCAGATGATATATTTTCATCGGCCTTGTTATTATATCTGAACCCGGAAATTCAGATTACAAGGGGAAATCAGGTGCCGGAAGAGTATGACGGTATTGTATTTGACATCGGACGGGGAGCATATGACCATCATCAGAAGGACAGCAGTGTCAGGGAAAACGGGATTCCATATGCGGCATTCGGACTTTTGTGGGAAGAGTTAGGAACGGAGATTCTTGGAGAAGAACTGGCAGAAAAATTTGATGAATCCTTTGTCCAGCCTCTCGATCAGAATGATAATACCGGTGAGAAGAATGAACTGGCTTCGCTGATCGGAAGTTTTAATCCGGCATGGGATGCAAAAGGAAATCATGATGATGCATTCTTTCATGCAGTCAGTATGGCTGGAATGATACTGGAAAGCAAGTTCGAGAGATTCCGTGGAAATGAAAGGGCGGACAGGAAGATAGAAGAGATTTTGGAGGCACATGATGATGCAGTAGAAGAGGGAAAATGTGATGAAAGAATCCTGATTCTTCCGGAATTTGTTCCATGCCAGAAACGGCTGTCAGAGACGGAGATTGCATTTGTGATTTTCCCGTCAAATCGCGGAGGATATTGCATTCAGCCACAGAAAAAAGAATTTTCCATGAATTATAAATGTGCGTTCCCAGAAGCCTGGCTTGGGCTGGAGGGAGAAGCATTACAGAAAGCAACCGGGCTTTCAGGAGCAGGATTCTGTCATAAAGGCGGCTTCCTGATGTCGACAGAGAATCTGGAGGATGCGGTAAAAGCGTGTGAAATCAGCCTCAAAGAGTATGTAGAAGCGCCATGTGTTGTCTGTTACGGAACATGTGATGAAGAAGTGGAAGAACTTCTGTATATGCTTCCGGAAATGAAGAATGTAACGGTACATAAGATGCCGCTGTCAGAGCCGCCGGAGATGGAGAAAGATGGAATCTATGGAGAAGTTTTGATGGAAAAGCAGGAATGGAAGAAGCGGATAAAAGTACAGGTAAAAGAAATTCTGAAATACAAACCGGAGGCGGTATGTGTGAATGGAGATGTCTTTTCGACTTATCCGGTAGTACATGCGCTTCGTAAAAAGCATGTGCCGGTGCTGACAATAATGGAAAATGATGGGGAGAAGCTGATTGTGAGAATTCCGTCCGGTTCTTAGACTGTCAGATATAATGAAGTAGAAGAAGTAATAGAACATAACAAAAACGCAGAGACTTTTAAAAGGATTGAAGTAATCCCTCAAAAGTCTCTGCGTTTTTATGTTTATTTACATGCTTTTAAAAGTTCTTTCAGGTAGTTCCACATACGCTGTGTAGATGCGATATGTACACGTTCATTATATGTATGCACACCTGTAAGATCCGGACCAAAAGAAATGATATCAAGATCATTCTTCTTGCCGTATAAGATTCCACATTCCAGTCCGCCGTGAGTTGTCTCAACAGTAGGTTCTTTTCCGAACATTTCTTTATAAAGTTCGATTGCCTTAGGACGGATCACAGAATCTGCATTGTAGCTCCATGCCGGATATTCACCGGAAATCTCACGGGATGCGCCTGCAAGATCCGTTGCAAGATCCAGTTTGTTCTGCATATCATCTAACTTGGTAGCGACAGAGCTTCGAACCTGGAATTTAATCTTTACAGTGTCTTCAGTAGTCTCAACAATACCTGTGTTCAGGGAAGATTCTACAGCGGTAGGGAATGCACGGTCATAGCACTGTACACCGTCGATCGCTCCATAAAGGAATCCGATTACATGTGAAGTAGTATCTGCATCAAAGGCCTTTAAGGTCGTCTCGCCATCGGAAACTGCTTTCAGAGATAAAGTAGGTTCCTGTCCGGCAAATTCAGCGTAGATAGTCTGTTCCAGTCCGGCAACAGCATCTATGATATCCTGAGCCTGTGCAGGATCTGCGATGATCTCAGTCGTATTGTACTGTGCGATTACGTTTGCCGCATTTCCGCCGTTTGTACTTACGATGTTAAAGTCGTAATCTTTTGCAAGTGCATACAGAACACGTCCCATGATCTTATGTGCATTTCCGAGCTGCTTCTGAATCTCGGCACCGGAATGTCCGCCCTGCAGATTGGAAAGGGAGATTGTCATCTTGGTTCCGCTTTCTTCACTCCATTCGATCGGGATAAAAGTATCATAAATGTATCCGCCGGCACATCCGACTGTCATAACGCCTTCAATCTCAGAGTCGATGTTCAGGCAGATCTTTCCTTTTAATACGGATGTATCGAGGTGATGTGCACCGCCCATACCGATCTCTTCATCAACTGTAAATACAGCCTCGATCGGTGGATGCGGGATATCTGTGCTGGCAAGAATTGCCATAGCATAAGCGACTGCGATACCGTCATCACCGCCGAGAGTGGTGTTCTTTGCCCCAATCAGATCACCATCTACAAAAAGGTCTAACGGATCATTCTCAAAATCGTGATCGCTGTCGGTTGTCTTTGTAGCAACCATGTCCAGATGTCCCTGGATGATGACCGGATCACTGTCTTCATATCCGGCAGTACCAGGTTTTTTGATGATAACGTTGTTCATTTCATCCTGGATATATTCCAGATTGTGTGCTTTCGCAAATTCTACACAAAAATCACTGATCTTTTTTGTGTGGAAGGTACTTCTTGGTACCATACTTAATTCTTCGAAGTACTGAAATACTTCTTTTGGTTCAATATTAGACAAAATTCCCATTGTTCATTCCTCCGTTTGTCTTTAATCTCTATCTGTTATTGTATCATGAATTTTAGCACTTTATCATGATAAAATGTAATGCGTGTATAACGAAATGTAATAGCTCTGATAACCACAGCTTATAAGGTTTCATTAAAACATTCAATAACTACAGGTCTACCCAAAAAAAGCAGAAAAATATATAATATTTAAGATTGAAAATATGAGAGCAGAATGTACACGGGAGGATATGTATGAGTACAAAAGAAGCAAAACAGATGGATCAGGCATTATTTGATTTTTATGGGAAACCTTCTATCGGACAGGCACTGCCGCTTGCAATCCAGCATGTGCTTGCGATGATCGTCGGATGTGTAACACCATCGATCATTGTTGCGGGTGTGGCAGGGCTTTCGCAGGAAGATTCCGTTATTTTAATACAGGCTGCACTGGTGATGTCGGCACTGACTACATTATTGCAGTTATTTCCTTTTATAAAGACAAAAAGTTTCCGCATCGGATCGGCGCTTCCGGTGATGATGGGAATCAGTTTCGCATATGTTCCGAGTATGCAGGCAATCGCAGCAGATTTTGACATTGCAACGATTCTGGGAGCACAGATCGTTGGTGGTGTGATCGCATTGTTAGTCGGACTGAATATTAAGAGAATCCGTAAATTTTT
>ERZ1026903.1176-NODE-1176-length-10170-cov-3.609787_pt1 | contig 10170 bp, 9 predicted proteins | sample MGYA00380180_ERZ1026903 | MGnify/ENA primary metagenome ERZ1026903 (study PRJEB33269, sample SAMEA4719816) | human gut metagenome | biome: human-associated habitat; feature: organic feature; material: feces | place: Cameroon | collected 2013-10 ... | reverse complement strand
CTGAAGCGCCTGGCCGTGCTGCCCGACGAGACGGTGGTCCTGCCCGGCCACAACAGCACCACCAAGATCGGCAACGAACGCAAAAGGGTGTTCGCTTACTACGCGTAGGGGGTCGCGGCTTACGCTCAGGAGACGGATTGCGCGCTCCGTGCCCTCAGGATGACCGAGTCTTCCTCCTCATGACCAGCGAAATCGCCAGGCAGGCGAGGGCGAAGGCGCCGAAGGCGGCAAATCCGGGGACGCTCGTGCTGAACAGCAGCGTCGATGCCGACAGCACGAGCGGCGGAAAGAAGCCGCCCAGGCCGCCCATCATGGCCACGATGCCGTTGGCAATCCCGGCTTGCTTCGTGAAGTACGCAGGCACCAACTTGAACACCACGCCGTTGCCGATGCCGCATGCGATGCTGACCAGATAGATGCCCGCCAGGTACACGGGCAGCCCCGGTGCCGTGGCCAGCACCGCGGCGCCTGCGGCGAGGCCTGCGAACACGAGGGCCAGCAGCCGATAACAGTCGAACCGGTCGCCCAGCCAGCCGCCCAGCACGCGGATGGCGGCCGCCGCCACGATAAACACCGAGGTGGCCACGCCTGCCGACACGCCGTCCATCCCGTAGTGCGACGTGAGAAAGTTCGGCAGGTACACGGTCAAGGCTACGAAAGCGCCGAATGTCACGAAGTAGAACAGCGACAGGAACCACAGGCGCGCGTCGCTCCAGACGGCGCGCAGCTGCTCCATGACCGGCGTCTTCACACGCGGTTCGTCGCGATCGCCCAGCACGAAGTTCAGCACGATGAACGCCGCCAGCAGCACGAGGTACAGCTTGACGGCCATGCGCCAACCGAAGGCAACCGCGGCCACGGGCGCCAACCAGGTGGTCAGCGCCGTTCCCATATTGCCGAAGCCGTATACCCCGTTCACGAAGCCGTGGCGCTCCTTCGGGTAGTACTTCGGCAGCGAGGTGACGCCCACCGAGAACACTGCGCCGGCGATGCCCAGAAACGTCCCGCCTATGAGCAATCCCTGATACGTGGTGGCCTCGCTCAAAAACCATACGGGCACCACGAGCACGATGAAGCTGGCCAGGAACACGGCACGAGCGCCGAACAGGTTCGCACAGTAGCCGAAGGGTACGCGCAGCACCGATCCCAACACCACGGGAATGGCGGTGACGAGGGCTATCTGGTCGGGAGGGATATAGACGTCCTGCTTGATGTACGGAAGCAGCGACGACAGGATGACCCACACCATGAATCCGGCGATCAGATCCGCGGTCTGCAAGGGCAGCTGGAAGCGCCTTCTCATTTCGATTTCCTCCCCCCAGGCGTCGTCGAGCCGTGCTTGCGACGCGGCGACGCGGAAACCTCTTCTTGCGTAACGGTTACTTTATCACGTATCGATAGAGCGGGGGTTAACTCCTACCGATTGCAGGGGTTTTACCCGTAGGCGGTGCCGGGGCGTGACTTTACCTGTATTTTGCCGTTTCGCCCGTAATCCAACGTGAAAAGAGAAAAGAGCCCCTTTCGCTTTGTTAGATTTACGTTAAACTGGGGAATGCTGAACCTTTTTGCTGTTGTTGTCGAGAGGGATTTCGTGACCATAGAGTGGGCTTCGTTCATCGCTGGGCTCGCGTCCAACCCGATCCTCGTGGTTGTGACCCTGCTCAACATCGGCGTCATCGTCGTGAATGGGGCGACGGACGCTCCGAACGCGATCGCAACCGTCGTATCGACAAGGGCTATGAAGCCGAAGCCCGCCATCGTCATGGCGGCTGTCTGCAACTTCCTGGGGCTGCTGGTGGTTTCTCTGTTTACCGCCGCCGTCGCACACACCATATTCAATATGGTCGATTTCGGAGGCGACTCCCAGCAGTCGCTCATCGCTCTCATGGCCGCCATGGTGGCCATCATCGTGTGGGGCACCGTGGCCTGGTATTTCGGCATTCCCACCAGCCAAAGCCATTCGCTGATCGCCGGCCTCACGGGCGCGGCCATCGCGCTGCAGGGCAGCTTCGACGCCATCAACGGCGCGGAGTGGATCAAGGTGGTGTACGGCATTCTTTTGTCCACGCTGCTGGGCTTCTTTCTGGGTTGGCTGAACTCCAAGGCGCTTGGACGCGTCTGCCGCAACATGGATCGCAAGAAGACTTCGCGCTTCTTCCGTTGGGCTCAGGTGGCCTCGGGCGCGGGCGTGGCGTTCATGCACGGCGCGCAGGACGGCCAGAAATTCATGAGCATCTTCGTGCTGGCCATCACGTTGGCCACGGGCGTGGGGCAGGCCGATCAAATGATCCTGCCCATCTGGCTCATGTTCTTCTGCGCGCTCAACATGGGGTTGGGCACCGCCGTCGGCGGCGAGCGCATCATAAAAAGCGTCGGCCTGGATATGGTGAAGCTCGAGCCGTTCCAAGGATTCGCCGCCAGCGTGGCAACGTTTTTCTGCCTTATGCTCTCCACCTTCGCCGGCTTGCCGGTTTCCACGACGCACACGAATACGACCGCCATCATGGGCGTGGGCGCAGCGAAGCGGAAAAGCGCGGTGAAGTGGGGAATTGCAATCGATATGGTGAAAACGTGGGTGCTGACGTTTCCGGGGTGCGGTCTGCTCGGATTCGCGTTCGCCCACCTGTTCTTAATGTTCTCGTAAAGGAGGACCCTGTGGGCAAGAGGGACAAGTTCGATTATTTCGATGCGTTCGAGAAACAGACGGAAGTTGCCGTTCAGGAAGCCGAGCTGCTGATCGAGGCCATCGAAAGCTTCACCGAGGCGGAGCATCTCAAAGAGGTCATGGAGCGCGCGCACGAGCTGGAGCACAAGGGCGACGAGATCAACCACGCCATCTTCAAGACGGTTGCTACCGATTTCATCACGCCTATCGAGCGCGAGGACATCATCAACATGTCCCAGTACCTCGACAACATCATCGACTACATCGAAGACGTCATGCAACGCTTCTACATGTACGACGTGCATTTCATCCATCATGATGCGCTGGAGTTCGCGCACCTCATCAAGAAGAGCTGCGTGGCGCTGGACAAGGCCATGGAGGATTTTCGCAATTTCAAGAAGTCCAAGATGTTCAAGCAGCTCATCATCGACGTGAACGATTACGAGGAAGAGGCCGATCAGCTGTACATGACGGTCATTCGCAAACTGCATACGCACGACCGCGAGAACCCCATGCGCGTGCTGGTGTGGTCGCAGATATTCGACCGTATGGAGAAGTGCTGCGACTCGTGCGAGCACGCCGCCGACACGATGAACTCCATCCTGCTGAAGAACGTGTAACCGAAGGAAAGCGTGTCAAAGGGACGGGGGATTTGACACGCTTTTTCCCGTTTTGCGAGGCGCGGTGTCGCGAGCGTGTCAGATCCCCCGTCCCTTTGACACGCGCTGGACACGGTGGCTTGGTTTTAGCTTCTTGGCTCGAAGGGGTCGCGAGGTTTCTCTTCCTCGCCGCCCATGATGCGGTGGAGCTCCTCGCGGTCCACGATGATGCGGTCGCTGGGGTCGCTGGCTGCGGCGGTGCCGGCCGACGATCTGGCCGCTTGCGAGTCGGATGCGGCAAGCTTGTCGTCCTTGCTGCGCTCGGCCACGTACTCGCCGTTCATGCGCGCCCAGAACGCACGCAGCTTCTCGTAACCGTGCCGCTCCTTGTCGCGCTCCACCTTGCCCTTGGGCGGCCGCACGCGATTCGCCACCGAGCGTACCGGCTTCGATACCGCGCGGGTCACCACGTCGGAGTAGTCGCGCGGCGGCTTCGTGCGCCAGCCGAAGAACAGCGACGCGTAGCGCAGCCCCAGCACCAGAACCACGCAGGACAGCGCGGCGTAGTTGTCCAGGATGTGGTTCTGGCTCATCAACGCGTACACGATGCAGCCCACCAGCGCGGCGCTGCCGTACAGTGCGCCGGCCTGGAACGCCTCGGGCTCGCGGTTCATGCAGATGTCGCGCAGGATGCCGCCGCCCACGGCGGTGATGGTGCCCAGGATGATGGACGGGATGATGTCGAGCCCCGCCGACAGGCTCTTGCTCACGCTGATCACGGCCCACAGGGCTACCGACAGGTTGTCCAACAAGTCGACGATGGGGTCGAGATAGGTGGCCAGCTTACCGAAGTAGACCACCACGCCCGCGATGGCGCAGGCGATGATCAGCGTAGGCTTCTGGAACGCGTAGATACCGTAGTTCTGCAGCAGGATGTCGCGCATGATGCCGCCGGCCAAACCGGTGATAATGGCGATGCACGCCACGCCGAATATATCGTAGCGTGCGCGCACTGCGCTCATGGCGCCGGACAAACCGCCGGTCAGCGCAGCGGCAAGCTCCAGCCAGAAGGGGATGGTGAGGGCGACGTCCAGCATGGGGCGCTTACGCTTCGTCGGCGGGCTGCGGCTGCGCGTCGGCAGCGCCGTCCTCGACCGACACCACGAGCGCCACAACGGGTTCGCCCGAGAAGTCTCGCTCGTTGGTGATGGCGCGCGCTGCTGCGAGATCGAATCCGTCCTCGTCGAATGCGAACAGGTTGTCTTGCGCTTTTCCCAGCGCCTCGTCGAAGAGATCCCAGAAGCTTGCGGTGCTCATGTCTCCCGTGAACGGGTTCTCCCACGCCTCGCGGGCACGGTTGTCGAACTGGCTTTCGGTAAGCGCGACGGGGCGGTGGCTCATCGACTTGTAGAACGAGAAGGGGCGCAGCAGCTCCTCGACGCGACCGAAGAGGGCGCGCTTGCGGCCGGAGGGCGAGTAGAACACGCGCTGCGCCACGCGGAAGTCCTTCACGGCCGTCTCGAACAGGTCGGCGGGGACGATCTCGCCGTACACGGTGAGGGCGACGTAGGCGTACATCTTCGAGATGACGTGCAGCGTGAAGTTGCTGGCGTTGAGGATTTCGGCGGAGGGGTTGAACGTGGCGATGGTCTCGCCGCGCTTCTCAAACAGAACCAGTTCGTCCAGTTCGCTCTCGATCGTCCCGTGCACTTCGCTTCCGTCGGCGCGCGTCAGGCCTGGAACGCCGGCGTCGCACAACCGGTACTCGTGGAAGTACACGAACGGGTGCATCGTGGAGTCCAGCGTGTAGTGGCAGAGGAAACCCAACGCATAGGCGCGACCTACTTCACGCTCGGCGCTGTTGAGGATGCCGAGGGAGTTTTTGAGCGCGGTTAGAAGCTCGCTGGGCTTTTTATTGTGCATAGTCGAGCCCAGTCGGTTGTGCGCGCGCAACTGCGGACTGAGCACCAGGTAAAACAGAGGGTCGGGGCCTTGGTTGCCCAACAGGAAGGCGTCGGCTTCGTCGCGCGAGCCGCCTATGAAGGTGTACAGGCGGTCGTAGACGTCGCGCCCGAAGAAGTCGTGGGTGATGAGTGCGGGCATGGGGTGACGCTCCGTTCTGACTTGAATTTTACCGGTGACGCTACGCGCTATCATATACAATGAGCGGGGACTTGTTAACCTTCGGTTTCGCACTTGTGAAGAAGGAATCCCAAGTTGACGCAAACGAGACGAGAGGCAAGGCCATGGCAGGCAAGCTGACCAAGCAGGAGAAAAGCTGGATCCTCTACGATGTGGGCAATTCGGCCTTCGTGCTGCTTGCGACGGCGCTGATCCCCGTGTATTTCAAGACGCTAGCCGAACCGGGTTCGTCGGTTGTGGTGGCGTGGGGCTATGCCGAGACGGTGGCGTCGCTTCTGCTGGCGCTGCTCATGCCGGTTCTGGGCAGCCTGGCCGACCTCAAGGGCAATAAGAAGAAGTTCTTCATCGGAACTGTGGGTACGGGCGCCATCGCCTTGGCGGCGCTGGGCATCCCGTCGGCTGCGCTGGCTTTCCTCGTGATCTACGTCGTCGCGTCCATCATGCTGAACGGCTCGATGGTGTTCTACGATGCGTTCCTCGTGGACGCCACCACCGACGAGTGCTATGACGAGGTGTCATCGCAGGGTTACGCCTGGGGCTATATCGGCTCGTGCGTGCCGTTCATCCTGTGCCTGATCGTGGTGCTGGCAGGGCCCAGCGTGGGCATCCCTATGGACATCGGGATGAAGATCGCGTTTCTGATCACGGCCGTTTGGTGGGTGGCGTTCAGCGTGCCCCTTATCCGCGATGTGCATCAGACGCACTACAAGGAACGTGCTCCTCGCTTGATCCGCGACACGTTCGCCGGCCTCTTCCGCACGCTGAAACGTATTTGGAAGGATCGTCGCCTGCGCTACTTCATGCTAGCGTTCTTCTGCTACATCGACGGCGTGCACACCATTATAAAGATGTCCACAAGCTACGGCACCGACCTCGGCATCGATGCGACGCAGCTGGTTTTGGCGCTGTTGGTGACGCAGTTCGTGGCGTTCCCGTCGGCCATCGCCTACGGGCGCCTGTCCACAAGATTCGGCGCGAAGCGCATGCTGCTGGTAGCTATCGGCGCGTACTTCTGCATCACGCTGTTCGCGGCGTTCTTCCTGCGCGAGGCCGCGGAGTTCTGGATGCTGGCCATCTGCGTGGGGTTGTTCCAGGGCGGCATCCAAGCGCTGTCGCGCAGCGAGTTCGGCAAGCTCATTCCGAAGGAGCACGCCAACGAGTACTACGGCTTCTTCGACATCTTCGGCAAGTACGCTGCCGTCATGGGCACGTTCCTGGTCAGCTTCTTCACCCAGCTGTCGGGCAACTCGTCGTTGGGCGTGCTGTCCATCGCCGTGCTGTTCGTGCTGGGCTTCGTGCTGCTGTGGAGGATGCCTGAAAAGCAGGGGTAGAGCGCGCGGCGCGCGGGTTCGCGCAGCATGTGGCGCGCGGGTTTTGCGGCCTCCGCGGCGCGGGCGGCTGGTCGCCGGTTGGGGCTCAGCGGGTGCGGCTGATCGGATACATGGTGCGGCTGCTCTCCGAGAACAGACAGGCCACCAGCACGAATGCTCCTATGATGACGGTTGCGCCGACGGCTTTGCAGGCGATGCTCAACGGTTTGCTCATAGCGATCTCCTCGTATCGTGCGTTCACGGGTTCAACTATACCGTGAGCGCATGACGGACACCTTGACCGCCGCTTACACTCAGCTTACGTCTTCGTAAGACGAGGGTTCCCGGCAAAGCGCAGGTGTGAGGTCGCGTGGGGAAGCGACGTTTCCGCCCTCTGTCGAAAGGATTCCCGTTCGGGTGCCTCTCGCTCGGGGCGGTTGCGGACTGTGTGCGGAGCTGGGCGCAAAGCGGCACCCATGGCAAAGTTTGCCGTCACGAACTGGCGAATTCTCGAATCAGCGAAGTTGCGACCAGGCATTATGGTGGGTGACGCCCGTGTTTGCGGGTGCGAGCAGCTCGAAAACGCTTGCGAAATTGTCATGGGAAGCATTTTGCGGCCACGTCGGCAGGATGACCTAGCTCCTGGAGGGTCGCCTCTTCGAGATCGAGGCCGGGGGAGCCTTCCGGTTCGCACGCGTAATTCTCGTCAAGCGCGGCCGGTCGTCCGAACGCGCTCCTCGCGATGCGGTATCATGCGTACCGTATCGCATCTTCTTGGAAGATCGCTTCTCATGCGCGATGGGACGGAGGGGCTGTTGGTTACCGTTGCGGACATTATCGCATTGCCGGCGTTCAAGAACGTGGAGCTCGCCGCTCCCTGCGAGGGAGCGGAGCGGCGCGAGGTGCGCAACGTGGGCATCCTCGACTGTCCTCCCGACTACAACGAATACAGTGTATACGTGGCGGGCGAACTCATCCTCACGAACCTCGGGTTCGCGTTCGGCAACCCTGGCATGGCCGAGAAGTCGCTGCTGACGATGCTGCGCCGCGACGTGGCCGCCATCGCCGTCAAAACCGTCTACGAGCCTCCCATCAGCGACGCCGTGCGCAAGGAAAGCACGGCGCGCGGGGTGCCGCTTTATCTGTACGACGGCGCTTACCACGAGACGGTGGCGTACCAATCGCTCGATCTGCTGCAGCGCGATCGCGACGAGCTGGACAAGGGCAAGGCCCTCGACGAGATGCTGACCGCCCACGACGGCGACCGGGTGCGTACGAGGCTGAGCGCGCTCGTGGGCGTGACGGGCTCGAAGCTGCAGTGCTTCGCGTTCGCCCTGCGCGCGGGCGACCCGTGCTCGTTCTACGCCATGCTCGACTCGGTGTCCTCTGGGCTGGGGACGGTGAGGGACGGGTGCGCGATCGTCGAGTCGGCCAGTGTGTGCCGCTACCGCGATCATATCCTGGCGTTCGTATCCTACGGCTCGGCCAGCGATGAGGAGCGGGCGGCCGCCGAGCGCCGCTGCATCGCCGTGACCTCGGTGGAAGGCAGCCTGCACTGCGGCGTGAGCGAGGCGGTGCACCTGTGCGATGGCGACCTGGCCATCCGCCAGGCGCTTGCCGCAGCCGCGAGTGCGCAGCGCCACGGCGAGCAGCTGGCGCGTTGGTCGGGCCTGCACCTGTCGGCATTCGCTAGCGCCGCGCGCTACGACCGCCTGTTCATGAGTGCGAGCGAGCTGTACCGCTCGATGCTGGCCGGCTATGACGACGAGCACGGTACCGAGCTCGTGCGTACGGCCGAGGCGCTGGTGAACTGGCACGGCGACGTGAAGGCTATCGCCGAGGAGCTTCACCAGCATCCGAACACCGTGCGTTACCGCATGCGCAAGATGAAGGCCGTGTTGGGCATTCCCCATGAGGACGACAAGGTGTTCATCAACCTGCTCAGCCTGGTGTTCCTGCCCGAGTTGGGGTGAGGCAAGGGAACGGGTTAACGCCTCATTCAAACGGCGAGGGCACCTTCTGCTTGCTGAGAAGGTTCGCCGCTGCGTACGCTACGAGCCCCGATGCCATGCCTGCGACGATGGGGACTGAGCTTGCTGTTCCCGCGACGACGAAGCAGCCCGTCACCGCCACGGTGCTCGCGCCCAGCGCGTACAGCCCTGCCTTCGGGCTGAACCGCTTGAGCACGAAACTGGCCACCAGCGGCACGAACACGCAGCCCGACAGGTACCCGTAGCAGATGTCGATCCCCACCAGCACGTCGTTGATCCACAGCGAGCACACCATCACCGCTACGCCGATGAGCAGGGCGAACAGACGCGTGATGGTCACTTCCTTGAGGTGCGCCGTGCCCTGGGCCGCTCCTTTGCGGACGAACCGCAGGTACAGGTCGTTGTACAGGATGGTGGACGACGCCAGGATGGTGCCGCTCGACACCGACATCGTGGCCGCCATCGCCGCCGCCAAGATCAGCCCGCGCACCCCGACCGGCAAGAACGTGGACACGCCCACCACGAACGCGTTCTGAGGGTTGTCCAGGTGGGGCAGCAGCACGAACACGCTCATGCCGATGACGACGGTGGCCAGCGCGTAGAATACGCTGTACACGCCCGCGCAGACGGTGCCCGTTTTCGACACCTTCTCGTTCTTCGCGGTGAAGATGCGCTGCCAGATGTCCTGGCCGATGATGAGCCCTGGCACGTACAGCACGAGGTAGGCGAAGCTCTTGTCGAAGCCCATGCTGCCCACCGACAGGTACGTCTCGGGCACCTTGCTGACGAGCGCGTCCCAGCCGCCCGCCGCCGAGATGCAGAAGATGGGGGCCAGGATGAGGATGCCCACCGTTTTCACCACGAACTGCACGATGTCGGTCATGGTGACCGACCACATGCCTCCCACGAACGTGTACAGGATGACGATGCCGCCTCCTACCAGCATGGACAGCGTGGCGTCGATGCCCGTCACGCCGTTGATGATGGTGCCGATGGAGATGACCTGCACCACGCTCAGCGTGAGCGTGTAGATGAGCGTGAGCGCCGAGCTGAACACGCGGGCGATGGGGCCGTAGCTGCTCTCCACCACCTCGTTCACGCTGAGAGCGCGCAGCTTCGAAAGCTTGCTGGTAACCAGGAAGCCGGCCGCGACGAGCCCCAGTCCGATGCTCAGGTTGAGCCAGATGCCGCCGAGCCCGAACTCGTAGCCCAGCTGGGCGCTGCCGATAGTGGAGCCGCCGCCCAGCGTGAGCGCGGCCATGCAGCCGAAGAACAGGGGAAACGACAGCCGCCTGCCGGCCACGAGGTAATCTTCCTTCGTTTTCGCGAACCGCGCCGCGATGAAGCCGATGGCCACGATGACGATGAAGTACAACGCGATGATGACGTAGTCGATAGGCGATAGAACCATCTGCGACCCCCCTGTCTCTTATACACATCTCCGAGCCCACGAGACAAGAGGC
>ERZ1026903.1174-NODE-1174-length-10180-cov-22.188741_pt1 | contig 10180 bp, 7 predicted proteins | sample MGYA00380180_ERZ1026903 | MGnify/ENA primary metagenome ERZ1026903 (study PRJEB33269, sample SAMEA4719816) | human gut metagenome | biome: human-associated habitat; feature: organic feature; material: feces | place: Cameroon | collected 2013-10 ... | reverse complement strand
CAAAAGCGAGTGCAAAAGTACTAACTATTTTCCATTCCACCAAATGTTTTGAGAAAAAACTTTCAAATTCTTTCGTATTTTAACAGTCTTAAACAATCCGCATCATTCAATTTCCCCTTTCACATTATTATATTATATATACGAGAAGAATCCATCACCTTGGCACCAAATTGCCCACGACATGGTAATTTCATGCCATCCAGAGATAAGTTATATAGATAATGGTAGGAATATATGCAAAAATAAGCTAATTTTCTTTGCACATAGCGAGATTTCTTGTATATTTGCATCATATTTAAAAAGAAACGGATATGATTACAACAAACAAGAACAGGAGAAGATTGCCAGTGGGTATTCAATCCTTCAAGGAAATACGCACAGACAAATACGTGTATGTTGACAAGACCGACATTGTTTGGCATCTTGCCAACATGGGCGACAAATATAATTACCTCAGTCGCCCTCGCCGCTTCGGCAAATCTGTACTTGTCGATACTCTGCAGTGCTACTTCGAGGGCAGAAAGGATTTGTTCGAAGGTCTTAAAATCATGGAATTAGAAACCGACTGGACTGTACGTCCTGTCATTCGCTTCGACATGAGCGAGGGTGGAGACTCCCCAGAAGAAATCAAATCATACTTTGACTACATTTTCAGAAAATACGAGAAAAAATATGATATCACACTTTTGGGAGGAGAAAGTCTCACCGTTAGATTCCGTCAAATCATCGAGACTGCTTACGAGCAGACCCATCATCGTGTAGTCATTCTCATCGATGAATACGATGCACCACTTCAGCATTCCTGGAAAAGCACTCGACACACAGAATGCACCAGAGTTTATAAGAATGTATTTGCCGTATTGAAAGCTGCCACCGATTATGAGAAGTTTATCTTTATTACAGGCATCACAAAGTTTACACAAATTTCTCTCTTCTCGGTACTGAATAATCTGACAAATATCAGTTTTCTTCCAGAATACGCCACGATTTGCGGTATCACAGAAGATGAATTGGCAGAGTGTTTCTCTACTGAAGTAGAAAAAATGGCAGAAGTCAACGGATGGTCGTTCGACGAAACGCACCAAAGGCTCAAGGCCTACTATGATGGTTACCACTTCAGCAGAAGAAACATGGTTGACACATACAACCCATACAGTTTGGTAAACGCTCTAAACAACCAGGAAATCAGCAACTATTGGGCACGTTCCGGTGCCACCTCCTTGCTGCCGAAATTTGTTGATGACATGGAGCTACGGCTTTCCAATTTCTCCCACTGTTCTATCATGAAGGACACAATAGAGCTTTCGGATGTAACAGAAGGAGGTGCAGAGTTGTTCCTCTATCAGTCGGGATACCTAACACTCAAATCCTTCGAAGGGAACGTCTGCTATCTGGGATTTCCGAATGTAGAAGTAAGGCAGGCGCTATATGATATAGTTCGAGGTAGAGAAAATGTTATTGACCGGCAGATTAGCTATTGAACTCGACGACAAGGGAAAAGGTCTTATTGATTGGCAAAAGGCAGAATCGGAATAACAAAGAAAGTTCAAATGTATTCAGAGGGGGCTGTTGACAACAGGCTTTCAGTAGCAGAAGAAGCTTTATCAACAGCCCCCTCATCAACGGATTGAATTCGTAGGACTCAACATCCAAACTGATATATATCAACCGTCAGGAAAGATTATTTTACCTAACTAATGTTAACTTACAGAGAAATAGCGGATATTGGGGGGCTGAACATTTAAAAAAGATAAAAATCGGCAGTTTTTTAGTATTTAATTGCTTGAAAACCTTTCTATTTGAAAAAAAAACTATATCTTTGCAGCGGTATATATACATTTTGGTAACAGAAAGGAATAAACAGAAACAAAAGCTAAGAATAATATATCATAATAAGTCAACACGTGACCTAAATACATTGAACATAAAGCTACTTTGTCAGAGGGTCATGAGAGACTTGATTAGAGTTAGACAACATAAGTTTAATTAAATTTTTAATAAAAATGAAAAGACAATTAACTAGTATTTTGCTCTTCTCTGCCTTGTTAATGGGTGGAGCTAGCACTTTCGTGTCTTGTACAGACCACGAGAGCGATGCAGCGTACGAAGTAACTGGTACAGTTGCAGACCAGGTAAAGAAGCAGGCTACCGAATTGGAGAACTTGGTAACAAAGTTAGATTTTCTCCTGAAGGGTGGTACACCTTCTGAGGATTTAAAAAACAACCTCAACCAGACTATCTTTGGTAAAGATGCAAACGGCAACATTATCACATGGGACAATGCTAAGCTCGATGTATTGAAGCAGGCATTGGAGGATGCCAAGAAAGAGGCTGAGAATGCCAAGAAAGCAGCCAATGCTTATACCGACAAACGAGTTGACTCATTGGCACAGGTAACACTTACTCTCGATCAGGCTATTTCTGCCTTGACAACTACAGTTAACAACAACAAGACTGAACTCAACCAGCTTAACACAAAGGTTGATAACTATGCTAACGAGTTGATGCAGATGCTCGATAGTTACCAGGCTGGCAACACTGAGATGTTCAACAACTTGAACAACCTCTATAACGATATGGATGTTCGTCTCCAGGAAGACGAGAATCGTATTGCAAACTTGGAAGAGGCTGTAAGCAAGGGTGCAACCAAGGAGTATGTTGATGCTCAGCTTGCATTGTTGAATACCAAGATTGAGGGCAACACTACAGATATTGAGACTGCTAAGGCTGCTATCGAGAAGAACAAGAAGGATATCGCAGCAAACAAGACTGCAATCGAGAATATCAAGAAAGATTTGCTGAACTATGCAACCAAGCAGGATCTTGACGACAAGGCTGCTTCTTTGAAGGATGCATTCGAGAAAGCAGACAAGGCTCTCGAAGATAAGATGCAGGCTCAGATTGACGATATCAAGACTAAGTTGAACAAGTTCTTCAATACATTGATTAACATGTTGACAGGTATTGAGCTTCAGGCTACAGAAAGCCCTATCACAGGTTATGAGAACTTCTCATTCTTAGGCGCAGAGGCTCACATCTTGGGTACATATTATGGTACAGCAGCAAAGGCAGTTAGCATGGGTGGAGAAGACATCGCAGATGAAGCTAACCAGGTTTTGATTGACAAGACTTCTGGCGAGAATGCAGGTGTTATCTATGCAACTCTTAATCCATCTAACGTTGACTTTACAGGTTGCACCTTTAAAGTTGTTAACAGCCAGGGCGAAGAGGCTCCATTCACTGCTACTGTAGTTAAGTCTAACCGCGTATTGAAGTATGGTGTAAGCCGTGCTAGCAACAGCAACTTGTATGCTATCAAGATCAACCTCAGCGAGAAGAACTTGGAAGCAGCTAAGACTTGGACATCTTCTGATGCAGCAGCTTTGAAGGATGTTGCAAAGAACGTTCTTGACAAACTCCGTCAGCCAGGTAAGACTCGTTTGAATATCGGTGATGCAGCTACAACTATCGCCCGTACATTCAACAACCGTCTGACAGCATACGCTCTCCAGGCTGAGCAGAAATATGAAGACGCTAACGGTAAGGAGCAGACTCGTACCATCACTTCTAAAATGAGTTTGGCAGCTACAGCTATCAAGCCTGTATCTTACAACTTCTTGGCGGACAACGAGACATTGAAGAACTTGGATCTCCCTTCATTCCCAACAATCCAGTCTAAGCTCAACTTCAACGACTATAAGTTCAACTGGACTCCAATCGAGGGATTGGGTACAGTGAAGACTTCTGTTACATTGAAGAATATGCCTGATTTTGATAAGATTAAGGTTAATATCAATGGTGTTGTTCATACTCCTGAAATAAAGGATAATGGTACTACTATCAAAATCGACAAAACAGAATTGACAGGTACCCTTAACGAAGATGGTACTGTTACTATTAATCTCGGCGATCTTAATGAACACATCAAAGCAGATATTAAGGTTCAGATTGGTGACATCAATATTAATCCTGATGATTTAAAGGTTACACTTGATACATCTGCAAAGAAGGATATGAACTACGATGTTGAGATTCCAATGGATGAGTTCAACAAGATTATTGACAATATCAACAGCCAGGTTGGCAACATGGTTGGCAAGGTTAACGATATGGTTGATAAGGTTCAGAACTACGCTGAGATTATTGATGGCCGTTACATCACAGGTATCAACAACTACATCCAGAAGTTCGAGAACTTGCTCCGCAAGTCTAATTCACTTCTCCAGCCAGCTATGTTCTATGTAACAAACAATGGCAGTTGGAATCAGCTTGCACGTGAGGGCGTAGGTGCATCTTACTTGAAGTTGGAAGGTGGCAAGGCCTCTACAGTATTCGTAGCAAGCTCTTATACAGGCGAGATTTTCGCTCCTGCTTACAAGAAGTATGTACACGTTACAGACGCTCCTGATGGCGCTCATGTAACTGGTGCTAACTTGAACAAGGTAATCGATGGTAACCTCCACAAGATTGGCTTCGAGGCTGATAAGGCTGGTACATACGAGATTACTTACGAGGCAGTTGACTACTCAGGTTTCAAGGTAGCAAAGAAGTTCTACGTTAAGGTCGTAAAATAATTTAAGAAGACTTATGTGAGTGGCAATCTCATGGGGTTGCCACTCCCACATGAATCTTATTAAAATAATTTTAAATAGAATTAGATTATGAAATTTAAGAGTATATTATTGTCAGGTTTATTGGCAATGGGTTGCACAGCTGCTTCTGCCCAGGAAGCAAAGACTGTTAATGTCTTCAACCCACACTGGTATGGCCAGGTACAGATTGGTGGTCAGTACACATTGGGCGAGATTGGTTTCGGAAAGTTGCTTTCACCAAACGCACAGCTTGGCGTAGGTTACAACTTCAATAAGGTAGTAGGTGCTCGTCTTTCTATCAATGCATGGCAGAGCAAGGCCGGCTGGAACGTAGAAGGTATGGACCAGCAGAAGTGGAAGTGGAACTATGTCGCTCCAATGGTTGACGCTACATTCAACCTTACAAATCTCTTCTGTGAGTACAATCCAAACCGCTTGGTAGAGGTTGGCGTATTCGGTGGTATCGGTGCCAACATTGCTTGGGGTAACGACGAGGCTGCTGCAGCTAACAAGGCTATTGCAGGTCACTACGCTACATTGTCTAAGGACTACAACCAGCAGCCATTGGCATACCTCTGGAAGAATCCAGAAGGTGAGGGTTCAAAGGCTCGTTTCGTAGCTCGCGTAGGTGCCAACGTAGATTTCCGCCTGAGCGACAAGGTAAAGCTCGGTGCAGAGATTTCTGCCAACACTTTGAGCGACAAGTACAACTCAAAGCGTGCAGGTAACCCAGACTGGTACTTCAACGCATTGGTAGGTGTAAAGGTAGCTTTCGGCAAGACTTACACAACCAAGACTATCCCAGCTCCAAAGCCAGTAGAGAAGATTATCGAGCGTATCATCGAGAAGCCAGCTCCAGCACCAGCTCCTAAGACAGAGACCAAGCAGGAGGCTGTAGAGGAGAACTTCCGTCGTGATATCTTCTTCCCAATCGGTAACTCAAACATCGCAAAGTCACAGACTACAAAGATTGCTGAGATCGTTACCTTCATGAAGGAGAATCCAGATGCAAAGATCACTTTGACAGGTTATGCTGACAAGGGTACAGGTAGTGCTGCATTCAACGATAAGATTGCTGCTCGCCGTGCTCAGACTGTTTACAACACACTCGCAGCTAAGGGTGTTGCAAAGAGCCGCATGATCAAGAAGTCAATGGGTTCACGCGTTCAGCCATTCGAGGAGAACGATATGAACCGTGTTACTATCTGTATTGCTAAGTAATCAGCTTGTTGCAGGTTATAAGACACAATAAATAATAATATAACCGATTTTCATCCTTATCTCTATCAAACGGATATCGCATGGAAATCGGTTATTTTTTATGTTACAAAGATTATCTTATGAAGAAATTGATTTTTTCTATCGCATTAGCTTGTATTTCAGGATTAACAGCTCATGCCCAGTTCACAAGTAACGGCTACTATCGCGTCAAGAATGCGACAACACAAAGATATATGTCGCTCTGCGACAACCACAGCCGTGGTGTACACGTTGCCTCAACCAGCGTTGACGCTGGTGCACTGGTCACCAAGAAGAACTTCAACGAAGTGTTGACCGACCCAGGTACCGTTTTTTATATTGAAAATGTATCAGGTACCAACTACAACATCAGCTCTCAGGGAGCTAATGTATATAACATGATTCAGTACTACATCCGTTTGACCAAATTAAACGATGGTACTTATAGAGCATGGCAAAAGGACAACAGTTCTGGTCAGATCATCATTCTCAGCGATGAAAACGACTATTTCTATGGCAAGGACATTAGCTATGTAAATAGCCTCACAAAAGATGCCCAGAAATGGTATATCCTTCCTGTCAATACAGAGGAGAATTATCTCGGCGTAAGTCCTAACATCGAAGCAAACGGTAAATACTATGCCACCTTCTTTGCAGAAACTCCATTCAGCTTTGCCTCATCAGGCATGAGAGCTCTCTATATCAGCGAGCTGAAGTCTAGCGGAGCTGCTATCTATAAGGAAATCAAGGGCATCGTACCAGCCAAGACTCCTGTCATCATCGAGTGCTCTTCAAAAGATCCAGCCAAGAATAAACTGAAGATTGAAGCTACTTCACCAAGCAGCATCAAGGACAACCTGCTCACCGGCGTTTACTTCGGATTGGGTATGAAGGCTACAAGCCATTACAACTGCACAGCCTTCGATGCAAAGAGCATGCGTGTGCTGGGTCTCGCAAAGGATGGCTCTCTGGAGATTAACAACGAAGATACCTATATGGCAGACATCATGATTAAGATAGGTTCAAACTACGAATATACCTATCCATATATCAAGGCCATTCCTCATAACACAGCATACGTAAAGGTATCATCAGCAGTACCAGCCCACCTGAAGCTCTTTGCAGAGGGTGATCCTGCTGCCGGTATCAATGATATCGAATATACAGACGATAAGCCAGCAACCATCTATAACATCAATGGTATGGTGGTTCGTGAGAAAGCTACCTCAACCGAAGGTTTGCCTAAGGGCATCTATATCTTCAAGGGTAAAAAGGTGGTTATCAATTAAAAAACCAGAAATCAATATCAAAAAAAGGTCGCCCGAAAAGAGCGACCTTTTTTTTGATATATTGCTGTTTTGATTTTCAAATCTAAATCTAGAAGATTCGATGAGTCAATCTCAACTCCAAGACTGGATAAGCCTTCACATGCTTGGAGATTCTTACATAATCCCCCACCTTGCCACTGATGTTATGCACATCCTTAGCCAGGTTTACGCCATCATGGGCGATGACATTTGGCGTACCACCCCAGAACATCGCTCCGCAATCGAAGGAAATCCAGTTGCGGTCGCTGCGGTTGGAAAGCTTACCACCATATCCGAAGCCGAGATAAGGGCGGAAGTTGTTCACCTTGATCTTGCAAGACACCATGTTGTTGGCATCAGGCACCATGCGATAAGGCTTGCCATCAGCATAATCACCCATGTGCACACCCATCTTGCCATAGCTCACAAACTTGTTGTACAACTCTTCGCCAGCATACAGAGGCTGACCATTGATTGTGATATATGGTATAGGGTCGGCAGGATCGCCCTCTTCCATCCTCTTGATAGACTCGTAAGAAACCATCACCCTGTCGTACAGATTATTGTAGATAGCCACGCTCACCAGGGATGTGGCATCGTATGCCGCATTCTCAGCCTTAGCCACGGTAGAAGGACCCCAATAGAAGCCACCCGTCACGTGCCAGTGCTTGTTGCGGAATGGAAAGACATCCACCAACATCTTAAAATTCTTCATGATTGGCTTGCCCTTCATATCCACATTGCGATCCACCTCGAAGGCGAACATCTCGTTCAGCGTCTGAGAGAGTTTATTGAACTTCTCGTCCTGAACTGCCGGGTCAAGATCATCACCCACTTCCACACCGAAGTGCATGGTCTGCTCATAATGAGGGAAGAAGGTGAAACCCGTGCGAACCTGCACAGAATTGCCGATAGGCATTGCCAGATCAACACCCAGACCGGTGGTACCCAGTGTGATGGAACCATCCAAATGGTTGAGGATATTCTTATCCCTCTTATCACCCTTGCCCACTGCATTATCCTTACCGCCAAACGGGTCTGCCGACTGGGCAAAGGTGAGAGTAGCAGTCAACAATGCTGCCACGATTATTACGAAACGTTTCTTCATTATTTATATGTCTATTTTATCTCTAGATACTTATTTATTCACGCTTATTTGATAAATCGTGGCAAAGGTACGACTTTTTTTCGAGATTTCCCCTATTTCTTCTTACTTTTTAATTCCTTATCCCATTTTAAGAGACTATTGTACTCTTTCTTGGTGATTCGCATGAAACTGCCATGCTGTGGAGCAGTAACACCCTTGATATCTACAGGGGCTGAGAAATTGCGGAGATACTTGTCTGCCTTGCAGATGCGATAGTGCTTTGGATGATCGCTATACTGGATGTAAGCCACGCGCCAGGTATCATCGCCGATGAGCTGGAAGGCAGAGCTACCCTCGCAGTTCTTGCGACCCTCGAAGCTTACATAATCGTTCTCTACAGGCTCGCCCCAACCATGGTTCAGATACTTGCTAGTGGCAGTGTAGATGCCCGGTTTTCCTCCCTCTTTCTTGATGAGCATGTGGTAGAGGCCATCGCTCTTCAGGAAGTTGATGTCGGCATCGATGGTAGCATAGCCCCAGTCGAAGAGCAGCTTCGGCGTGGTGAGCTTGGTGAAGGTCTTGTCGGCATAGCTGTAATACATGCGGTCGTACTTCTCCTCTGCACGGTTGAGCATGGAATAGTAGATCATGTATCCGCCTTTCTCGCCGTTTTCCCAACGGTAGTCAGGATCCCAGAAGATCTGAGGTGCCCACACACGGTTGATGGTGCTCCAGTCCTTGTATGGAGACTTGGCTGTGGCAGCATCACAGAAGTTCTGCATACCCTTGCGGAAATCGAAGGTAACGCTGGTCCAGTTTTTCAAGTCCTTACTCTTCAGGAGGTCGATGCCATAGTTATCCCACTTGTGGCTCTTGCGAACGCACATATCTGTGGTTACCATGATGTAACCCTTGCCATTGTGCATGCGGGTGATGTAGGCATCACGTGTACCGCCTTCGATGCGGGCGTGCTCTTCTGGGTTGAAGATTGGGTCGCCATCATTGATGTCCTGATAGTTGTAACCATCACGAGATACGGCGTAAGCGGTCCACTCTCCCTTGTCGCTCATGTGACAGTAGAGATAACCATAATCGCCCTTTACTAAATTCTGTGCGGTCATTGGCATAAAGGCTGCCAACGCCAGGAGAACAGCTGATAATTTCTTTTTCATTGCGCTGATTTGCTAGTTTAATTATTATTAGTTGAAATATTGAGTGCAAAATTACACTTTTTATTTGAGATTACCAAATTCTTGGGGAAAGAATGGGGAGTTTTAACGAAAAAAAGGGAGGAAAACCTCAATCACTGAGATTAACCTCCCTGCACTTATAGTTAAAAATAACCGATTTTTACTTGCTCAGGTACTTATCAACCTGGACTGCTATCTTTCTGCCGCTTGCCATGGCGCGAACTACCAAAGAGGCACCGCTGGCTGCATCGCCGGCTACGAATACATTCTCGGCAAACTCAGGCTGCTGTGGCTTCAGGAAGCCCATGGCCAGGAATACGGCCTCTGCCTTGATGATTTCCGGCTCGCCTGCCTCTACCATCAACGGGCGACCGCCCTCTGGGTTTGGCTTCCAGTCGATAGGCTGAACCTTTACACCTGTCAGCTTGCCGTTCTTTCCCAGGAACTCCAAAGAGTTGATGTTCCAGCGACGGGTACAGCCTTCCTCATGACTAGAGGTGGTCTTCAGGGTGCGAGGCCAGTTTGGCCAAGGATTCTTAGGATCCTCCGGGCCTTCCACTGGCTTAGGCATGATTTCTATCTGGGTTACGCTCTTGCAACCCTGGCGATGAGCAGTACCGATGCAGTCGGAACCCGTATCACCACCACCGATTACCAATACATCCTTGCCCTTGCAGTTAACCAGCTCGTCCTTAGAGAACTCCATGCCGGCGAGGATACGGTTCTGCTGAGAAAGCAGCTCGAGGGCGAAATAAACACCCTTCA
>ERZ1026903.1172-NODE-1172-length-10199-cov-3.144420_pt1 | contig 10199 bp, 7 predicted proteins | sample MGYA00380180_ERZ1026903 | MGnify/ENA primary metagenome ERZ1026903 (study PRJEB33269, sample SAMEA4719816) | human gut metagenome | biome: human-associated habitat; feature: organic feature; material: feces | place: Cameroon | collected 2013-10 ... | reverse complement strand
GGCCATACCCAGCCGAAGCGGTCCATGAACCAGCCCCAGAACGTGTTGAAAATCAGCGTGATCACGAACACGAAGCCCCAGATACGCATCCATTCCTCGGTTTTGAAGATGTTGATGCCGCCATTGTGGGTGGTGCACAGGTACAACGGCATGATGACCGGGAACCCGTAGAGCAGCAGGTTATTGATGATGCGGATGATCGCGCAGATGAGCACCTTGCGATTGGTGACCAGGATGGTGGCACCCTCGGCCAGCTCGGCGAGCTGTTCCTTGCGGCTCAGTCCTTGCGATTTGACGATTTTGTTCTTTGGTACGAAGAAGAAGCACATGACGGTGCCGACGATGGAGAACGGCAGTGCGAACCAGAAGGTCTTGTATTCGCCGAACACCGGCATGATGAAGCTCGGCAGGTAAGCGCCAAACACGCCAATGCCCAGAGAGAAGCAGGTCCAGAAGAAGCCGGTGGCGGAGGCCAGGCGGGCGGGGCTGATGTATTGCGCCATCAGGACCACGAAGCTGTAGATGAACAGCGGGTAGCCGATGCCGCGCAAGGCGTACAGGCCCAGAATCAGCGAATACAGACCACTCGGGATGGCGACCCCGAGAAACAGCAGGTGGATGCCGATCCACCAGCAGGCACCGAACATCATGATGCGGCGGGCACCGAACATTTCGGCGAGCACGCCGGCGCACCAGCCGCCGAGGGCCGCGAACAGGCCGTACACAGTGACCAGCAGGGAGGCCTGCGAGGACGAGAAGCCTTGGTCGACCATGAATTTGGAGAGGAAGGTGAGCTCGAATCCATCGCCCGTCATGAAGATGGCAACGGCGAGGAAGCCAAGCAGCAACACACGGGGAATACCGAATTTTTCAAAAAAGCGAATCATGGGTTGACTCCATTAACATCGTTGTCAGTAGAGGTGGTGCAGGGAAAAATGCGGCCGCCGGAAGAAAAAGGGAAAGCCGGCAGCCAAGCTATATTGGCGGCGAAAACCGTGAGACGAAACCTCTTCCTTCCGCTGGCGGGAGGTGGTGCGCAGCACCGGAGGGTGGTAATACACGCCGCCGGATGCCTCCCCTCAGTCGGCTCCGCCGCCAGCTCCCCTCAGGGAGAGGAGCCGGCAAAGTGCCGAAACTACTCGCCGACCTTGACGACGGCCTTGGAGACGCCCTGGATCTTGCCGTCGAGGAAGTCCTGGACTTCTTCGAGTCCCAGTTCGTGGCTGATGAGCGGTGCGACGTTCATCTTGCCGGATTCGAGCAGGCTGATGGCGTCTTTGAAGGTGAGCGGGTTGATGAAGGAGCCCTGAATGGTCAGCTGCTTCTTATAGATATCGTAGGTGTTCATCTCGAAGTGCGCCTCCTGCGGGCCCACGCCGAACATGAGCACCTGCGCGCCCTTCTTGGCGGCGGCCACGGCCTGCGCCTGGGTGGCCGGCAAACCCACGGCCTCGATGATCACGTCATAGGATTCGGCAGGAATGGCCTCGCGCGTGGTGTTGTAGACGTTCGTGACGCCGAACAGCTCCTGGTTGCGCTTGAGCTTCTCATCGAAGATGCCGGCCAGGTCCACCTGATGCACGCCGTAGGCCTGCACGATCTGGGCGAAGAGCTGGCCCATGAAGCCGTCTCCGATGACCAGCGCTTTCTGGTAGGGGCGCAGCTTCAGCAGGTCCACGCCGTGCACGGCGCAGGAGATAGGTTCGATGGCGGCGGCGTCCTTCAGCGAGACGTTGTCCGGCAGTTTGTAGACTACGGTGGCCGGTGCGGTGAACTGTTCGGCCAGACCGCCGTCACGCGTGACGCCCACGGCGGAAAGATGGTCGCACAGTTCGGGGCGCTGGGTCAGGCAGTACTCGCACTGACCGCAGTAGATGTTCGGATCGACGGCCACGCGGTCGCCCACCTTGACACCAGTGACCTCGGAACCGATGGCGGCCACGACGCCGGAGTTCTCATGGCCGAGCACGATCGGCGGCACGGCGGCGGCCGAACCGGGGCGGCCGGCGTACAGGTCGTGATCGGTGCCACACACGCCGGCGTAGGCGGTGTTGATCAGTACTTCGTTGGGCTGGATTTCAGGAGTGGGCAGGTCCTGGATTTCGAATTCCTTGACGCCGGTGAGCACAAGAGCCTTCATGATGGGTCCTTTCTACGGTGAAAGCGCGCCACTGCGATGAGCAAGGTTGGGCCGGGTGACCGGGTGGCTGGGTAACCAGGTGACCGGCCGGCAGGCCTATCTGCATGGCGATTGGTCGCGTATTGGTTTCGTTCATCTCGCTGTCTTTGCGAGGTGTTGATGAACAGCATAACTTCTTTATCTCAGTTTTGCAAATTATTTTTATAAAACTACTTTCATTCGGCGTGTTGCCTTGGAGATCAAGGGCTTCCACCAAAAGTGACAACACGTCTACAATGGAGGTATGAAAAACCCACCGTTGCATCGTTACGCCACTCGCCCAGGGCTGTACTTCACTGACGACGGTGGGGCTGACGTCGTTGTTCGTTCCGAAACTGCCGATCAGGTTTGGCTATGCGTACTGGAGCCCATTGATGAGCCCAGCGCTTTCTTCCAAGACGCCATCCGCCTGTTCGAGGACCCGAATATCTCCTTTATCCAGCAGATTCATGAGTTCCCGGTATGCACGCGCATTATCGAACATTTGTATCTGCGCGAGACCTTGTTCCGCATGACCGGGCCGAACTACGGCCTGTGGTACGTGCACCTGCCCAAAGCATGGGACGGCATGCGTTATGGCTACCGCGTGGACGGCGCATGGGACCCGAAACACGGCGTGCGCTTCAATCCATACAAATTCCTGCTTGACCCGTATGGCAAGGGCATCGACGGCTCCATGGAGCTCACCCCCGCCGCCTTCTCCTATGAATGCGATGTCGTGGACCGCAAGGTAATCGGCTCGGCATACGGTGCCATGAGCACCGTAGACTCGCTCGGCCATATGCCGGTGTCCGTGGCCATCGACGATCGCGATACCCATAAGCATGAGGGCGACCCGCAGCACCCGCATGTGCCGTGGCGCAAAACCGTCATCTATGAGATGCACGTCAAAGGCTTCACCGCCAACGCACCGTGGCTGCCCGAATCATTGCGCGGCACGTACGCCGGACTCGCACACCCCACCACGCTCGCCTATCTGCAGGGTCTAGGCATCACATCCATCGAACTGCTGCCGATTATGGCCAAGCAGGACGAGCTCTTCCTGCAAGAACACGGCCGCAAGAACTACTGGGGCTACTCCACCCTCAGCTACTTCGCCCCCGAACCCTCCTACGCCACTAAAGCCGCCCAGGAGAAGGGCGCGGCCGCCGTGCGCCAAGAAGTCATAGACATGGTGCGCGCACTGCACGAGGCCGGCTTCGAAGTCATCATGGACGTGGTCTACAACCACACATGCGAAGGCGGCGTCGAAGGCCCGACGGTCTGCTGGCGCGGCCTCGACGACCTGGCCTACTATCGCCATCAAAAATCCAATACCGGTCGACTCGAAGACACCACCGGCTGCGGCAATACGCTGGACTTCACCAACACGCATGTGGTCACCTTTGCCATCGACTCATTACGATACTGGGCCAAGCGTATCGGCATAGACGGTTTCCGCTTCGACCTTGGCGTCACGCTGGCCCGCCTGGAAGGCGAATTCACCCATCATCACCCGTTCCTCTACGCCCTGCGTTCCGATCTGCTGCTGGGCAACCTGAAGCTCATTATGGAGCCGTGGGATCTGGGCAACCTCGGCTGGCGCACCGGCCAATTCTCCGTGCCGTTCGCCGAATGGAATGACCGCTTCCGCGACACGGCCCGCACCTTCTGGCTTGAGGATGTGGACGGCGGCTCCGATTTCGGGCGTATCAGTTTGCAGGAGATGTCCACGCGACTCTGCGGCTCGGCCGATCTGTTCGCCACCGAACCAGGGCGTGGCGCTCCGGCCTCCATCAATTTCGTGTCCTGCCACGACGGTTTCACGCTGACGGACCTCACCAGATACCGCTCCAAGCACAATGAAGCCAACGGCGAAAACAATAATGATGGCTCGTCGGTGAACCATTCCGCCAATTTCGGCGTCGAAGGCGTCACCGATGATCCAGACGTCATTGCGGCACGCGAACAGGCGGCCATGAACATGATCGGCATGCTGCTGCTCTCGCTGGGTACGCCGATGATGCTCGCCGGCGACGAATTCCGCAACACGCAGGACGGCAACAACAACGCCTACTGCCAAGACAACGACATCACGTGGCTGAAGTGGGATTGGATGTATTCCACCAACAAGACGCGCGAAATGCGCCGCTTGGAAACCGTGTCTCGACTGGTGGCGCTACGTAAATCACTGGACCTGTATCACCACGAGGACTTCTTCACCCGACTGACCCAGCTCGGCCTACTCAAGCCCTCAAGCCGCGTGCAGTGGTTCCTGCCCGACGGCACCACGCCGATGGAGCGTGACTGGTTCGATCTGGGCGTACGTAGCTTCACCATGCGATTGCTGTCCAACAGTGAGGTGGACGTGTGCATTGTGGTCAACGGCACCGCTGACGACCGCACATTCCGCCTGCCGCCAGACACCCACTGGACGCCTAAATGGTGCTCGGCCGAAATCAACGGCCGCCGAGCCGGGCATGGCACTCAGGTCGAGGAATGCGATTTGAACGGTGACACCACCGTCTGGACGCAGCATGTACCGGACGCCAGCGAGACAGTACTCAAGATGGTCGAAGAAGTGGCCATGCAGCGTACGGAATCCTCGACTGAGAATGAAGCGGATACCATCAAATTCGCGATGCCAGTAACAGATCACGCCGCAAACGGCACCTCGTCCGCGCCTCGGGATGAGGTATCAGCTGATATGCCCGATGCCCCTGTGGATGATACACCGGACACTCCCGTCGACGACAATGTCTGGACCATGCCGGCGCTGAGCATCACGCTGATGAAGCAGGTGTGAGTCACACTCAAGACAGCGCGACACAAACACAAAGGCTCTCCGCGGAATTCCGCGGAGAGCCTTTGTATGCTCGGTACAGGACAAGCGAAATTAACGCTTGGAGAACTGCGGGGCGCGACGTGCCTTGTGCAGACCAGCCTTCTTGCGCTCCACGACGCGAGCGTCGCGGGTCAGGAAGCCAGCCTTCTTCAGGGCGGCGCGGTTGGCATCACGATCGATGGCGTTCAGAGCGCGGGCAACGCCGAGGCGGATGGCGCCGGCCTGGCCGGTGGTGCCGCCGCCGTCAACGAGGACGATAGCGTCGAACTTGCCTTCGAGCTTGAGCAGAACGATCGGGGAGTTGACCTCACGCTGCAGCAGCTTGGAGGGGAAGTACTCCTCCAGAGTGCGGCCGTTGATGGTCCACTTGCCGTCACCCGGAACCAGACGGACACGGGCGACAGCCTCCTTGCGGCGACCGGTGCCGTAGCCCGGCTCAATCGCGGAGGTGCCGGTGCCAGCGCCAGCGTTGGTCTCGGTGGTGTAGTTGGTGAGCTCCTCTTCGGTCTCGACAACCTGGGAGTCGTTGGTGTTTTCAGCCATGATTCTTATCTCCTCTCAGGTTTCACTTGGCCTGCTGCGAGACCTGGGCGATCTCGAAGACCTGGGGCTTCTGCGGGGTGTGCGGGTGCTCGGCGCCACGGAAGATACGCAGGCGGTCGAGCTGCACCTTGGCCAGACGATTCTTCGGCAGCATGCCCTTGACAGCGTTCTTGATGATGCGCTCGGGGTTCTTCTCGAGCAGCTCGGCGTAGGAGTCACGACGCAGACCACCAGGACGGCCGGAGTGCGAGTAGAGTTCCTTGCCCATCTTGTTGCCAGTCAGAGCAATCTTGTCGGCATTGATGATGATCACGTGGTTGCCGGAATCGGCGTGCGGAGCGTAGGTCGGCTTGTTCTTGCCGCGCAGCAGGATTGCAGCCTGGGTGGCGAGACGGCCGAGCACCACGTCGGTGGCGTCGATGACGTACCAGTCATGAGTCAGATCAGCTGGCTTCGGAGTGAAAGTTTTCACTGGATTACCTTTTCTATATTGTGTTCCGGGTCTCAGCTGCTTGGTGTGGCTTGGTCAGGGCCGCATCCAAGAGGCGTCGAACCTCATTATCCGTGGGCTCCCTGAAAGTCCTCGATGGCGAGTGGGATAGCGCTTTGAAGGACCCCTTAGGGAAACACAACAATCCACTAGTATATCGCCGGGCTTGACATAGGGCAACTGGGGACACTCCATTGGGTTTATGGCTTCTCTTCCCCTATTTATGGTTTCTCTCCCACCCACTTCGGCTAACCGACTCACCTACGGTGAGGCAATTCCCTGCCTTCTCTCAGCTATCGCTTCTTTCAGGCCTCGTCTACGGACAGTCCACTGGACTGTCCGCTTAACGACTCGGCTCGTCAGAGGGAGGTAAAGCGGGTCAGGAATTGAAGATTTGGGCGAAGCGTTGGGCACCGGGGGTGTCGAAGAGGGTTTCGAGCGGTACCACGTTGCCCTTGGCGTCGGCCAGTGGGATGCGCCAGTTCGGGTATTCGTTGTTGGTGCCCGGCTGGTTCTGCGCACGCTTCTCCCCCACCGCGTCGGTGATCGAGGCGGCGAGCAGCTTGCACGGCGAACCCTTCAGTGCGTGGTACAGCGCGTCGACGATATCCGCCTCGTGATCCTCACGATGTTCGGCAAAGTCGGCATCAAGATAACCCTGCTCGACCAGCATGGCCAGCATCGCATCCTGCTCGGCCTTGGCGGAGGCTTCGAATTCCTCGGCCGGGCCGGTCAGCAAGCCCAGACGCTCACGAATCTTGACGTGCTCGTATTCCAGGTAACCGGCGGCCGGCGGCAAATCATGCGTATTCACGGAGGCCAATGCATACGGACGCCACTGGGAGGGGGCGCGGAACACGCCGTCGCACTGCTCGAACCATTCAACGGCGCAACCGAGAATACCGTGGCTCGACAGGGAATCGGCCACATGGTCCGGCACCACGCCGAGGTCCTCACCTACGACCACGCCGCCGGCGCGAGAGGCCTCGATGGCCAGAACGCCCAGCATGATGTCTGAGTCGTAGTACACGTAAGCGCCATCCATAGCCGAACGGTTCTCGGGAATCCACCACAGGCGGAACAGACCAAGGATGTGATCGATGCGCACCGCACCGGCACGGGCGAACATGCCATGCACCATATTGCGGTAGGCCTCGTAGCCGGTGGTCTCCAGATTGATCGGGCTCAGCGGCGGCTGGCTCCAGTTCTGGCCTTGCTGGTTGAACATGTCCGGCGGTGCGCCGACCGTGGCTCCCTTGGCGAAGCGCTCGGGATTCCACCACACGTCAGCGCCGGAGGGGTGCACGCCGACGGCCATATCGGACATGATGCCGATATGCATGCCGGCGTCCTTGGCTGCCTGTTGGGCGGAGGACAGCTGCTCGGCGGCAATCCATTCCAGCCAGCGGTAGAAGTCCAAAGTGTCCGGGTACTGCTTGCGCAGATTGGCGATTTCCGGGGAGTTGCGATTGAACTTGCGCTCCCAGTTGCTCTCCTCGCCGTTGGGCGCCCCCCACTTGTCGTAGCACAGGCACCACGTGGCATACGCCTCCAAGTCGGAACCACAGTCCGCCTTGAATTGGTCGAATACGCTTTGGCGTTCGGCGGTACGGCCGGCCTTAAAGATAATCCACAGGGCGTGCATCTTGCTGCGCCACATGGCGTCACGGTCGATGAGCTGGGAATCACCGTTCAGCGGTTCGGTGTCGGCATGCAGTCCGTCGACGGCATTCTTGTCGCCCTCGCTGAGCGTGGCATATTCGGCGATCGCCTCAGGACGGATGTACGTGAAGTTGATCAGGCGACGGCTTACCGGCAGATACGGCGACGGGGTGAGCGGGGACACCGGCTCGGCGGCATGCACCGGATTAATGAGCACGAAGTCGGCACCGGTCTTCTGCTTGGCGTCCACCAGCATGGTCTTCAGATCCTCGTAATCGCCCACGCCCCAGGAGTTGGAGGAGCGAATCGAGTACAGCTGGGCCATCCAGCCCCACAGACTGCCGCCCTTCATCGGGTCAAGCAGATCGACGCGATCAGGTGCACTGATCAAAGTGGCGTCTTGCACACGGTCCGCGACCTTGACGTGCAGCGTATGGTAACCAATCGGCAGATCGGCGGGAATGACCACAGCCGCATTCGAAATGAACGTACCATCCAAGTCGTAGGCCTGGGATCCATCTCCAGGACCAACTTCAATGGTGCCTTGATATGGCTCGCCATTCTCCAGCGTGATGCTCGCCGAAGGCACGTCCAGAATACCGGTGTTCACCAGCACCCGGTCCTCGCTACCGGCGATATGCAGCACGGTGGGTGCCACCAATCGGGCGTAACGCTCGTTCAGAATGCGTCGGATGGCGATGAGTTGGGCGCTCTCGCTGGAGGCGTCGATGCCCAGCGCTGCCAGCACCTCGATCAGGACGTCATCGTCTATCTCGTGGTAGTCATGGCTCATGCCCAAATAACTCGTGCCGACACCGACCAACTTGGCCAGTCGAATCAACGGACGGGCCAGACGCTCTTCACTCTCGGTAATCTCACTCATAGCCCCAGTCTAACGCCGTTTGATTGCGCCACACCGTAAGAAAAATGCCATGATTCCGCCAAATTATGTACTTTTTACCCTCACATAGTGAGATGTGAGCGCTCACAATGGTGGACAGGGGGTGATTGCCGGCCAAATTTGCGCGGCAAAACACAGCAATAGTGTGCTTAGCGGCGGCTTTCCACGGCGTGCCGCACCTCGGCCGAGGGGTCGTTGGCCAATTTGGCAAGCATCGCTTCGGACGTATTGGGGTTCAGTGCCACGGCACGGCGGACCATCGAAGAAAGCACCGCCGGTGCTCCCTCTTCGGATTCGGTGCCAAGTACGCCCAAGAAATCCAATGTCTCCGCATCCGCAGTGGGGTCCTGCGCACCCTCAAGCCGCATCTTCCAGCTGGTGCGCTTGTTTTTCAACGCCGTATCCCGGACCGCAGGCACCGGGTCCTTGGTCAGACGGCCGACCAGCCAATTCTTGTCGTCCCCGTTGGCGGCCACGGCTTGACGCACGGACGGTTCGGGGTCTTCGGAGAGTTTGACCAATACGTTCGGGAACGGCATGGTGTCGGCGAGGAACACACGATCGGCCACCGGGGTGTGCGGGTTGCCGGCCACAGCCTCCAAAAGTGCGGTGGCGCGGGAGAACGCCGCCTGATCGGCACGGTCAGGCAACGGCCGACGGGCGAATTCGGACAGTTCGGCCGGGTCGGTGGAATGGCGTATGTAGCGGTCAGCGGTTCGAAATCCACCGGAGCGGCGGACTCGGCTGCGGACTGCGCGCCTTGGTCCTGCTGCTGGGCGTCCGTGTCGGTTGCAGTCTCGGCCGCGGCCTCGGTTGCGGCCTCGGTGGGCTGGGTCTGCTGGCTGGTGGTGTTCTCGTCGGTCATGATGCCCAGCTTAGTCATACAGGCGTCACGCGAGCGGAACCGGAATGTTGACCATGTCAATCGGAGCCGGCACCACAGCGGCATTGAACGCTTCCCGCACACGCTCCTCGAATCGCGCGCAATCATCCTGCGGCACCACCGCGGTCAACTCGACGTTCACCGCATACGATTCATCCTCCTGACTGCCACCAAGCTGCGCCAGGATCTGCTGGAATCGGGCGGGTATTCGAGGCGAACCCGGTATCGCTTGGCGGCCATGATGCGGGCGGCGCGGGCGGCTTTCATCGCCAATGATGCGGCGGATGAGTACGCGCGGACCAGCCCACCGGAGCCCAGCAGAATACCACCGAAATATCTGGTGACGGCAACCACGCAATCGGTGGTGCCCGACTGCTTGAGTACGTCGAGAATCGGCTTGCCGGCGGTACCGGACGGCTCGCCGTCATCGCTCATGCGTTCGGACAGTCGCCCATCCGCGCCTCCGCACACGGCGGCATACGCCACGTGTCGGGCTTTCGGATGCTGCTCACGGATCGCAGCCACGAACGCGAGCGCCTCGTCGAGCGTATCGACATGGGCGGCGTCGCCGATAAATTCGGACTTTTTTTCGACGAGCGAATCGTGGGCAGGATCGTCGGGCGTGTTGAGAATCGTCTGCATGAGCGTGTTCCGGTGGTCGACTGGCTGGGTGTTCGATTGAGCGCGAGGCTAGGCAGGGCTATCAGCGTTCGGAGA
>ERZ1026903.1170-NODE-1170-length-10233-cov-4.955590_pt1 | contig 10233 bp, 10 predicted proteins | sample MGYA00380180_ERZ1026903 | MGnify/ENA primary metagenome ERZ1026903 (study PRJEB33269, sample SAMEA4719816) | human gut metagenome | biome: human-associated habitat; feature: organic feature; material: feces | place: Cameroon | collected 2013-10 ... | reverse complement strand
AGGTCTTACTAAGTGGGTTTTACAGCTAGGAGCAGATGCTAATGTTATAAGTCCTGCTGAGCTTAGAGAGGATGTAAGAAAGAGTTTAGAAGATATGATTAAGTTATATAGATAGGGAGAGTTATTAATGTCAATAAGAGGAAGGAAACCTAAAAAAGGAAGTTTAGGAACATCATTTATAATAGAAAAAATACCAGGTCTTAAAAGAATATCATGTAGTAATTGTATAAATTATAATATGGATAAATCATGCGATGTAAAGCATGTTTTAATAAGCGAAATAGGATATGATTATTGGAAACAATGTGACCAATTTGATTTAAGTAATGAATTTGATACAGAAGAAAATAGAGCATTAGCAGAAAGAACAAGAAAAAGAATAGAAAAAACCTATAAGATAGATAAAAATAAACAGGACAAAAAAAGAAAGAGTAGAGGAAATTCTGTTAAGGTAATAAAAGTAAAAGCAAAGAGTGTAAAAAATAATAATGGCAAAAAAGTTATATCAAGGTTAACTGTACAACAAAAAAAGAAAAGTGGGGAAAGTTACCAAAAGATTGCACAACATTTTGGTGTTGATAAAGAATTGATTAGAAAGATTGATTTAGGATTTTATGGATAGGGATATACACAAGGATAAGTAATATATACATAATAGAAAGATAATGAAAAGGAGAATAAAATGAGTGATTTATGGAAATTTTCATCTATTCCATGTATAGAAGAATCTACATTTAACAAAATACTAGAGCGTTTCTATAATTTTGGAATATCAGGATTAGTCAGAGAAAACATACAAAACTCACTAGATGGTAAAATACCAGGTGAAACAAAACCAGTAGTAGTAACAATAAAAACTGGAACAATAAAAAAAGAAAATATACCAGGGCTTGAAGAAATAAAAAATAGAATAAACTGTCTTGAAGGGCGTAATAGCTATACAAAAGAAACCATACAGCATATGAAAAATAAAATGAATGATGAAATTATAAACTATATATCATTTGAAGACTATAACACAAAAGGTCTTAAAGGTGCTAAAAATGGTCAAAGTACTAATAAAGAAGATACATGGAGTATATATGCATACAATAAAGGTGTACATACAGAGGAAGAAGATGAAACTTTAGAAAAATCAAGAGGTGGATCTCATGGTATAGGTAAAATTGCATCAAATGCCGCATCGGAACTATATATGATGTATTTTGCCAACTGTGATGAAGAAGGAAATAAGCATCTTGGAGGAACGGTACAGTTAATTGAACATAAATACGAAGATAATTACTATAGATCAACAGGATATTTTACAGATAGCAAAAATATAGATTCAAAAACTACTAAGTTTTATCCTTATGAAAATAACTTTGATGAAGTATTTGCAAAAGATACTAGAGGATTAAAAATAATAATACCATTTTTAAGAGAGCAATTTAACAAAGAAGATGAAATTTTAAAAAGTGTATGTGATAGTTTCTTTATAGCAATACTTCGAGGTAGGCTAGAGGTAATTATAAATGATAAAAAAATAGATAGTAAAAGTATAGAAAAATATATAAAAGATAAAAACTATTACACTCAAGAATTAAGTGAAATAAAAGATGTATTTACACCTTTATACTTTGATACTTATAAAAATATAGAACCTAAAATAATAACTATTCAAGATAAAGATAAGATTAATTATAATTTCAAATTGTATTTTAACTATGATGTATCAATACCAAGTGGACGTGTAGGTATAATTAGAACAATAGGTATGAAAATAGAGGATAAAAAGATAAAAAATAATATAAGAAAACCATACAATGCAGTTATGATTCCAAAATCAACAAAGGAAGATGCATTCTTGAAGTCTTTAGAAAATGAATCTCATACAGAACTTTCATATGAGCATATAAAAGATCAAAAATTACAAAATAATGCAAAAAGGTTTATAAGTAATTTAACAAAAGCCATAACTAAAGAAATAGAAGATGCAGTAAAACAAAATAATCCAACTGATGGAGCTATGAATACATCAGATATTTTATATATTGTAGAAAATCAATTTAAGAAGGATTTATCAAAATCAACTCCAACTATAAAATTAAGTAAAGGTGATAAAGAAAAGACTATAGTTAAAGTCAATCCAGAAGTGAGAAAGAAAAAGCAATCAGGAGATAATAAACCCGATAGTGGTAAAAAACCTAATAATAAGCCAAGAGTAAGAAAAGTTAAAAATAAGGGTGATAAAGAGAAGGAATTAGAAAGTTATAATGTTCATCCTGAAATAGTAGAAAGACTTATAGTTGGAGAAAATGAGTATATTAAATTTGATTTTTCAAATAGCCCAGAAATAAAAAAGGCTAAAACATGTAATTTGTCATTATCAATAGTTGATGGTATGGGAAAAGAGTATGCAAATGAATTTAATATGAACGATAGTTATAATTCAGCTATAGATATATCTAATAAGAATAATTTAACCATATCAAAAAATTTGATAAAAGACGTTAAAATAGATAAAGGTATAGTACAAGTTCAATTAAAGTTAAAAAAATCATATAATAGAGCTTTAAAATTTGTATATTATGTGGAGGTATAAGATGATATATAAAAAAGATGCAAATTTTCCATATCCAATATTAACTAATACCTCTAATAGTTATGATAGTAGTAATTTTATATTGGATATAGAACTACATGAGAATACGAAAAGCTATAAATTTGAAATTAATTATGATATAGAATCAGAATTTATTTTAAACTTATTAAAAAACAATGAAGCAAAACTAATATTAGTAGTTCAATCAAAAGATAACAAGTTTTATGAATTAGGATATGGAGAAAAACATATAGATATTTTAAAATCTAGAATATCATTAAGTAAAAGAACAGTATTACAGTTATTAATACAATCAAAATATGAAATTAACTTTGATAAAAATCAGGATTTAAACTCATTTTATGATAGTTTTAAAGATGAAATAATAGTACCTAAAAATTCAGTGTTAGGATTTTCAAATATAGTTACATTTGATGGTAGTCAGTCAAAACCATTAGATTTATTTGAAAAGAAAGTAGATTCTGATTTAAGATCAGATATAAAGATAGAGCTTACTAGTGAAACTATAGTGATTAACTATAAAAATGAGGAATTACAATTTAATGATTCACATATATGTGGAACTTTAAATAATCCCTATATTTATATGGGATTACAAAAGGCTATATTTAAGTTTATTCATACAAATAGTGAAGATGGAGAAGTTGTATATTTAGATGATATAGATGTACCAGAAGATGGATTAGATTTAAAGCTTTATAACTTAATGAAGTCAAAAGCTATAAAAGATGTAAGTATGGAAAATATGGATGAAGTAATACACCTAATATCAGATAGAGTAATAGAGAAATATACATCAGCAGTAAGGGGGTTATATAAGTAATGGAAGTTAGATTACTTAAAAAGAGCTTTATAAATAAAGAAGAATTTTATATAGATTTTCTTAATGATAATATAAAGAATAAAGAAGAATATTTTACACAAGAAAAAGTATTCATAAAAGATGCACCTAATTTTCCGATATATATAGCAAAAGGAAATGAGGAGACTAAAACTAAATTATTTTTTGAAGCTTTTGATGTAATATCAAAGTATTATTTAGATACAGATCGTGATATTCATTTTGAAGAAATGTTTTGGTACTCATTACTATGTGTTCATAAGAGGGAGTATTTATTAGATAAGTATCCAGAAATAGCAGAAAGTCATAGTAATTTTAAAAATATAGTTGTAAAGAAGTTTGATTGGGAGAATTATATCTACAAATTAATTTTAGCATCTCAATATATCAACGATAATATAGATGATGAAGATGATAGAAAAAGATATTATAAATTGATTATAGATAATCTTGATTTATATAACTATATAATAAAGTATGAAATATTTAGAAATGATAAGTTTTTAATAAATATTTTAGATATTATAGATGAGCATGAACTTACAAAGGTAATGAAGGCTAAGTTAAAGGATAGAGAGGACTTAGGTAAAGACGAAAGAGTTGGTAGAAGGGTAATATTTGAGTTTAATAAAAGTTATCCAGTAATAATGTCACCAATGTTAGAAAAGAGTGATCTAGAGCCAATATTCTTTGAATACTTAAGTTATTATTATGATATTAGTGAGTTAAACTTAGTTACTGTATAATTGATAGATTTAGGTTAGGAAGGTTGAGCAATATGATTTTAGACGGAGACTTTTTCGGTAATAAGAAAAAAGATTATGATGAGAAAACTACTACGTGTGTAGTTGAAACTGTACAAAAGTTAGATAATATTGGTGATAAACCACTTATGATGTTAGGTAGAATACAGAGTGGAAAAACAAGATCTTTTATAGGTGTTATTTCATTAGCTTTTGATAATGGATATGATTTAGCTATAGTATTAACCAAAAATTCAAATGCATTAGCTAAACAAACTGTAGCTAGAATGAAGCAAGAATTTGCAGATTTTAGAGATGATGATATTATAGATATATTTGATATAATGTGCATGCCACCAAATATGTCAAAGTTTGAATTAGATAAGAAATTAATAATAGTTGTTAAAAAAGAAAAAAATAATTTACCAAAGATGTTAGACTTTATTGAAAAATATTCATTAAATAAAAATAAAAAGTGCTTAATTATAGATGATGAAGCAGATTTTTGTAGTATAGGATATGATAAGAAGAAAGAGACAGAAGAGTTTGATTTAAGAAAAATTGCATCTCAAATAAATGATTTAAGATTACAAATGACTTGTAAATTTATACAAGTAACAGCAACACCATATTCTTTATATTTACAACCTGAAAATATTGATTTATGTGATAATAAGACAATAAGAGCTGTTAAACCAGCAGATACAGTATTAGTACCTCATGGTGATGGATATGTAGGTGGAGAATATTATTTTGATAGAGAAAAAAATCCACTTGGAGAGTATTTATTTCACTCTATAGATGAAAATGAATTACAAATTATTAAAAATAGTGATAGAAGAAAATTTAAAGAAGAGGAAGTACTTACAAGTGATAAAGTAGAAGGACTTAGAAGTGCAATAATTAATTTTATAGTTGGTGGATGTATAAGGATTATTCAAAATGGAAGACAACCTAAAGGAAGTAAAAATAAGTTTAGTTTTATAATTCATACGGAGATATCTAAGGCAGCACATACTAGACAAGAAAATATAATAAATGAATTAATTGATCAACTAGAAAATGAGGCTAAAATAGATAGTCCATTATTAAATAAATATATAAGAGATTCTTATAATGATATGGTAGAGTCTATTATTAAATATGGATATGAAGTTCCAAATATAATGGAAGTTAAGGAATTTGTACTAACAGCTATAAAAGATCAATGGTTAAATAAAGTAATAGTTAACTCAGAAAATGATATAAATACACTTTTAGCTGAGGATGGTCAGTTAAGATTAAGAACGCCTTTAAATATATTTATAGGAGGTCAAATATTAGATAGAGGGGTAACTATCAGTAATCTTATAGGATTTTATTATGGTAGGTCACCAAAGAAAATGCAGCAAGATACAGTACTTCAACATTCAAGAATGTATGGGTATAGAGGGAAGAAAGACTTAGCTGTAACAAGATTTTATACTACTGTAGATATATATTATAGAATGGCTAAAATGAATGAATTTGATACTAAATTAAGAGAAGACTTTGAACAAGGTAATTTTGAAAAAGGAGTAGTATTTATTAGTCAAGATGAAAAAGGTAAGATAATACCGTGTTCACCACAAAAAATTAGAATAAGTAATACTCATATTTTAAAACCATCTAAAACAGTCTTACCAATTGGATTCCAAACTAATTATAAATCATATATGGGAATACATATTAAGAAAATAGATGAAATTTTAAAACTTAATAATAATGGAAAATTAGATGGGAATTTCAGAGTATCAAAAGAAGAAGCCTGTAAAATAATAGATTTAATCTATAATACTATTAAAATAGAATCAGATAATTGTATTGATCGTAATTCATTCATTTCTTTAATAAATTATTTGAGTACTGAGTATGTGAATATACATTGTAGAACAAATAGAAATATGAGTAGATTAAGAAAAACAGATAGATATTACCAAGATATGCCTTATAGTGGTCAAGGAGACTTAAATAAAGCTAAAGAGATGGCAAAAACAGAGCCTACATTAATGTTAATGAAACAAAATGGTTATAAAGAACAAGGTTGGATGGGCGGAGAGTTTTATTGGCCTGTACTTGTAACACATGATAATGTAGATACTGCAGTTTATACTTCTGAATTGCTAAAGTAAACAATTATCAAATAAATTTAGTTAATAAATATGAAAATGTTGTATGTAGAAAATACTAAAATACTACTTACAACATTTTTTATGTAATTAAAAATAAGTATAAGAAGGTAACTAAATATGAAAAGAATAATATTAATCTCGTGTGTATCAAAGAAAAGAGAGCACAAAACAAAAGCAAAATATTTATATCAAAGTACTTTATTTAAATACGCATTAAAATATGCACAAAAACTTACTCCAGATAAGATATATATATTATCTGCACTATATGGTCTAGTAGAGTTAGATGAGGAAATAAATCCGTATAATAAAACACTAAATAAAATGAAAAAAATAGAGAAACAAGAATGGTCTAATAAAGTATTAAATCAATTAAAACAAAAGAATATAGATTTAATTAATGATGAATTTATAATACTTGCTGGGAAAAATTATAGAGAATATTTAGTAGATGAAATTAAAAATTATAAAATACCTATGGAAGGTCTAGGTATTGGTGAACAGCTATCATTTTTAAAAAGGAATACAATATAGGAGTTAGACTTATGAAAGAAAGAAAAAATTTATGTGGGGAAATTCATCATATAGTTAATAAACTAAATAGATACAATTATAATTATCAAGGAAATAATTTACCTAAAAATGGTATATATATAATATTTGAAAAAAATGAAATAGCACATAATGGAGATCGAATAGTACATATAGGAACGCATCAAGGTGACAATAGATTAGTTAGTAGATTAAATGAAATATTTAAAATAGAAAATAAGGATAGAAGTATTCTAAGAAAAAATATAGGAAGAGCTATATTAAATCAAAATAAGGATCCATATATAGACGTATGGAATATAGATTTTACTAGCAGAAAAAATAAAGAATTATATGGTAACAATATAGATGAAAGTCATCAAATATATATTGAAAAATTAGTAACAAAATATATACAAGAGAATTTAACTTTTGTAGTTATAGAAATTGAAGATAAACAACATCGTACACAAATTAAGAAGAATTTAATAGGAGAAATTTCAAATTGCAATAAGTGTAAAAGATCAAAACATTGGATTGGTAATTACTCAACAAAAGATAATATAATAGAAAGTGGTTTATGGCATGATAAAGAACTGTATAAAGGTAGATTTGAAGTAGAAGATTTATTATTTATAAATAAATAGGATAAGTTATATATAAGATAGGAGATTATATATGAGATATAAAGTTTTTTCACACAGACATGGAGATATAATTATAAATTGTGACTACAGTATAAAGAAAGAAATTGATATTATTTTAGATGAAATATCATGTTTAGAAATAAGCAAATTTCATGATATGTTTAATCAAGAGCGGATAGATAGAGGTAAAAAAGAGGCAAAGGGAATGCAACCTTCTTTAAAGAGATTATTAGACAATAAATTTGAAAATCTAGAATGGAAAATAAATGAGGTTGTATTTTCTGATCAGGATAATAATTTAATAGTAGATTATTATAAACGTAAAATAGGTATAGATGTATCATTTAAGCATGCAAGTTCAACAGGATCAGATTTATTAAAGTTACAAGCTGCTGGAGATATACAAAAATCTATAAATATAGCTATTATAATTTGTGGTACAAGAGAGTTTAATGGATATATTTCTCCTAGTGATGCTTCATCAATGGTTAATTTTGATAAATTTAAGTGGTATTTAGAAACATTTTATAGTGTAATAAATATACCTATATTATTAATAGGATTAGACTTAGATTAACAATAATTTATAAGAAAAATTTAAAATATAATTTATCAAGGAGAGGGACTGTAGGTAAGTTTGTATTTACACAAAACTACCTACAGTCCCTACAGTGCCATTCTACGCTCTATATTTATATAAATTAATAAGTTTTCTTTAAAATTAAATTATTCTCAAAACCACCACGAGTATCTCTTTTCTCACTTCTTCTACCTAAAACCTCATCATCACTATAACCATACTTCTTACCAATAGCAAAAAGCACCTCCATAACATCAGCAATCTCATCAAGATTTTTATCACTCAATAACTCCTCAACCTCTTCACCAAGCTTCTTATAAAGATACTCAAGAGCTACCTCATCATTAACAACTTCAACCTCACATTTACTACCACTAGCCTCTATAATCTCAGGAATCATGTCCCTAACCAACTTGTCATAAACCTTCATAACTCACCTCCTATAAATATACTAAAATTATAAACTCGTCAAAAAACTTTGTCAAAATATGATAAAATAAAATTGTAAAAAATGTAAATAATAAGAAAAAAATAGAAAGGCAATATAAATGAGCTTAAACCTAAACTGCATAACAGGTCATAATGACCATTTATATAAACATATACAACAAAGTATACATACAGCGACATCCATAGATATAATAGTATCATTTCTAATGGAAAGTGGAGTAAAGCTAATACAAAAAGATTTAGAAGCTATAAAAGATAAAAACATACCTATAAGAATTTTAACAGGAAACTATTTAAATATTACTCAACCATCAGCACTATATTTATTAAAAGATATACTTGGTGATAAAGTAGATTTAAGATTTTATAACGATACAAAACGAAGCTTTCATGCAAAAGCATACATATTTGAAAAAGATAACGAAGGAGAAATATTCATAGGATCATCAAATCTATCAAGATCAGCTTGGACTAGTGGGATAGAATGGAACTATAGAATAGACCAAAAAACTAATTTTGAGGACTTTAACTACTTTAAAAATATGTTTGAAGATTTATTTTTAAATCACTCAATAATAGTAAATGATGAGGAATTAGAACGTTATTCAAAAACTTGGAAAAGACCTAAAATATATTCAAACATAAATAACAAAAGAGAAGATATAAATTATGTATATGAAGAAAATAGAAATTCAAATATAACTAGTATGTTTGAGCCACGAGGAGCTCAAATAGAAGCTTTATATGAGCTTAAAAAAACTAGACTAGATGGAAATGATAAAGCCTTAGTAGTGGCTGCAACTGGAATAGGTAAAACCTATTTAGCAGCATTTGATAGTAGGGAATTTAATAGAGTTTTATTTGTAGCTCATAGAGAAGAAATATTAAAACAAGCTTATGAAAGTTTTGCTAACGTAAGAACAGATAAATGGTTATGTGTAATGAAAGATGAAGAAAAACTTGTTGCAGATAAAGTGGATATATTAGAATTTAAAGCAAAGGATAATACTACACAACAGTATGAGTATAATACTCATACTGTTGTGTAGTGAGTATAATATGGGATTTTTTATGAATTCTATAAAAGATACTAAAAAAGATATTATATTTGCATCTGTTCAAAGTTTAGGTAAAGAAAAATACTTAAATGAAAAATATTTTGATAAAGATTATTTTGATTATATTATAATTGATGAGTTTCATCATGCTACAGCTAAGAATTATCAAAATATAATAAATTACTTTGAGCCTAAATTTATGTTAGGACTTACAGCTACACCAGATAGATTAGACAATAAAGATGTATTTAGCATTTGTGATTACAATACAGTATACGAAGCTACACTAAAAACAGCCATAGACAAAGGTTGGTTAGTTCCTTTTAGATATTATGGAATATATGATGAAAGTGTAAATTATGATAAAGTTGAATATAAAAATGGAAAGTATAATGAAAAAGAATTAGAAAAAGCTTTAAGTATAAATAATAGAGCAGAGCTTATACTAAAGCACTATAAAAAATATAAATCAACTAGAGCATTAGGTTTTTGTACTAGTAAATCTCATACAGAATTTATGGCTAAATACTTTAATGAAAATGGAGTTCCTTCTTGTGCAGTATATAGCTCAAATGAAGGAGAATATAATGAAGAAAGAAGTATAGCATTAAAAAAACTTAGAGATGAA
>ERZ1026903.1166-NODE-1166-length-10259-cov-3.497746_pt1 | contig 10259 bp, 7 predicted proteins | sample MGYA00380180_ERZ1026903 | MGnify/ENA primary metagenome ERZ1026903 (study PRJEB33269, sample SAMEA4719816) | human gut metagenome | biome: human-associated habitat; feature: organic feature; material: feces | place: Cameroon | collected 2013-10 ... | reverse complement strand
CCGGAGGAGTTGCCGGGGAAGGCAGCTTATAGTTAATAAGCTGGTAAACCTCGTTAATGCGCTGGTTCAGTGCCGCAGTCTGTGCAATCTGGCTGTTTTCAAACTGTGCGGTTCGTAACTGATCTTTCAGGTCACAAATCAACACGGCTTGAGCCTGTGCATGCTGATCGCGAATCAGTGCGCGGGTTGCTTCCGCCTGAGTCTCGATATTGCGGTTGGTCTGGCAGCAACATGATTGCTCACGCAGTTGAGCCTCATACGCCAGGCGCTGGGCATCGTAAGACTGAGAGCAAATAGCGTTGCCAATCGTGCTTACGCCGGAGGCGATCGCGGTGTTAAGTCCCGCAAAGCCCTGGATGTTAGCAAGCATTGCTTGCGTCCCCTGACTGGTCAGCCCGCTATAGGTTGACGCGGCGGAGCGTTCGATCGCCATGTTGGTGGTATTCTGGCCTTGCAGGGTCTGCAATCCAAGAGCGTTAACGCTTGATTGCAGGCCGCTGATGCCATCCATCAACGCACTAGCACCAACGCCAACCGCAGCACCAGCACCAGCACCATCGTAGCCACCGCCCCAGCCGCCCCGGCCAAAGCCGTTGCCGAACCATGAGCCGATCAGACCACCGATAGCACCGCCAACGCCTGCTGCGCTTGCTTCGCCGCCGCCAAAGCCGCCAGTTGGTAAAAGAGTCATATCAGACATAATAATTTCCTCGTATTGAAAGTTTATTTGAAGTGTGGCTCCCTGCCACGCCTTTAAATCTACTCCTAACTCGTTGATTTTAAAAGTATATTTTTGTATGCTTATGTATGACAAATGTAATCAATTGGCACTTCTTGGCTGGAGCATGCGGAATGCTTGGCTTTTGCGTGGGATAAAATTGTTATGAAAAAGGGGCCAAATGGCCCCTTTGATTATTCACCTTTCAGTTTTCTGATCTCCTCTTTCAATTCTTCGACTTGAGCCGACAGCACCTTGATTGCGCAAAGTGCATCCATTAACAGCGGGTTAGTGTCCAGAACAAGCCGCTTATTCTCGACTACGTTCCCGTCCTCATCCTGATAGGATGTGTCGCTTTCTTTGACGTAGCACGGATCGATTTCTCTCACCTGCTGTGCAATAACGCCGCGACGCTCACGTTTCTGTTCATCATCCTTATAGGTGAACTTAACAAGATTCATGGCGTTGATGTTTTCCAGCGACTCCCGGCCATCATAATCAACAACGTTTTCTTTGTAGTTAATGTCAGAAAGGCCAGCAAAAACAACGTCTCCATGCGCGGTGCTTGAGATCTTGCCGTCTGCCTTGAATTGCCAATACTGCGTAGTACCGCTATCTCCCCACTTACTGACCTCAATAACAGCGCGATGCTCATATCCCCTGTGTTCCTCAAGCCATATAGCGCAACGCGCACTGTTACCAATCGTGTTAAATCGCGAAATAAAAGACGGCGCTTTAAGTATCGCCCCGGTTCCGCCTGTCGGATCGTTGATAGGCCAAGCAACGAAAGCATCATTATGGCAAGCCCTAATTAGCCCATGCGCTGTAAAGTCATTCAACGCGCGCACACTTCGGCAATCAAAGGTTAGCTGATCCTCGGCGTCGTTGATAATCCTTGCCGTGTAATCCTTTGATGACTTATTAAAATGAAAGTCAACGTAAGGCGTTGCATGGAAAAGCTCAATGCCGCCGTCATTTGCCGTTATCTGCCCGCTCCTGGCTGTAAGCCCCTTGCTTTCAACGACCCCGTCGACAGTCATATTACCACTTCCGGCAATCGTCACCTGGCCTGCCCCATTCGCGTCACCGTTTGGGCGCAGATATATTAACTGACCAGCTTTCGAGCTAATGATTGGCTGACCGGAAGCGTTGCAGCGGATTGCCGCGCCTTGACCAAATGCAATTTTGGTATCTCCACCACTTGCAGACGTGCAAGAGATCTCGATCCCATTGTCCGATGCCGCAGCGCCAGCGGGTCGTAGTTGAACCTGTCTATCAGTACCACCGGATGCAGACAGAATCAAGCGACCCTCGCCACCTTCTCGAACCATTGCTCCGCGACCAATTACGATCCCCTTGTCACTCCCCGGTACTTTTGATGCAGCGCCGCCACCAACGCCAAGGTTTCCGTTCAGAGAACCAGCGCCGCCAACCGCAAGCTCACCACCAGAAAGGCGACCGGATGCGCTCAAAGTCTTAACGCTAACATCCTGGTTCATGCCGCTAACAACCGTCTCACGCCATGCCGACCAAGTTCCGTTGTTGCAAGTGCGTGTGAATTCACGATTTGACTCAGTGCCGAAAAGGCGCTGGCGGTTAGTGAAATCAGTGTCACTCACTTTGCGGATCGACTCGACATAAAGAATGAAGTTGCCAGCCACCCCGCCAGGTTTATTGGTAATGTTGCTGCCGCCGCCAGCGCTTGGGCATTGATAAACATAAACAGTTCCAGGGTCGCTTTTCTTAATCATCAAGGAATTAAGATCAAGTTTCTGGTCGGCAATGTTTTTAGCCTCCCAAGCGCCAGCAAAGCCATTGGTGAAATTCATAAACCCGGCGACAGAGAAACCCGCATCCATCATCTTGCGCGTTACAATCTTGCTGTTTTGCTTCTGATCCGCATTCTCACCAAAGGAAATATCGCCTTCATTATCAACACCAAGTAGCTTTGTGTTCATGTTATTGAGCTTGAACCCGATGGATAAGTTAGACTCGGCGTCGCGCGTTAACATGATCGGCGTGTGTTGCTTTCCGCTAACAGCAATCGTGCTTGCGGCTGCGTTTGTGTCAGTATTTGCAAGCGCAAGTGACTGACCGGAAACCCTGTAAGCGGCCTTTACATCCTTCGCCTCAAGACGACCATCATGACGAATGACTACATCTCCACCAGTCGTGCCGCCAGTGGTCTTTGCGCGAATGCGGATCTCGCCCAGCGATGCGCTGTTTGGTGGCGACCAAATCACCCCTCGCTCGGTGCCATCTGCATTCATAAACCACAGGTGAGCGTTACCGCTTGCCGATTTGAGCCGGATAGATGGCGTCCCTTTGGCAATATCAAGATCGCCCGTCATTGTGTCACCAACTTTTCTAACTTGCGCGTCGTTAGTTACATTGCCCAGGCCAACATCCGATTTTGACGGCTTGTTTGCTGTGCCGTAAAGGGTATTTACCTTTACATTCCCAGCGGCAAGGCTTGCGTCATTGGCGGCGAGTATCACAACCTTCCCGCTTGCGTAGTCAATGTTAATCGCTGAATTAGTGTCACCGCAGCGAGAGAATATGCCGGAACCGTGAGACATAACGTTTGAGGTGGTTCCAGACTTCTGACTTGAGCGCCAAAAATGACCGCCTTTCTCTTTCATGCGCTGCATTAAGTCTGCGTTGCTGGTAATGTCATTGTGTGAAATCCCGCTACCACCAAGACCAAAAGCGCCAATTTCCATAACGTTAGCAAGACCAAGATCGCTACGAGAAGGTTTGTTAACCTCATCATATACGCGAATAGCCACGCTTTTCACCCACCCATCCGGCGCTTCTGTTTGGATAACGGCTCCAGTCGGAACATAAAGTTCAACTAGCGAAGTTTTTGCCAGAATCGCCACCTTTACGTTAGAAATGAAAGCTCGCTGGTAGGCCCAAATCTCAAAGAACCCGTCACCCTTGACAACCCCGTACCGCAATTGGTTATCTTCCGCAAGACTCGGATCACCAAGACGGCGAATCTGCATAAACTGGCGAACGTTTGAAGCGGTAATGGTGGTATTGCCAAGCCCACGCGCTGACGCATCAAGAAAGTCGATTGAGCCTTGACGCGCTCCATAGTTTCCGCCGTTTGTGATCATTAGCGTAACGTGGCAATCACCTTGACCCGGATCCTTTACCTTTGCGATTTTTACAAACTTTTCCCCTGCCGCCGTGCTGGTCGGCCAATTATATTGGGTCAGTGGGCTGGCAATCGCGGAGGCTTTATCAGCATACTCTTTTGCTTTGTTCTCGCTGTTTTTGGCGTTAGTTTCGCTGGTCTTGGCTGCTGTCTGGCTGGCCTTCGCTGCGTTCTCGCTGTTCTTGGCGTTAGTCTCAGAAGTTTTCGCCGCTGTCTGGCTTGCCTTTGCTGCGTTCTCGCTATTCTTGGCCGCTGTCTTGCTTGCTTCCGCCGCCGCCTCGCTTGCCGCCGCTGCAACCTCGCTGCCTTCGGCGTTAGCCGCGCTTGTTGCCGCTGCATTCTTGCTGGCTGCTGCTGCGTTTTCGCTGGCCTTAGCCGCCGTCTGGCTTGCCGCCGCCGCGTTCTTGCTTGCTGCCGCTGCGTTCTCGCTTGCTTTCGCTGCGTCCTGGCTTGTCTTTGCCGCATTCTTGCTTGCCAGCGCCGCATTTTCCGAACTCTTCGCGTTTGTTTCAGAGGTTTTCGCTTTCCCCTCCGATGCCTTGGCGTTGGTTTCTGAAACCTTAGCCGCTGCCGCGCTTTGCTTGGTCTGATTGGTCAGATCTTCAAGTTTCTTGAAGTCGAACTCTTTCAAGAACTCGATGAAGTGCGAAAACTCGCTTTCTTTGCCCTGGTAGTAGCGCAGGGTTTCTGCTACGTCTTGCGCCAGTCCGTCAACGGTGATTGAGTCGTGCAGGAAAATGACATAGTTCACTTTTGGCACTACCGCCCCGTTTGTTGTGACAGCGCGCATGGAGGTATCACTGACTACCTCTGTGATAACGCCAAACTGCAACGGATTGGAAAGAAAGATGATTGTTGCCCCGGAACGAATGAGCGTTAATTGCTCACGCCACTTTGTGCCGTATCCAGTGATGTAGCCTTGAGCGTCCATTGACGCTTGCCCTGTGCGATAAATAGCCATTTGTAAATTCTCCTAAATAGCACTTTTTGTTAATGACAGGGGTAATTCTAGCATTGCGCAAGGCATAAAAAAAGCCCCGCAACAAAAATCAATGCGGGGCCAAAACCAATGGAGATAATACAATGAGGGTCACAAGAGGGATTCAGGTTTATAGAGCTTGCGCTCTATCCCTCGCTTAAAATTATTGTCTATCGGGATCATAACGTCAAGCCCTCTTTCCTCCGCCGTTATCAGAACATCCCGATCCGTTGTCCTGCAAACTACGCGCATTTGTCGCGGGCCTTTGTAGCGGTGCGCCACCATCTCAAGATTATACTGGCTAAAGCACGTCCAAACTTCCTGCCCGGTTGATAAATGAGTGTGTTGGGCATCAATCCAATCAACGCATAGGTAGATCGTTTTATCTGTCTTACCAGTCACGGCAACGGATCCCCTTGTGTAATCCTTGGCGTAAAAGGATTGCGTTGCCTCGCCGTCAATAAACAGAATGTTGCACATCTCATCATCCAAGCCATCATCATGCACAAGCACGCAAGGGATAGCGTGGATTAGCTCCTCCTGCTGCGTTCCGGCGTTTTTAACGCCTACGGAATACGATTCATCATCTGGAGGGAAAATCCCCTCAAAAGTGCTTAGGGGCGTCCTGTCTGCCTTTATTGTTCTTTCCATTACGGCAACGCAGCTTTCATGCGGAGCCTGTGCGCCAAAGCTGTAACCAGACGAACGAGAGGCCCGCTTGTTGGCCTTAATCACATACTCTTGCGGAACCTTCCCAAGGAATCGGCCCAGGATGTTAATCACTTCGCTGTAAGGCTCCCCGGTTAACTTCATCATCCAGCCGATCCCGGAGTCGTTACCGCATGCGTTGCAAATCGCGCCGCCGTCGCCGTCTGTGTTTAGCTTGTCAGTCCAGCGGAAACGGTCTTTACCTCCGCAATGCGGGCATGGCTGGTGCTTTTTGTTGAATACGTCATTATGCAGGCCGCAGATTGATTGCAGCGCATCGCGCCACATCCCTTTCATGTACGGCAAAACATCTTCTTTCTGATACATCATTTGCATTTTGGTTTCCCCAAATAAAAATCGCGTGCATGGAATCTACCACACACGCGATCGCGTCATTTAGCTTTTTGTGCTATCAGCAAAGTCAGACTCCTTGACCACGCGCAGCATTTCGCGGCGGTCGCAAGTTCTGGTTAGCGCTTTGCCGTTGGAGTCGAAACGCAGATCTGGACGGCAGAATGAGGCGCGATACCCCTTGCAACCCTGGCGCTTGTAGTCTCGGTGTACGCGCTCGGCCCCGCTTGCGGAAATCATCCCGCGCTTGCGCCATTGCTGGATTGTCTGATGGGTAACGCCGAGTCGTCGGCACATTTCCGCTTGAGTTCCGTAATATTCGCGGATAATATCCAGTCGCGCCCGCAGACCTGCACGCACTTCATCTTTTAGCACGTAGTAGCCTGTTTTGCGCTTGCGCTTCTTCTTGTCTTTGCCTCTGCGTGTGCCGTTGTTCCCGTTGAGTGTGCGCTTGTCAACTTCGCCAGTAGATACTGCAATGCGTGGCTCTTTCATAAAAATATCTCCTATAGCACTTTTTGCTAAAAAATTTCGCTTCGAGGCGGTTATTATAGCCGCAAACGAACTAACGTTAAAGGTTTAAAATGGCTATTCCACACATTGATAAGCAACTTTCCGCGCTCGGTGAATCAGTGATTAAGGCGATTCAGGAGCGATTTACCGTTGGCGATATCGTCCCTTACCCTTACCAGTGCGTTGCGTACACAGAGATCGCAAAGCGCATGAAAAATTATGAGCATCCATTCTTTGTTAAGGCGTCCGTATCCGCTGGTAAAACCATCATCTTTGCAATGGTTGCCGCGCAGTGCAAGCGCATGGGCTTGAAAATGATGGTGCTGGCCCGCCAGGCGGAGATTGTGGATCAGGATTCCGAGGAGATCTCAAACTTCGGCGTTCCCAACTCCATCTATTGCGCCGGACTGAAAACCAAAAGCGCATACTTTCCGATCGTGGTCGGTTCGGAGGGTACGGTTTCGAACGGGATGTTTAAGGCGCTTGGCGACTACGTACCGCACGTTATCGGGATCGATGAATGTCACCAGGTGGATTGGGAAGATTTGGCGGATGCCATAGAAAACGACGAGCAGTACGAGCAAATGACCACGAAAAAAGGTGAGCTTGTGCTGAATGGTGACGGATCCTACATCTTCAACAAAGACGGCGAGCCGATGAAAGGCACGGGCCGCAGCCAGTACACCGTTATCATTCGCGAAATGCAAAAGCGCTGCAAGGAAACCTACGGGCATGAACTGCGCATTTTCGGAATGACTGGATCGGAGTTTCGCGGCGTGGTTCCAATCCTCGTTGAAGATAAGCGCATCAAAGGATTCTGGCGTGAGCAGGTAACGAACATTGACACCAACTACCTGATTAAGGTTGGCTCGGTTGTGCCGACGAACTTTGGGAACGTTGACGGCTTAGGCTATGACCTGTCAGAGTTCGAAGCATCCAGCGAGGATGGCGTTGCAGACTTCGATCTTAAAACGCTGCGCGCGATGGAGGAGAAAATCCACAACGACGCCACAATGACGCAGAAGATAATGCAGCGCGTGCATGAGATCTGTAAAGACCGCAATGGCGTGCTGGTGACGTGCGCGGGTGAGCGTCACTGTAAGGAAGCCGCCGCCGCATTGCCGCCAGGCACAACGTACCGGATTATCACTGGCAAGACTGGCGAGAAGCAGCGTAAGGAGTGGTTGCGAGAAGCGTTCGAGGGGAAAGTTAAATACATTTTCCAGGTTATGGCCCTTACCACTGGCGTTAACGTGCCGTTTTGGGATACGTCTGTTATTCTGCGAAAGATTGGCTCGTTAACACTGCTGATCCAGTTGCTGGGGCGCGGGATGCGACTGTTAAAGAAATGGCACATTGAGCAGGGATACAAGAAAGAGGATCACCTTGTTCTCGACTTTGCCGGATGCCTTGATGAGTTGGGCCAGCTTTACTTTGATCCGATTTTAGAGCAGGCGCAGTATCAAAACCGCTTCTCAGCCGGGAAGGATCCTAAAAACTGCCCGATTTGCGGGACGGAAAACAGCTTCTATGCTCGCCGCTGCATCCACACCGACGCCAACGGCAACCGCTGCGAGCATTTTTGGAAATTCCGCGTGTGCGAAGATCAGATTGACCCGCGAACGAAAAAAGTGATTGTGCCAGGTTGCGGAACGAAAAATGACGTTGTGGCGAGAGTGTGCCGTTGCTGCGATGTGTCACTGATTGACCCTAACGAGAAATTGAGCGGCAAGCACTATACAAAAAATGACTGGTGTACGGTGAAAGGTTTCCGTGTCGATATGACAAAAAACCAGAAGGGGATCGTGTTCTGCTACGAGCTTGAAGCGCACGGCGAAACATTCAAGGCGTATGAGAAATTTTTCCCTGAATCCGACAGCCAGATCTGCAAGGCGAAATGGCGTCAAGCGGCGTTAGCTCACATTGTTGATCGCCGGGTGGCGGGAGTTACAGCCAGCTACCGCAATGCGAGAAAGATCATGATGAATGCGCACTACATCATGACACCGCAAAGAGTTACTCACCGGAAAAATGCGAAAGGTGAGGATATCATTTACAAAAAGGAGTTCTGATCATGATTACAGACAAGGGAGATTACCTTGAATTTTACGAGCGGGATCCGAGCGATACGCGGAAAGAGGATTCGCACCAGGTTGATTGCGTGGCGTGGTTGCGCCACCACTACCCACATATTTTGTTCTGGCACACGGTCAACGAGGGGCAAAAGACAATCACAAGCGCCTTGCGTGATGAGCAGGCCGGTTTAAGGAAGGGCGTTTCCGACTTCATAATCCTGATTGGTATCAATAGCCGCTACCCGTTCGCAGCCATTGAGCTTAAACGCACAAACAAGAGCGGCAAAGGCAAGGCGTCACCAGTCAGTGCAGAGCAGCGCGTTTTCTTGCGTGACGTGCGCCAGCGCGGAGGGTTTGCGGCGGTGGCGTATGGATTTGAGCAATTCAAGATCGCCATAAAAGAAATGACAAAATAGCACGAATTGCTAAAACAGCCGCAAGGGAATGCGGCATAATAGCCTCAACGAAACGAATTGAGGATTTTAAAAATGGAAAACGTAAACAGCGCAGTTCTTTCAGCGGCAGACAAAACAAACTTTTGGATTGTTTGGGATAGGATTGACGCAGCAATCCCTACTGGAAATAAATACCTGGACAACATGGAAATGCACTACATAGAGGCCCGAAACATGGAGTGCGCAGGATTCAGCGCTGAGGAAATTGCAAAGCGAATGAGTTTCGAAAGCCTTGAGCAGATGTTTACGAGCGTCGCAAACCAAGCGGAAGAAGATTTTGAATTGCGAGCCTTTGGTTAATAGCACGAATTGCCAAAACGCCGGATGATGAATCCGGCATAATAAACCCAACGAAAACAAACGGAGATTAAACAAATGAAAAAACTACTTGCTGCTGTAATCTTATCAACCATTGCTTTAACTGGCTGCGACAATAAAGTTACTTACGATTGCGGAAAGGAGAAATTTGTCCTAAGCGGAAATCGCCTCGTCTCCAATGGCTATGTTATCGAGCATGAGTTCGAAAATACATACAAACTTAACACTTGGGCCGGAACAATTCGCTATACGCTGTTAGATAATGGGATTGACGTCCAATTTGGCGGCATGAAAAAATTCAAAGAGTGCAAAGTGATCAAATAATAATAAGGGAGATTATACAATGGCTAAAGACATTCAAGACAAAGACACTCACGACGCATTTATTACTTTTGAGCAGTTAGAGCACGAGAATTTCGTTACAAACGCTCTTGTAACTGGTGGTCATTACCAGGCTGTTAAACCTGATAAATATTATCAGGTCACTGGCAACCGATACGCGGGAAGCAAAACTCCTGATATTGTGCGCGACCTTTGGGCCACTCCTCGCGAGGTTGTGGAATATATGGAAAGCCGCTATGGTAAATATGATCTCGACGCGGCGGCAAGCGAGAACAATAAGGTTTGCGATAAATTCTATAGTAAAGAGACGAATTGCCTAAAGCGCTGGTGGGGAAGTAAAAAGCACGTCTGGCTGAATCCGCCATACAGCAACCCAACGCCGTTCATTAAAAAGGCCATTGAGCAGATGGAGCACGAAAACCAGATCGACATTCTGCTACCTGCTGACAACTCGACGGCGTGGTTTATTGAAGCGCAGCAAAGCGCAGCGGAAATTATCTGGATTACTGGCGAGGTTTGGGAAGAGGAAGGCGTAGAATATGCGCGCACCGGAAGATTAGCGTTTATTTCTGGTCTGACTGGTGAGCCTGTAAGCGGAAATAACAAAGGCAGCGTAATATTCGTGATGCGCGAATTA
>ERZ1026903.1159-NODE-1159-length-10321-cov-61.183616_pt1 | contig 10321 bp, 9 predicted proteins | sample MGYA00380180_ERZ1026903 | MGnify/ENA primary metagenome ERZ1026903 (study PRJEB33269, sample SAMEA4719816) | human gut metagenome | biome: human-associated habitat; feature: organic feature; material: feces | place: Cameroon | collected 2013-10 ... | reverse complement strand
GAAATCAAAAGGCTTTGAGTTCCTTTCTGCTATTCATTTGTCGTTAATGAAACACGTCCTGTTAAAGAACTGGTGGGGTTTGCCAAAGTGGATCTGCAGCCGGGTGAAGAAAAAACGGTCTGTCTTTCCCTGCCAATGAGCCAACTGGCTTTTCTGGATGCCGATATGCGTTGGAAAGTCGAACACGGGAAAGTCGATCTGATGGTCGGGGCATCGTCTGAGGATATTCGCGGGAAAGCGGAGTTCATGATTGTGGGAGATGCTTATCCCGATGGCAAAAATCGCAGCTTTGTAGCTGACACAAAAATTATGTAAAGGTAAATTGACAATGCAAAGATTGGATTTTAACACCGGCTGGCATTTCAGCTGCCCCGATGGCCGCGATTTTGATGTGACCCTGCCGCATGACGCCATGCTCAACACCCCGCGCAATACCGAGCCGGGGTTTACATGGTTTCTGCTGGCAGGCTGGCGCGGCAACGATTATACCTATACAAAGACCCTGCACATCACGTCGGAACTTATAAATAAGCACCTTGTACTGGAATTTGAGGGTGTATATTGCATGACGACGGTGACAGTGAATGACCGCCCCGCCGCCGAAAAAGCTTACGGGTACACGCCATTTACGGTGGAACTGGATGGACTTCTGCGCGAAGGCGACAATACCATTGAAGTCACCGCCCATGTGCCGCAGGACGGTCATAATCGTTGGTACACGGGCGGCGGTATTTACCGCCCGGTGCATCTGCTGGTGGGTGAGGACGCCTATATAGAACGATATGGCGTGCGTGTCACAACGTTGTCTGTCGCACCCGCTTGCGTGCGGGTCGAGGTAATGACCCACGGCGGTGACTGTGCCGAGGTGCGAATCATCGAGAAAAACGGGAAAGAAGTGGCTTGCGCCCAAGCGGCTGTTGCAGACGGACGCGCTGTGGTCGAACTGGAAATTCCGGACGCAAAGCTCTGGAACGCCGAACATCCGAATCTGTATCTTGCCGAAGTCACCCTGTACAGCGGCGGAAAAGCAGTTGACACGGTCACGGAATCGTTTGGTCTGCGTGTCATTGAAATTGACCCCGCGCGTGGATTACTGATCAATGGGGAACCGACATTTTTGCGCGGCGGATGCATCCACAATGATATGGGCGTTATCGGCGTTATCAACAATGATTCCACCGAACTGCACCGCGCCCGCAATATCAAAAAGGCCGGGTTCAACGCAATCCGCAGCGCCACCACCCGATGAGCCGCAGTCTGATGAAAGCTTGCGATGAAGTGGGTCTTTATGTGATGGATGAGGCGTTTGACTATTGGTATCGTATGAAGTCCCCCAATTCCCCTTATAACCGATATTTTATGCAGGACTTTAAGGTCGATACAGCCGCAATGGTGCAGGATGCCTACAATCATCCCAGTGTGGTGATTTACTCCATCGGCAACGAAATCCCGGAGGCCGGCGGTGTAAAGGGCGTGCGCGTCGGCAAGGAAATTGTAGATGCCATCCATGCGCTGGATACGACCCGTCCGACCACTTTATGCCCCAGCGTACATTGGCTGCAGGAATATCTGGACGGTACGCCCTATCTGACAACCGATGAGGACGAATGGATGCGCGATGACCCCGAACGGCAAAAGTCGGATTGGATGCACTATGCGTCCATCTTCCGCAGCGCAGTCAACAATCTGCCTGACAACGAGAAAGACTAACTATTAAAAGTCAAGCCCCAAAACAAAATTTTCGAGAGAAATTTTAAGGTGGTGAAAATTGGTATAGCAAACAAGAGCATCCGTTGTCGGATACTCGCTCCGTATAAAATCGCACGCTTAATAATCAGCTAAGAAGGCTTTTCCAGAACGCTGCATAGCAAAAATAAGCCTTACCAGCTTTTTAGCAGCATGAGAGATGGCAACATTGTAATGCTTTCCCTCAGAACGCGTATCTAACTGATTAACACTAAAAACAAAGAGCCATGGTTGGAGCCTTTCTGAAACCGTCTTGCGGTAGGAGGTTTAAACCAATCCACAGCACCTTGTCTATTGTAGCATTTTGTCCTTGGAGAGGGACTTTAATAACTACTACTTTATAATACGAGGGCAGGTTTACCCGGAAACCTACATCCGCATGGATGAAGATGCCACAAAAAACCTTTACCCTTATTTGGATATTGCCGGGTATAACTACTATGAGGATCGGTATGAGGTATTGCACAAACTCCACCCGGAACGTGTACTGCTGGGTACCGAAACCCGCCATACCATGCTGCCGGATACGATGAAGTTTGCCAAGACACACCCCTACTTGATCGGCGATTTTGTCTGGACATTGCAATCTCACTTGGGTGAAATCAACTGCTGCGACCTGCACTATGAGGAAAGCGAGGAACGCAAAAGCTACCCGTGGGTCACAAACCACGGCGGCGTGCTGGATTTGACAGGGCAGGCAGAGCCGTCGCTGCATCGTTATGAGTTTATTTGGGGCGGCTTTTTAGACAAGCCTGTACACGCGCTGTACCTTGCCAGCCAGCCGCCTGTACATAACGGAAAGCCCCCTATTGCCACAAGTTACCGCTGGACCGATACGGTAGACGGCTGGACTTATGAAGGATATGAGGGAAAACGGACTTTTGTAGATGCCTACACGGATGCCGACAGTGTGGAAATTTTTGTGAACGGCAAGAGCGCGGGCAAGGCACAAGTGAAAGACTACTTTGCCAAGATTCCCTGCATTTATGAACCGGGTGAACTCGTGGGTGTTGGCTATGATGCGGACGGACAGGAAATCTACCGCACTTCGGTGCGCACAGCCGATGCCGAAACAGTGCTGACCGTCAAGACCGATAAAAACATTTTGCGCGCGGGCGGGCAGGATTTCTGCTTTGCGGATGTCTATGTAACAGATAAAAACGGCACCGTCAAACTGCTGCCCGACTATGATGTAAAAATCGAGGTGGTCGGTGCGGCATCTTTGCAAGGCTACGGCAGCGCCGCCTATAAAAACGCTGAGCATTACGACCAACACCACCATAAGAGCTGGCAGGGTCATTTACAGGCTGTCCTGCGCAGCACGGAAAAGACCGGGCCGGTGACTGTGACCTTTACTGCCGACGGCTGCGCTCCGGCAATCCTGCATTTGAGCGCTGAATAAGGAGAAAATTATGAAAAATCACGGAATGAACCCGTATCTCCCAAGCTGGGAGTATGTGCCGGACGGTGAACCGCATGTGTTTGGCAAACGTGTCTATATCTACGGCAGCCATGACCGCTTTGCCGGCTATGCTTTTTGCCTGAACGACTATGTTTGCTGGTCAGCCCCGGTGGATGACTTGACCGATTGGCAGTACGAGGGCATCATCTATACCCGCGCCGAAGCTGCCCATAACGAGGATGGCCGCCAGTGCCTGTACGCCCCCGATGTGACCTGCGGTCCGGATGGACGCTACTACCTCTATTATGCGCTGAACGAAACCTCTGCCATCTCGGTGGCTGTCTGTGATACCCCCGCAGGGAAATATACCTATTACGGGGATGTTCATTACCCGGATGGCACGACTTTGGGCGCACGCCCCGGTGATGAGCAGCAATTTGACCCCGGTGTGCTGACCGAGGGGGAAACCACATGGCTATACAGCGGCTTCTGCCCGCCGATGATGCCGGGTCGCACAGGGGCGCTCTGTTATCGCCTTGCGCCCGATATGCTGACTGTTGAGCAAACATATCCGGCTGTTGTACCCGGTGCCCAGACTGCAAAAGGAACGGGCTTTGAGGGACACGCATTTTTCGAGGCAAGCAGTATCCGCAAAGTGGGGGATAAGTACTATTTTATCTACTCGTCCGAGTTGAGCCATGAACTGTGCTATGCTGTCAGTGACAGCCCCTGCCGCGGCTTTGTTTATGGCGGCACGCTGGTAGATAATGCCGATTTAGGCTTGTGTGATACGGCGCGGTATTTTACGGGCAACAACCACGGCAGTATCGAGCAGATAAATGGGCGCTGGTATGTGTTCTACCATCGCCACACGAACAGCAGTATGTTCTGCCGTCAAGGCATGGTGGAACCGATTGAAATTTTGCCGGACGGGCGTATCCCGCAGGTGGAAATCACAACAAGCGGACCGAACGGTGCTCCCCTGCCGGCTGTCGAATTGCGTGAACTGCCCGCCTATGCCGCCTGTAACCTGTATATGACACAGCCGCCGCAGGTCAATGCCGAGGCCGGGCAGAATCCGTTCCCGTACATCACGCAGGACGGCGCGGATATCATGCCGGAAAGTGAAAGTAAGCCGGAAGCCTATATCTGCAATTTAACTCCCGGTACGGTAGTTGGATTCAAATATCTGAATTTTCAGAATGTCACGAAAGTATCGGTCAAGACGCGTGGTATGTGCTATTATGGCGGCTTTGATGTACTCCTCACTGCGGATGGTGAGCCGATTGGCACGGTTTCAGCGGCAAGAGGGAACGAGTGGACATGGCAGACAACGGAACTGGCAATCCCTGATGGAATCAGTGCCATTTATTTCCGTATGAAGGGCTATGGAACACTGTCGTTGGCCGCCGTGAAGTTTCATTGAGAAAGGAGCAAATCCATGCTGGAAGATTATCAAAATAAGGTCTGCGTTGTAACGGGTGCCGCCAGCGGCATCGGCAAAGCACTGTGTGAAAAACTGGTGGCACTGGGCGCACAGGTATACGCACTGGATCGCAATAAAGCAGATATAGAGGGCTTGTCAGCCCTTGTTGAAACAGACTTGTCCGATAAAGGAAGCATTGATGCTGCCTTTGGCGTTTTGCCGCAGGTGATTGACCGATTCTTCGGTGTAGCGGGTCTGTCCGGGGCGCGGACAAGTTATTGGCTGACGTTCACAGTGAATTTTATAGCAAACAAGTACATGACCGATACCTATTTGGAAAAACGCATTCCGTCCGGCGGCAGTATTGCCTATGTGACAAGCTGCGGTGGCCTAATGTGGGAAAAATGGCGCAAAGAGTATGTGAAAGTTATGGACTGCAAGACGTGGGATGAAATGGTTGCATTTATGAAATCAGTTTCTCCTAAGGATGGCGTGGGTGTTATGGCCTACACCCTCTCCAAGCGTGCCATGAACTACTACACCTCGCTGAAAGCCGTGGAGCTTGGAAAGCGCGGGATCCGTGTGAATGCATTGCTGCCGGGTTCCACCGACACCGGCATGAAAAAAGAATTTGAGAAAATGGCCGGCGGGCAGGATAATCTTATCAAAGAAAACGGCGGCGCAGGACGCCTTGCCACCCCACAGGAGATGGCCGATCCGCTGCTGTTCCTTAACAGTGGTATGGCCGCCTTTGTTTCCGGATTGTTGCTGATTGCAGATATGGGGCACAACTGTGAAAAGACGCTGGGATTCTGCAACAATCAGTTGGATGTTCCCGCAGCACTGAAACTGTATAACACGAAGTTTTTTCAGAACAAGTTGAAAACCAATCCGTGATAATGGAATAATGAAATTTTTGGGACGAGGTATGTGGCAATTCGGATGCTGAACAAGTTTTAGCAGTGAAATCAATCGCAGGTGGATTGCCGCCTTGAATTGTGAATGCTGTGTAAACAATTAGCACTTGCTGTTGACGGAGTGCTAATTATCAGTGTATACTAAATTTGCAGATTTGTTCTGTACCAGCACCTTTACAACTGAATACACAGCATAACAGGTACTTTACTCTCTCGGTGGGGCGCACAGCAAGGTCAAGGCAGACCCTAACTCACGGCAGGGAGAGGACATAATGATACTCCAGATGCCCTACAGCTTCAGATAGGGTGACCGCGCTTGGGTTGTAAGAAGTAAGACCCTTGCAGAGTCAGTGTACGGTCGTTGCCAGCGGCTTGCCTGTTGTGTTCCCAAGTCTGGGGGCGAGCGGCAAATTAGACATTTTTCTTCAGCATTTATTTTGATGTACACGGTTTCTTTTATTATCTATATAACTGTGCAATTGACGCTACTATGCGTATTATTTGATTTTTAATGAATTCACATCAAAATTTGCGGGGAAAGTGTACCCTTACGCCCGGATAGAACAGAGAAAATATAGAAAGAGCCCGGAGGGCCTTACCAAATCGGTAAGGTTCTCCGGGCTCTTTTTTCTCCCCGGAAGGTGTATTCAAGAGGGTTACACAGAATAACGATACGGCACGGAAAGGTAGTGAACTTATGATTAGACCAATTCTGAGAGATTGTGCGAAATACGCACGAGGACCGCCGAAGTGAATCAGAACTGATTCACTATTTGAGTACAAAATCGAAAAAGTGAATCAAATCTGATTCACTCGCAGTAACCGCCCAAATCCGCCCGGTGTGGGGCGGATGCCCCGCGTCGCACACGGACGCGACATCACCCGCAAAACCGCCGTTTGGCGCGTTTGTGGGGCTGTGGGGCGGCGTGAACCGTACAACTTAACACTGGAGAGTAAAACTTACTACACACAAAATTACGATACTATGAGATAATAGATATATGCCAAACAAGAAAGGATGATGCAAATGACTTTTACAAAACTTCCAAAGGCAATCTCCGCAGAAGAACTGCTCTCCACGCCGCTGCCACCCGTAAAGTGGATTATCCCCGGCCTGCTCCCAGCCGGTCTTGCACTGTTTGCTGGCCCAAGCAAGGCAGGCAAAAGCTGGTTGACCTTGTGGCTGTGTTTGCAGATCGCGCAGGATAATCCTGTCTGGAATCGAGAAATAGAACCACGCACCGTGATTTATTTTTCGCTGGAAGATACATTTAATCGTTTGCAAAACCGCATTTTCCAGCTTATCGACGGCGGAGATGCCCCAGAGCGTCTGATTCTCCAAACGGAATGTCCGAGTATTGGGCAGGGCTTAGAGGAACAGGTAGAATCTTTGATTCATACATACTGCGATGTTGGCTTGATTGTCATCGATACACTTCAAAAAGTGCGTGTGAGCGATGGAAACGGCTGGATGTATGCGAACGACTATAAGGAGGCGGGTGCATTGAAAAAACTCGCTGACAAGTATGGTATCTGCATTTTGCTGATTCACCACTTGCGCAAGCAGAGTGCAGCTGACCCATTCGACCAGATTTCCGGTTCTACCGGACTTATGGGTGTCGTCGATACAAGCTGGGTTATGCAGCGCAAGCGAATGAGCCAAACTGCTGACATTTTGCTTACCGGACGCGATATGGACGACAGAACGCTGCATTTGCGGGAAGAAAATTGCATCTGGACTTTGGAAGATGAAGAAACCGCAGAGGAACGAGAAATCAGGGCTGTGCCGGACTACTTGTGGAAAGCAGCTGAGTACATCGAAAGCATTGGGAACTGGCAGGGAACAGCCTCCGAGTTGCTTGCAGCGGCAGGTATAGAAAATGCCAAGCCGAACCAGTTCACCTACAACATGGCGAAGTATTTCGATAAAGTATTTGAACCGAAAAACATCCGATATAAAACCCATCGAAAAAACAAGGTTCGCCTTTTGAGCTTCTATGGTGACGATGGTGACGATGGTGACGATGATATTGACATAACTCAATTATCGGGGTGGGGTATCCCAGAAAGACCGTCACCATCGTCACCATCGTCACTCGGAGCGCTTGAGGGAAGCAAGCATGGGCGAAGTGTTGCCACAGGGCAACCCGCCGAAAAGCCTACGGGGACAGCCCCGAACCCCTGTGAGGCCGCAGGCGCATGAGAAAACGCAGCGTTGGAATCAATGTCCGTGTCAGCGTGACCGAAAAGAAAAAAGTGACGATGTTGGCTAAGAAGTGTGGCTTGTCGCTTTCAGAATACTTACGCCAGCGGGCGCTGGGATATGAACCGGGTGGACACCCGCCCAAGGAGGTATTTGATGTGTTGGATCAACATACAAACAATAAAACTCGCAGCCGAGATTCTTCTCACCAGCGATAAGGAGGTACAATGGCATACATCAAGAAAAAATCCGAACGAAAATTCAAAATCACTGTCTGCAACGGCTATAAGGTCAATGGGCAGAAACGGATGAAAGCCCAGACGATTACCGTACCGCCGGAAGTTCCCAAGCGTGGAATTCAGCAGTATGTCATGGCTGAAGCGGAACGCATCGAGAAAAAGTTCAAGTATGGTGTAGAAGAAAGTGACCAGACCCACTTTGAGCAGTACGCCAGAAACTGGCTCAAGCGGCAGGAACCGTTTTTCAAAGCTACTACCTACGTAGGCTATAAGAGAAACCTTGACATTGTTTATCCGCTGATTGGGGGCATTCCGCTTGCAAAGCTGCTCCCCATGACGCTGGAAGAAATGTGCGAAGAACTGCGTAAGCGACCCGGCAGGGGCGAAAACTGCATCAAGGAAACGACTGTGCAGAAATATTTGGAGACGGTTTCTTCTGTGCTGGAAGATGCCAAGAAAAATGACATCATTCCATTCAATCCGGCGCACCGCGTTCGGAAAAAGCATTTTGAAAAGGAGGTGCAGCATATTCCGCAGAAGTATGAAATGAGTAAACTAATGCGGACGATTCAGAACGAACCGATTCTGTATCGCGCCTATTATACCTTGGCAATTACGACCGGATTGCGGCGTGGGGAACTGTGCGCCCTGCAATGGCGGGACATAACCGGTGCTTGTGAACTGACCGTCCGCCGTTCCCGCAGCTGCACATCCGGGCAGATTGTTGAGAACGACACCAAGAGCCATCGGGAACGGATTGTAACCATTCCGCTGGGGATATGGGAACTTCTGATGGCGCTGCGACAGCAACAGGTGCTGCATAGCGGCGTTCCGGATAGAGAGCAACCAATTTTTACTGACCCCGACGGTCATGTACCGCACCCGGATACTTTTACACGGCATCTGCGCAAGCTGTATAAGCAATGCGGATTATCTGAGGATTACCACCTGCACACTCTGCGGCATTTCTACGCAACCTATCTGCTGCAGGAGGGTACCAGCAAACAGGTTGCGGCATCCCTGCTGGGTCATGCGGATACGGCGTTCTTGGAACGTACCTACTGTCACCCGCAGGACGTGGCGAAACAGCAGGCCGCAAACTTGATGCAAGATCTGCTGAACAACCAAAATCCGTGCTATGTTGCATTTATGAAAAATAAGAATAGAAAAGCCAAGAAAGCAGGCTAAATAACCAGCGGCACCGTCAGAGATGGCGGTGCCGCTTTTGTCAGTAATAGGTAGAATTTTGGGTGAAAGATTGTTGGGTGTGGTGATAGCTTTCTGTCGCAGTTGTCGATATGCTTTGTAGTACCGCAGGTCAAAAATAATACTAAGGAGCGTGCAAAACATGGCATCTATCAGAAAACGCGGCAGTAACAGTTACTTGATTGTGGTATCTCGTGGGTATGACTACGAAGGCAACCGGCTGAAATCGGTGCAGAAAACGGTCAAGCCACCCAAGGAGTACACACCCAAACAGGCTGAGAAATGGCTAAAGGAGCAAGCGATTCTATTTGAACGAGAGGTTCAGCATACGCCTGAACCCATTAACCGTAGCATTACGCTGGCAAAGTACATTGAGCATTGGGTGACCGATGTTGGACCGAAGAAGCTGGCTGACTCCACATTCCGACGCGACGAACAGGATATTCGCAGAATCTTGCCAGCACTGGGCAACTACAAGTTGACCGATTTGCGTAAAGAGGTTATCCGTGATTTTTACGAAGAAATGCGACACAGCCCGCGTTTGGACGGCAGAGGGAATCTATCCGAGAAGTCAGTCGAAGGCTTGCACAACACGCTGTGCGGAATCCTATCGACGGCTGTGGACGAGGGTTATTTGACCCACAATCCCGCGTGGAGATGTTACAAACCGAAAGGTCGGAAGAAAGAGCGTCCTGTGGCTGATGAAGAAACGGTTAAAAAGTTGATTACAGCGTTTGAAGGTCAGAGTATGAAATACGAAACCTATTTCAAGCTGGTACTGGCAACCGGGCTGCGTCGGGGTGAAGCCTGTGGATTAAAATGGAGTGACATCAACTGGCGCAAACGGACGATTCACGTTCAGCGAGGAGTCGTAAAGTTGGGCCACCAAGAGTCTATCACTAAGGATCCTAAGACTAGTAGCGGGGATAGAATGGTATATCTGAGCAAGGAAATGTGCCAGCTATTGAAAGCGTGGCGGAAAGAGTGCGAGTGGGATAGGCAGCAGACCGCGAACGAAACCGTGGACGAGGATGACTACCTGTTCCGCCAGCCTAACGGCAAGCCGATGAATCCCTGCACATTTACCTATCGCTTCAAGCTGATTTTGAAAGCAAACAACTTGCCGTTGGATTTGAATGTGCATAGCTTACGGCATACGAACGCCAGCCTGCTGATTGCACA
>ERZ1026903.1158-NODE-1158-length-10324-cov-6.981108_pt1 | contig 10324 bp, 7 predicted proteins | sample MGYA00380180_ERZ1026903 | MGnify/ENA primary metagenome ERZ1026903 (study PRJEB33269, sample SAMEA4719816) | human gut metagenome | biome: human-associated habitat; feature: organic feature; material: feces | place: Cameroon | collected 2013-10 ... | reverse complement strand
CCATGGCGTCGAATTCGACTCTCCACTGTTCATCACCCTTGAGGGCAAGCTGAGATGTTTGCAAGAGTTTGTCCGTGATACCGCCAAGCGCGCTCACGACAACCACTACACTCTGTTTCTTAGCCTCATTTTCAACGATACGTTTCAAGCTGAGGATGCTTTTTACGGAACCAACTGATGTTCCGCCGAATTTTAATACTTTCATACGTTATTGAATTTTACGTTGGTAATGTAATGACACCCCCGAAACGACCGAGGCCATGTCAAAACTTGAGGGCAAAAGTACGAATTTTCTATCAAACTGCCAAAGAAACAAACAAAAAAGTGGCAATTTGTAGATAAAAAACCTTCTTTTTCGTTTTTTCACCCGCTGTATCATCCCTTATACCTTATTATATTATAGGAAATGAAGTTATGTAAGTAGGAAATAAACAAAAATATCCCGAAAAGTTTGGAGATTTCAGAGATTTTCCGTAATTTTGCGGATAGTTTTCAAATTGCATATAGCATCAAAACGATTTAAGATATTAAAGAATAAAGGTATAAAGAATGAAATATTTACTGTTTTCAGATATTCACGGCTGCTTGCCAGCCCTGGAAAAAGTGCTCGATTTCTTCGAGCAGGAAAAGTGTGACATGATGTGCATCATGGGTGACATCATCAACTATGGTCCCCGCAACCGCATTCCAGAGGGCATTGACCCTAAGGGTATTGTGGAGCGTCTGAATGCCCTGGCCGATAAGATTGTTGCCGTTCGTGGCAACTGTGATGCGGAGGTAGATCAGATGTTGCTCGATTTTCCTATCATGGAGACCTATGCTCTGCTGGTAGATAACGGCAAGCGCTATCTCTTGACTCATGGTCACGTATATAATAAGGAGAACATGCCTAAGGGACCATACGACTGCATGATCTACGGTCATTCTCATCTCTGGGAGTTGTCAAAGAACGAGAAGGGTCAGGGCATCGTGAACACAGGTAGCATCACCTTCCCTAAGGGTGGCAATCCGCCAACCTTCGCCACCTTGGAAGATGGCAAGTTTACCATGTATCAGCTTGACACCTTGGAGGTTTTGGCTACCATGACAGTTTAAATAGTTGACAGTTAATGGTTGACAGTTAACAGTTTAAATAGTTGACAGTTAACAGTTTAGAGTTCAAAGTTAACAGTTTAGAGTTCAAAGTAATTTAATTTATGATACAGGAATATCAGATTAGAATTCTGCCAGAACAGGCAGCCAACGAGGAAGGCATCAAGCACTATCTGGCCAAGGAGAAGGGACTGGATGTGAGAACCTTGAATCAGGTGCGTGTACTGAAACGCAGCATCGATGCCCGCCAGCGTACCATCTTCGTTAACCTGAAGGTGCGCGCCTATATCAACGAGTTTCCGCAGGACGACCAGTTTGTGCATACGGAATATCCGGACGTGAGTGCCAAGCCAAGAGTCATCGTAGTAGGAGAGGGACCTGGCGGTCTTTTCGCTTCCCTGCGCCTCATCGAGCTGGGTCTTCGCCCTATCGTATTGGAGCGAGGCAAGGATGTGCGTGAACGCAAGAAAGACCTTTCCAACATCACAAAAACCCAGAAGGTGGATGGCGAAAGTAACTATTGCTTTGGCGAGGGCGGTGCCGGCGCTTACAGTGATGGCAAACTTTACACGCGCAGCAAGAAGCGTGGCAGCGTGGATAAGATATTGAACGTGTTCTGCCAGCATGGCGCTAACACGAATATCCTTGCCGATGCTCATCCGCATATCGGAACCGACAAGTTGCCTCGTGTCATCGAGAACATGCGCAATACGATTATTAATTGTGGCGGCGAAGTGCATTTCCAGACCAAGATGACCCAGCTGATCCTGGAAGGCGACCGGGTGATAGGCGTGGAGGCCATCAACCTGGTAACGGGTGCCGAGGAAACCTATCGAGGTCCGGTGATTCTCGCCACAGGTCACAGTGCCCGTGATGTCTATCGTTATTTGGCATCAAGTAAAATCGAGATAGAAGCCAAGGGCATCGCTGTGGGCGTGCGTCTGGAACATCCGTCTCTGCTCATCGACCAGATACAGTATCACAACAAGAACGGCAGGGGCAAATATCTGCCAGCAGCCGAGTATAGCTTTGTTACCCAGGTAGATGGCCGTGGCGTGTATAGTTTCTGCATGTGTCCTGGCGGCTTTGTGATTCCAGCGGCAACAGGGCCAGAGCAACTGGTGGTAAACGGTATGAGTCCGAGCAATCGTGGCACAGCTTGGAGCAATTCGGGCATGGTGGTAGAGACACACCCTGAGGATGTAGCCCAGTTTGTCATCGACCATGGTGTTCCGGGGACAGATAGGGCAGATGCCTCTCAGCTCACCGCAGAGGATTTAGCGAAAGACCCATTGACGATGATGTATTTCCAGCAGATTGTGGAGAAACAGTGCTGGCAGCAGGGCAACATGAAGCAGACTGCACCTGCTCAGCGTATGGCCGACTTTGTGAACAACCGCTTGAGTTACGACTTGCCCAAGAGCAGTTATGCACCAGGCCTCATCAGCAGTCCGCTACATTTCTGGATGCCAGGTTTCGTATCCAAGCGCTTGCAGGAAGGTTTCAAGACCTTTGGCAAAAATGCGCATGGCTTCCTCACGAATGAAGCTACATTGATAGCCATGGAGACCAGAACGTCATCGCCGGTAAGAATAGTCCGTGACCGCGACACCCTGCAGCACGTGCGCATTCAGGGCCTGTTCCCATGCGGCGAAGGTGCCGGTTACGCAGGCGGCATTGTTTCTGCTGGTGTAGATGGCGAAAGATGTGCAGAAATGTGTGCAGAATATCTTGCATCCGCTACATTGTAGTAACCAGACGGATGTGAAAACTTAAGTTTACCCATAAACTTCAACTTACCCAATAAGGTTGCCAACCCCTGAAGAGGAGTACTGGCAACCTTTAGGGGTAAATACCCTATTTACCATAATACGCCTTAGAAAATAAAAGTAGGGGTTCTGAAACGGCAGTTGAGACATCGGAAGTTGCAACCTGTACAGGACGGTGACAGACTACAGATTCCGGGATGGAATTCATTCTGCTGCCATATAATTCAAAATATTTATCTTAAAATTTGGTGATTTCATTTTTTTTTAGTACTTTTGCACTATCATTATAACAAACATGAATCTTCAAAATAAATATGAATCAAGAATATTACGATAATGACATCTATCAGGATGATATGAATTATTTCCCAGTTGAAGAATACAACTGGAGTCCTAATTTATTTGCCAAGCTAGTATCCTACTTGAAAGAGTCTGTCTCACCGGATGTAATCAGATTAGGAGTTATTGCTGGAATAAGAAATTCAACATCCACTGAGGACGCACCTACCAATTGGGATAAGGTGGAAGCCATGCGCCGTTATGTGGATAGTGTTAACAGAGGATTGGGCTTACCGGAAGATGCGACACTCATGTCTCTTCTCCAATCAACCCAATGGACAGGTTATGGACTTTTCACAATGAGTTTTATTTCAGAAATGAATCTGGACTACCAAGGCATCTGCATGGATGAGCAAACTTCCCTATCCTACCCAAGTATGGTATTTCTCATCGCATTAGTAAAGGGAATGAGCATGATTAATCTTAAAAAACCGTCTTCCACTGGCGAAAACGCTAAAACATATACATGTCTTGTTCCAAGCCAATTCTCAACATTTTCATACGCATCATTCCTCAATGTAGCCAATAATCGCCTCTTCAATAAAGAAGAAGTAACCCCACAGGATATAGAAGAACTTACCAGCCTTGCATTCAAGGCACGCTACTGGAAACAGGGAACTTCTTTAAAAGGTAAAGACAGCGAACTGTTTATCTATGTTCTTAAATGTATCATGTCAGACATTTTGGGACTCACGCTCGATGTTGATATGGAGTCTTTTTCCAAACAGGCTAAACAAGTTGAACTTATTGCAGCCACTCCAAAAGAGGTAACTCTTACAGAAAAGGAGCTATCTACCCAAAAGTTGACTGTTGCAAAAGCAGTGGAAATTATACTCACCAGATGCTCTCTCCCGCTTGAAAGGGAACAACTCCTCTCAGAAGTTCAGGAATTAAGACCTTCTACAAAAGAAGATACCTTCAATACCATGCTTTCAAAGCTTCATAAGGACAATGTTATCAACTTCTTCGAAGGTGGTTTAATTGGTGTCAAAGGAAAAAGCTATGGAAGGGGCTATAAGAAAGTTGATCGTTTTAAGAAAAAAAAGTAACAGCATAAAATAGAAGTTATCTTTCATTATATTTGTCAATAGCTTCCTTTACAAGTTCCTTGGAATAACGATTAGGGATATTCCCCTTCTGGTTTAGGGAAAATCCTTATCGTGGCTAAGACTTTTGTCGTACCTTTGCAGCAGAAAAAGAAAATAGAAGTAAAACTTTTAATAAAGATACGATTATGAAGAAGTTGATAATAGCACTTGTAGCAATGTTCTGCATGACATTTACTACAGCTTCGGCAATGAGTTATGAGCAAGCTCGCCAGCAGGCTTTGTTCCTTACTGACAAGATGGCTTACGAACTCAATCTGACAGACGATCAGTATGAGGCTGCCTACGAGATAAACTTGGATTACCTCATGGGCGTCAATTCTTACGATGATCTCTATGGACTCTACTGGCGCCAGCGTAACCTCGATTTAAGTTACATCCTCCTGGATTGGCAATATCGAAATTTCTGCGCGGCTAGCTATTTCTATCGTCCTCTTTATTGGGACGGAGGATATTTCCATTTCGGAATCTATGCACGCTATCCTCGTAGAGACTACTTCTTCTTCGGTCGCCCACATTTCTATACTGTATATTGCGGCGGACATAGCTGGAGAATGAATGGCGGAAGAAGTTGGTATCATGGACGCCAGTATGCCGCTCCTCGCCCTGGAAGCCGTGAACCTCATTTCGGAATGCGTGACAGTTTCAACCGTGGAGATTACGGACGTGGCAAGACTTTCGGAAATATGGATCGCCAGAGCAGCACTCGCACCACAGTGACTCGCGACCATCAGTTTGGCAATGTGAACCGTCAGAACAGTAACGGATTCGGTAACAGCAATCGCCAGAACAATGGTTCATTCGGTGGCTCAACCCGAAATGGTTTTGGAAGCGGCTCTACCAATAGCCGGTCAAACAATGGTGGCTTTACCCCTCGTTCTACTACACAGAGCAATGGTTCATTCGGAGGAAACCGTAGTGGTTCGTTCGGAGGAAACCGTGGTGGTTCTTTCGGAGGCGGCAGCCGCTCTAACACCAGTGTTCGCAGCTCATTTGGAAGCGGAAGCAGCAATGGAGCCCGTTCATTCGGTGGCGGTTCTACTCGCAGCAATGGCGGAAACAACGGAGGAAGCCATTTTGGCGGCAGAAGATAATTCCTAGAAATTGATGCTCCTAGAAATTGATGCTCCTAGAAATAGATTGTTCTTGGAAAGATAAAGAATTCCAATTTAAAACCAAAAGTATATACCCAAAAAAGAAGGGACATTCCATGAGATATGGATTGTCCCTTTAATTTTATCCTTATGCCATCTGCTGAGCTGCAGGCTATTATATCAGACTATTATATTCTAAAAAGATATTCGATAGAACTATATAGCTGATTAACTAGGATATAAATCACAAAATAGGGTGCTGCCTGTCGGATGCCATCCGACAGGGTCTCCCCTATGGCCTCTACCCCCATAAATCTGTTACTTACAACCCCGAAACTCAGACTCATCACTATAATGGCTAAACAGATGTATGGCAGAATGCTTCTGCTGAAACTGCTTGCCTCTATCCCACCCATCACGTTCAGCAAGATGGCATGAGGAACGATGGTGAGCAGAAGGATGACTGATAGAAACAAGACGAACTCTACCGAAACCAGTCGCAAGGCATTGCGATGGCGGTAAATGGTTCTGTCATAATGCAATAGGCCGCTTCCTTGAAGTGTTCCCCAAGCGATGCTTATCAGCAGTAGCCAGACTAGCCAGGGCGACTCCAGATTATCTGTGAACGAGCCGAAAAACCAGCGGATTCCTTCCGGGCTCAGCATCGAACGGGGAAATACATCGGGCATTGCTGCCGTGATGAGCCACGACAGCAAAACCAATATCACCTGCGCCAAAGCCAGCAGAAGCATGGCGTAAGCGCAAATCTTACTCTTCATCAGGCTGCAGATTATCGATATCGATGATTCTCAGCTCGCAGGCACGAACCACAAGGCGGGTGGCATTTACGCTCATGCCATTGTTGCCATCAGGAAAGAGCTTCTGTACCAACTCGTTCTGCCTTTTTTCCAGACTCTTTACGCCGAAAGGCATTCCGCGGAGATTGGTAATCTGCTCCTTCGTATAGCCCAAAGCCAGATGGCGCAGGAAACGCTCGTCATATTCATCTATCTCGTAGTTAACCAAAGCCTCCTGGCGCATCAGTTGGCTGCCCACGCTCTTCTTGAATCTATCAACAATCTTCTGGAGGATAGGCTGGTTGAACACCAGTTTCTTGCCGGCCATGCACGAAGCCACATCGCCACGGGTGAGCAGTTCCCCACTCTTCAGGATAATGCCGTCGCAGCCTGCATCGAGCACATCCACCCAGAGTTTCTCGTTCAATATCTCGCCAGTAAAGATAAGTACCTTCACATCAGGATACTGCTCCTTGGTGTTGCGGCAAATCTCAACACCCACAGTGGTAGAACCACCCAAGCCCAGGTCGAGCAGTACGAGGTCTGGCTTCTGCTGCTTGATGAGTTTCCAATAAGCTATTTCGCTATCCGCCGTGCCGATAATCTCGGCTTCCGGAATGTCGTTCTTGAAGATTCCTTCCGTGCCCTTCAATTCCAACGGCACGTCTTCTACTATGATTACTTTAAAGTTTTCCATTATTTCATGCTTTATTTATAATCTCTTGATTTATATATATTTATATGTTTTTATCTATATCCATAATTTTTCTTGGCAATACCACATCTATCATCAGCTTGCCATCTTCCGAAGGCTTGGCCTGAATGCCGCAGCCACGAAGGTTGGTGGTCTCTCCTATTTCCCTTACTATCTGGCGAGCCACCAGATACTTCATGTCGCAGGTGAGCGGCGTGAAGAGATGCGGATGTTTCTCCTCATCATAAACCACATCTTTCAGGATATATTGGCAGGTAACGTAGATAGGCTTTCTATCTTCCTTGATACTGCAGGTATAGTTTTTCACGCCTCCCACAAGCAGAGTCTTGAGATAGTTCAGCAAATCCCGGTCGCACTTGATGGTGCCATCCACCTGCTGCATCGCCTGCGCACTCAGCATGTTATAGATAGACTTGTAATAATCCACCAGTTCGTGAAGCGAAGTTACATCTTCGGGAGTGGTATCAATGAGCTGGCGGATGCGCGACGGATAGTACATCGTCTCGTGCTTGAGCGTAGAGAGACAGTTGTCGAGCACCGAGTTGGCGATGTGCAACTTATCGTTCTCGTATTCCGCACGATGCAGGTCATCTTCTGCCATCTCGATGTTCACTGCCTCGCTCTGGCGCATCTCGATGCTTTTTCTCAGCGCCATCCGAATCTGCTCTACCACTTCATTGAGTTGCGGGAAGAGTTGGGAGTTGCGTATTTTATCGGCATCCTGCGCATTCCAGAGCTGGCTGATGAGGTGCAGCTTCTTTTACTCCTTCTCATAGCTCAACAGCACCTTGTTGATGCCGTTGATTTTATCCACCGCATACCGATAGCGGAGGATATGACGATAGTAGAGCAAATAGTATGCCAGCGGCAACTGGAGCAGCAGGAGGATGAGCAGGACGATGGCCACCGCCTTGGAGTTTTCTGACACCTGCATGGTGCGCACGTAATCATCCAGCGAGTTGTCGGCACTCCGCTCTCGGAAGAGCTGGGTATAAACCTTATTGTTGCTTTCGTAGAGTTCCCACTTATGCAGCGCCAAAGCAGCTACGGCACTTTCGTTGCGGATATCGAGAATCACATCGTAATTGGTAAGCAATCCCTCGTGCAGCCACTGTATCTCTGCCGCCGTTCCCGTCTTGGGATGGCTCACCATCAGATATTTGCCATCTGGATGGATGGAGAGATAATAGCGATTGAGATAGATTCTTGCGGAATCTGCCATATCCAGGGTTCGCTCATACTTTCCGTTGATGTTGCAGAAGTAGGCACTGTCGGCATAGGCATCAGCCCGTTCCAGTAAATTGATGGTTCCTGCACTCGCTTTGGAAATCATCAATGCCAGTATCAGCACCAGCTGCATCCTGCGGATTCCGCAAGGCAGACGGAAGGAGAATATGCTGCCTTTCCCCTCCTCGCTTTCTGCATGGATATCGCAGACGGAGAAGAGAGAGCTCATCTTCTTGTATTTATCGATGATGCCCTTGCAATTGAGCAGGCCGAAGCCATGACCGCCCGTATAGGTGCGGTCGAAGACGTGGGCCAGGGTTGTTTCGTCCATGCCCTTGCCGGTATCGGCTATGGAAATCTCAACAAAGGCTTTATCCACCATCTTGGCGCTAACCTCCACTTGTCCACCGCTAGGTGTAAACTTGCGGGCGTTATCGGCAATGGTGTTGATCATGAAGAGCGTCAGGGTGCGGTCGGCCTTCACCACGGCATCGGTAGATTGCACCTTCAGGTTCACGCCGCGCATCTGGAAACTCATCTTGCCTTTGGCCACAATGTCGAAGAGTGGCTGCAGCGGGAAGCTTTCGATACGGAGGTTGATGGCTCCCTGGCGCATCTGAATCCAATCGGTGAGCACTGCATTGTATTGATTAATCTGGTCGGCCAATTCTGAGATATACTGGTATCTTTCCTGTAGGATTTCCTCAGATTCTCCGCCTTCCTTCAATCGTTCTACCTCGTGAATCATACGGTCGATAAACGGCGTGATGCTGTTCACCAGCGATACCTTGGCACGCTGTTCCAGGTTTCTGCGCCTGTTCTCGGAGATATGAAACTGCATCATGTCCCGGGCTTCATTCACTTCTTCATATCTCTCGGTTAAGGCATTGAAGGTCTGCTCATTATTACTCTCCCATTCATGCAATGGAAGAAGCAGATCCTCAACCGAATGATTCTTTGCCTTTCTTCGTTTCATGCGGTCGAAGAGATAAAGCAGGAAGACCACCAGAACGATGACGAAGATAACTGCCGCAATCATCGAGTTCAGCTGTACGGCATTTTCATCCAACTGGGCGGCACGTGCCTCCAACTGCTTGTCCTGTCTCGCCTGCTCCTGCAGGTCGAGGTAGATATTTCGGTTGTAATCACTTTGCGGTTTGTTGTCGATGGCGGAATACACCAGGCAGAGGCGTTCCCGGATGGAAGCCACCAGGTCGGGTGCCTGACTGATGGCCTTGTTCTGCGTAAGCGCCTGGTTCAGGCAATTGCCGGCAGAATTATAATCCCTGATTTGCCAATAGCATTCTGCCAGTGTTCGGTAGGCACCAGCCGTTTGATATACGTCTCCATACTCCGAGAAGAGGTTCAATGCTCTCTGGGCGAAGTTACCCGCCAGGAGTTCCGTAGGCATCTGTTCCACATTGAGATACTGGAAAGCCGGGAGATTGTTTTTCACCAGGAAATCCCGGCGCTCGGCATCCTGAATATGCTCGCTGATGGCTTGCAGGGCATTAGCCTGCCAGTAAGGATACGGATTGCTTCCGCTCGCCATCATATAGAGGCGGATGAGAAAGTCGAACTCAGTCTGACTGATTTCATTGACGGTGCCCTGCGTGATGGCTCCGCCCGATCCGTAGTTATAGAGATAGTTGAGATATTGTGCCGTATCCTGCTCCAGTTCGTCGGGATCCAGGTTGGCAAGTGCCCGCTGCATGGGGCGTTCCTGCTGTATATAATAAAAATAGGTGGCTTCCACGATGTCGAACTCGCTCTTGGCATAGATGGTGCGGCGGTGTTCACGGAGCGGCAGATTATTTGCCTCCTCGCCTATTCTGCGCAGTCGGCGCATTGCCTTTTCGCGATAAGTGTAAAAGTCCTTGTTGCGGGCTTCACGCTGACAGATTCTCATGCTCTGAACGTCTGCAACAAGGAGTTCTATCTGGTTGTCGCTCCGGTCTTCCACCTTCTTCAGCCATTGCTTGGCAGCCCGATAATCCATCTTGGCAATCGCCACGAACGCCAGGTTGTTGCAAGCCTCTGCATAGCCCGCAGGATAGTCGTCAGCAAGAGCCAACGCTCTCGTTGCCAACACCTTAGTAGAATCAATATTACGATAGTGAAACGCATAAGAAAGGCTATTCAGCCTATCAACTTCGCCCTTATGCGACGGCGAACAGGCTGAAAA
>ERZ1026903.1155-NODE-1155-length-10340-cov-4.416043_pt1 | contig 10340 bp, 7 predicted proteins | sample MGYA00380180_ERZ1026903 | MGnify/ENA primary metagenome ERZ1026903 (study PRJEB33269, sample SAMEA4719816) | human gut metagenome | biome: human-associated habitat; feature: organic feature; material: feces | place: Cameroon | collected 2013-10 ... | reverse complement strand
CAGAAAAGAGTGCTCGTTTCTTTTTTATTTTCATAATATCATACAAATAATGTTTTCCATCTGCATCATGTCTCACCAACAACGCAACATTAAAAACATTGTATCTTTCAATTTTCCCTTCCAATCATCAATCATACACCCTTTTCAACACTTCCAGATCAACCTCAAGCTCTCTGTCACCATTTCTTACCTTAGCAATCACCGGTACTCCCGTTAATCTCTCAATCATTTTCTCATTATCTTCCTGCATCGCTCCCCCCGAGTAATGATTCAGAATGATTCCTTTTACATCCATTCCATGATTCCGGATGTATTCTACCGTCAAGACAACCGCATTGATCGTGCCAAGACCGGCATCTGCAATCACCAGAGTATTCAAATGTAACATTTTCACAATGTCTTCCAGCAGGATCTCATGCTCTTCGTCCCAGCGGATCGGACATACAATACCGCCGCTTCCTTCTACTGTGACATAATCAAATTCTGTCTTTATCCTGTCAAAATCCGATTTTACCTTTTCAGAATCTACCGGATTGCCCTCCATTCTAGCGGCCAGATGCGGAGACACCGCATTTTGATACAGATATGACAGTAAACTGCTGTCTTCCTGTGTGATACCGGCAATCTTCTTTACATAGCCTGCGTCACTTTCTTCTATGGATTCTGCGCCTGATAAGGCAGCCTTATAATAGCCTGCATGGATTCCTGCATCTGCCAGTTTTTTCACGATTAATGCTGTGACATACGTTTTCCCTACATCCGTGCCGGTGCCCGTCACAAATATTCCTTTTGCCATAATCTCATGCTCCTTTTTTAACTTAGATAAAATCCGCTTTTCCGCATTCTAAGTCCCACACCGGATGCCAGCAGACACAATACAAAATCTCCAGGCATATCTAATGGGAAACATGACAAAAAGATCACACCCAGCGTTGCCGGTGTATGTGCATAAAAGTTCAAGATTATGAATTTATACACGATTCCGATCGCATAAGTTACAACAAATCCTGCAAGACAGGCAACCAGATAGTTTTTGTAGCTTGTTTTCATCTTTTCGCATACTTTTCCGGTTACATATGCGCTTACAATAAATCCGATCAGATAGCCAAAACTTGGACGGAATATGTATCCGATTCCTCCGCCTGCCGCAAAGATCGGTACTCCGACAAGTCCCAGTAATACATAACATCCTACAGATATTGCTCCCTTATTAGCACCCAGAATCAATCCTGCAAGCAATACGAAGAAGAACTGCAGTGTGAAATAATCCATATACGGAACCGGGATCTGAATAAATGCTCCTATGGCAACCAGTGCTGCAAACATTCCGCATAATACCATACTTACGGTGGATAATTTTTTTGTTTTTGTGTTCATTAAATTGTTAACCTTCCTTTCAGTTTATGGTTAACAATTTATCGTATTTCGCTTTGATTGTCAACTTATTTTTTGTTCTAGTTTACACTCTTGTCATTTTAACAGATATAAAATAAGATCCAGAAAGAACTATGCCATCCGGATCCATATTACTTTTATATATAATTACTTTTTTCATTCACATGTTTATATTTGCAAATTCTCTGCATACTTAAATTCTATAATATCTCTAGGAATAGTTTCTATATATGCCCGTTCTCTATGCATAAAATTTATAATATCATTTTTACTCATCTTTCCAAGTTTTTCTATTACTATATCCAATATTTTTTTGTCTTCATCTGACAATGATAAAAAACTCTGTTTTCCTGTTAATGCAAAATGATATGCATAAGTTTCACCCATGTCAACTTCTTCACAAGGAACATCCTTTAAATCTATAATCGAATTATGACCAATTGGTACTGCTCCCATCGGCAATGCCTGATACACTAACCCCGTAATTGCAAAACCTCTCATTTTATATGACAACGCATCTGCATACCACATTAATTTCATTAGTTTTACTTTATATAATTTTGTAATATTCAAAGAAGCTGCAAAATATCTTATCACATCTACAACTTTATCAAGCGAAAGTGATTGATTCCCATTAAACATTTTATTTTCCTGAAATTTTGCATAACTGGCTTCAATTGCTTTCCTTAAATATATATCCCTATCTTCTTCATATAATGAAGTTGCTGTCTGTAAATATTTTTGATATGACTCAATTGATAAATTTGATTTGGCATCATTCAACAAGGATAAGAACCACTCTGGATCCTGATCAATTTTTTTCAAAATTGTATCATGTGCCTTGTCTTGTACCTGATGACTTTCATATCTGGTTATTGTCTTAGCCCCCCACCCAAGCAACACACATAAATCACTCTGGCTTATATTATATTTTACCCTTATATCTCTTATCTGCTTTGCTGTCAAAAGACCTTCTTTTTCCCTATATGCATCTTTTAATTTTATATCATTTTCCTGCATTTGCTTCTCATCCATATACAATTCTTCCGCTATATCACAATACAAATAAGACGCTTCATAATCAACTTTAATATTCTTAAAAGTTGCTTTTTCTTTAACAAGAACTGTCTTCACTTCATGTTCTTCCATACAACATGTGCACACTCGTTTTTCACTTTTAATAATCTTCATGTCCATGAAAACACCTCCTACTATTTTTTATATGGGAACATTTCTGCTGTGAATGCTTTTTCAGCAAAGTGAAATGACATTACAAATGTTGTCGTACTCCCATATGTCCCTAATATCTCTACCCGTATTTTAATATATACATCTTCCGTTCCATTATAAACTTTTCCAAATTCTCGCATTTCGCTTCTTTTTGGAAAATGATAATCTTTTACCGTTTGCATATAATCTTCCACTGTAAGAGTCAATAATTCGCGGTTTTGTTTTATCTTGCAAATTATCTCCTCCAATTGGTATCATTTGATACTATCACGATAAGTTTTTTTAATACTTTTGTCAACTACACTATCTTTAGATTTTCCTACTTCCCATACTGCTCCATAAGCCTCCGGGCCTCTCCCCGCATCTGCTCCACAACCTCATCCGGTCCAATGATCTTAACTGCTTCTCCCAGCGAGAATACCCATCCCAAGAACTGTTTGCTCACATGCACATCCACATTCACCCGGAAATGTTCTTCATCTTCCGGAATCATCATCACATCTTTCCCGAACCGGTCAATGATCACGCCCGCAAGGCTGTTATTTACCAGCATCTTTACAGATGTTTCTTTTCCCCTGAACATTCCGAAACTCTTCTTGGCATAATCTGCCATATCCAGCTTCTTGAAGTGTTCTTTTCCCTCGCGGGATTCGCCCGACATTCGGATATGCAGCATCTTGTCCACCCGGTAATGCTTGATCATCTGTGCCTCTGCATCATATCCGATCATATAATAATTCTCATCATCCCAGGACAATCCCCACGGGCTGATATGATACCATGCTCCTCCGTGACGCAGCTCCATCTCTTTCTTCACATTCCACTGGAAATACTGGAACTTGATCTTCTTATTTTCAGAAATCGCATTGTGGATTGCATCGACAGTATAATAGATGCTTTCATTCATCGTCTTAATTCTTCCGGATACATACACCTGTCGCTGCAGTCTCTGTGCATCGTATTTGCTGACCAGCTTTTCCAGCTTTTTTATCAGTGTGTTGGTCTTCTTCTCTGTGATGAATTTGGAAGACTGGATGGAATCTACCAGAAGCTTTAATTCCGGCAGTTCGAATGGGCGGTTGACTACGCGGTAATGATAGCGGTTGCCGATGGGTTCGCCCTCTACCTCGATCCCGAGCACAGACAGATCACGCAGATCTGCATAGATTGTTTTGCGGTCTGCGGTCACTTCGTATTTTCCCAGTTCTTCCATGATTTCCGGCATGGTAATATAGTGTTCGTCATCTGTATTTTCCAGCATGATCTGTGCGAGACGGTATAATTTTAGCTTTTGATTTGTTCCTTTTGGCATAATCACTCTCCTCCACCAACATCTCCTGATACCCGGCAGTCTCATACTCTTCAATCTTTCCTACCACCGGCTTCAATCTCTCATCCGTAATCCGCTCCAGTATCTTCATCCGCTTCGGCGATATCACTTCCTCTGACCTGCACTTCTCATAATCCGCCGTTTCCATATGCCAGTAATGAAATTCCCCCTTATAATACTGTGATAATTTCTGTGCAATCAGTATTCCTTCCGGGTCAAGGTCGCCCGCATAATATACTCGAATTCCTGACTTTGCAAATAGATCCAACACCATCAGCCCTGCCAGTCTTGGCTGTCCATTCATGCACATATATGCTCTTCTTACGTTCCCTGATTTCTCTTTTCCACACAATACCGCAAAAACAGACGGATTTTCCACAATGTAGATCTCATCTTGTGGACAATGAAGCGACTCCCACTCCGTAATCACCGCAAGCGGAACCTGCACGATATGCTGCTCACTCGCAAATCCCTCCATGCCTTTATGCAAAATTCCGTCTTTTTTTACTGCCTGTACCTGATACAGCATCGCGTAATTTGATATATCATCCAGCATAATTCCGACCGTCAGATAACTTTTCTGACGCTTATACGCCGGAAATATCTCCGATGACTCTATCTTAATTTCTCTGATTTCCAGATCCATCTGTATAATCTGATACAGGAAATTTCCTGCTGCAGTTCCATTGTCAAATGCATGTGGATTTCCCGTCAGCATGGCTGCAAATACAGCCAGATACAACTTATCACTTTGGCGATATGGCAAATGATTGTACACTTCTGCTCCAAACCGCAGCGCACGATCCCATTCTGCAAGTTCCTGACTGTCACTGTCTTTGACAATATTCCTCAGTAATTCTGCCGCCTTCTCTATCTCAGTTCCTTTATAGTCTTTCAAAAACTTCTGCCAGATTTTCTCTTTTTCCCGTTCTCTCAAAAATTTCTGTTCCTGTTTTCCAAGCAAGGGTTCTCTGAAAAAATTCTCCAACAGACATTCCGGTGGGATATCTTTATAGCGGCTTGCTTTCAGTGCCTGCCGGAATTTTTCTGCAGACACTGACACACTTTTCTGTCCATGAAAAGACTTGCCAAAGAATCCCTCCAGTTCTTCGATATCCTGTGATTTCAGATTCTTCAGAACTACTTTACCACCAAATCTTCCATAAGAACTGTATTTATCACGAAACCCTTTCAGAACTTTTTCCCAAACTGGACTTTGGTGGAAATATGTCAGGCATTCTTTTTTTATCTTCTCAAGTTCTTGTTGCACACTCTCATTCATTGCTGTCCAATCTCGGCCCCTCTCTGCTCTACTTCCTCTTCACGTTCCAACAATTCTTTCTTCTTTCCATTCCACAGATACGGCATAACCGTCACGAATTTTGCATTGCCCGGGCGGATCAGCTGATAGATCGCCAGTGCATCCAGTGTATCACAGTCGCCCCACAGAACCTGCGAGTTAATGATAAAGTCAAATCCGAACTCTGTCATCAGGCGGAACATATCGCGGATATTCTTATTGTCCACTCCGGCAAATGCTTCATCCAGCGAGATCAGTCTTGGTGCATCTTCTCTGCCTCCCTGATACTTCGCTACAACCGCAGAGAATAACGGTACATACATGGACATCGCTTTTTCTCCACCACTGAAGGTTCCGAATACACTGTTTGTCAGTTCTTTCTGGCGTTCTCCGTTCTTCTGTGAGAACAGCTGGAATTCAAACCATTTACGATAATCCAGTGTATCTTTCATAATCTGATAGAAGGATATCATTCCGGCACTGTCTCTTGCATTTCTTCTCGCTTCTGCTACTTTTGAACGGAAATGTGCCGACAGCCGGGATGCTTCTTCTTCGCTCATCAGACGGTAATCTTTCTTTAACAGGTCCACTAGTTCTTTTGTATCCAGTTGGTCTTCCTGTTCTGCCGTCTTACTTCTCCATCTGAGGCTGAGTTTCAGACCGCTGGATGTATTCATCCCATTCATCAGGGAATTCATCTTCTGTACCCATGTGTTGGATGCATTGATCTTTCCACGGATCTTCCGGCTTACCGTATTGGCAAGAATGTCTTCGAACAGTTCCCTGTCACCGTCTTTGATCAGATTCTCCAGTTCTTCAATGTCTTCTTCCAGATGTGTAAGGAGACTTGAAAATGTTATCTTTACTCCCTGGTATCTGGCTGAAATATCCAGTCGTTTTGCCGGGAATTCTGTCTGCTCTGCTTCTGCAAATAATTCATTCTGCATCAGCTGATAATCGGTCAGAAATCCTCTGTTTTCAAAATATACTTTATTCAGATCACGGATCACACTGTCTTTATCCAGTGCTTTCACGTCAGATTCCAGATAGCTCTGTACATGTCCTGCATCATCCGGTATCTCTTCCGGTATTTCCACATAGTGCAGACTCTTCTCCCGCTCATAGCATTCTGAAAAATATGCCGTCTTCTTTTCGTATTCTTCAATTCTCTTCCGGCCCTCTTCCAGACGCAGGATCAGCTGTCCGACTTCGTCTTCTTCATGCGTCTGTCTGCTTACACATATGCGCAGTCTTTCCGGATATTCCTGAAGCCACTTGATGCATGCATCCAGACGGTCTTTGATTTCTTCATAATCTGTCAGACGTAATTGTTCCTGTATAGATGTCTGTTCTTCCGTCTTTCTCCGGAGTTCTTTCTGAATCTCGAACAGATCATACCGGATCTGTTCCATATCCGCGTCCAGATCCTCCAGATGTTCTCTCCTCTCTTTCAGATACTCCAGGCTTCTGAGGAACATTTCATGCGCTGCAATCAGACTGATTAGATGCTTTCCATATTCTTCCGCTGCACTTTTTGCTTCTTTGAATATTTCATAAGAACAGGTCAGATACAGAGAATCCGCAATTTCCAGTGCTTTCTTTTTCTTTTCTTTTAATATTTCAATCAGTTCACGGATCCTCTCTTCTAATTTATCACTTTCCCTTCTGATCTGTTCACATGCCCGTTCCTCCGCACGCATCATCTGAAGGGCTTCCCGCATATCTGTATCTTTTGGAATATTCTCATACTCCCGTCTGAGAGTGACTTTCCTTTCGGATAACTTCCGATACATTTCTTCCAGTTGCTGCAATACTTCTTCCAGCTCTGCGATTCTCTGTCTGCAGGCTTCCATCTTTGCCTGTCTGTGTCTTTCACGGGCCTTTGTCCCAAGGAATCCGGCCTCATATTCTCCGGTTACCGTTCCTGCAAGTACTCCCATCCGGTAGGTACCGTCTTCTGCAACCGTAATCATACTTTCGTTATCATATGCAATACTTCCAAGAATTCCCGTCAGCCGCTGATTGGAGAAAATGTCATTGACTTCTTCATTCAGTTCCAGTACATCTAACAGACTGCTCTCCGACTGGATATCTTTCTGAACATTTTTGCAGCTAAACAGATAATGATCTTCACATCCCTGTTCCAAATGCAGAACCTGCTCTTTGTATTGTTCATCAATCACCAGGGCATCCAGAATTCCCATTTTCAATAATGCTTCTTCCAGCCGGTTGCAATCTTCTTCATCCAGATTGTTTCCAAACTCTATAACCTTATAAAACTCCTGGTACGGAATTCCAAGTGCATCCAATCTCTGACGGTTGCGGATGACCGCTTCCGAGCGCTCCGGCTGTGGTTCCTTCTGATTCTCCCATTCTGACAGTTCTGCTTTTACTTCTTCCAGTTCTCTTTCTGTTGTTTCTTTCTCCGCTTTATTCGCAGAAAGCCCAGATTCAATGTCCGCATTTTTTGCGATCCACACATCTGCAATCTTCTGACGAACCTCTGCGAAATCAGATGTCTCTTCATACGATTCTGCAAATGTGCTTAATTCTCTTAATAATTCTTTTTCCAGTACCAGTTCCCGATTCGCACCATTCCACTGATACAGAGCTTCTTTCCATTCATTCTGTGTCTGTACAAACACAGCCTCCAGTTCTGATACTTTTCTCTGAAGCGTATCCAGTTCACGGATCTTTTTTTCTCTTTCTTTGATCAGGTCGTCTTTCTGTCTTTCCAGACGATCCGTCTCTGCAAGGATTTCCGTTCCTTTATTGATTTTTTCTTTCGTATGATCAAATTGCTGCTGATGTAATTCGAACTTATATGGTTCTTCTGGATGCTTTTCCAGTTCTTCTTTCATAAATGCATGTTCTTCGAAGGCCATGGTATCTGCCTCGTCCTGCATCTCTTCTATGAGTTCTTTCAGTTCTTTTTCTTTCTCATACTTCCGGTCTTCTTCTGCTTTGATCTGATTCTGTGCATCCTGATACTGATCCTGTTTCAGTTCAAGAAAATGCTGCTTTTCTCTTAGATTTTTCTGCTGTCCTTCTAATTCTGTGGTGAGTTCTGCTTCTCTTCGTTTTAATGCTACGGCATCACTTTTATTCAGGGATTCCCGTTCTTTTTCCATAGATGCATGTCTTGCATCCAGTTCCTGATGTTCTGCCTGCAGTTTCTCGATATTCTGTCTGCACTCAGATAATTTCTTCTCCTGCTCTTTCTGCTGTGTCTTTGCATTTTCTAATTTGATTTCTGCCTGTTCATACCGGTCTGCTTTTTCATATAATAATTTCTGATTATATTTTGAAAATACTGCCTGAATCTTCTCTGCTGCCTGTTTTGCTTCTTTTCTGTTCTTCAGATTCATGTTCATGGTATCCATATTTTCAATTGCCTCCGACATCGGTCGAAGGTCATCATCCGATAATGGCTGAAGTGAATCACTCAGAATATCATTGATCACGGATGGTTTGAAATCCTTGGAAAGCTTTGGTGTTCGAAGCTGGATCAGAAGATCAACCATTTCTTTATATTCTTCTACCGTCTCGAATCCGAAGATCTGACGGTTCACATATTCCATATAATCGGCCTGTCTGTCAATAACCCGGCCGCCTGTCCCAATCCTGTTCTCCAGTTCTTTTTTGGAAAGTGTAACCTTTTCTCCCGTCTCCTTATATAAATAAAAATCTTTGCCTACCCGTCTTCCGTCCGTCAGACTAAAATACCACTTGTCCAGATTCTTTCCTCTCCTTGCACGGATTCCCATTCCTATCGTAAGATATGTGTCAGTGTCTTGCCTTTTGAATTCCAGATAGAGATAACCGGTCCGCTCCTCGCGTCCGTCATCTTCTTCTAGAAGGTAACTGCTCATCTTACGGTCTCTGGAACCGAATGGATCCAGTCGTTCCGGGCTCATATTTCCATCCAGAAGAAGTGGTACCACACTCTGCATGGTTACGGATTTTCCCGATCCATTCGATCCACGAAGAAGTATTCTTCCTTTTACAAACGGGAATTCCTGTTCATCATAATACCAGAAATTAATCAGTCCGATCTTATTTGCCTGCCATCTACTATTCATCATTTCTTCCTCCCGTATAATCCTCCGGATAACTTCCCTGAATCTTTCCGGTAAGCGGACAAATCCTAATCTGATGATCCGCCTCATCTTTCCTTATAAACATCCACACTTCCATCTCATTGATCACACTTTTTACAAATTCACCTTCCGGCATCTCACGATAATTTTTTGAAAATCCACTTCCATATCCCTGTTTCACTTCTTTTATCAGATTTTCAAACTCGATCCGGTCTGTAAGACAACTTTCATCTGCTGCCGTCTTCCATTCCCCATTCTCAATCTTCTTTCGTATTTCGCCAAAACACAGAAGTAAAATATCGGATATTGAATTATTACCCGGAAATACCGTTCCCATTCTACAGTCATCCCCGGATAACAGATACGCACTTCCCCTGTGAATGTGCACCTGACAGTCGAAGATCTGTTCCAGTTCTTCGCTCAATCTCCGTCCATAATACTTCAGATATTCAAAATCTTCCGGCGATCCATCTTCTTTATACATGCCCGGTGCAAAGATCAGTCTTTTGTAGACTCTGTGTCTTCTTGCAAATCCACGGTCTTCGTCCACTTCGAACCAGTCACTTTCCTGAAAATCTTCCGATTTCGTATACTCCATAATATCCTTCGAAAAATTCTTCATAAAGTATCTGGATGCACCTGTATTTTCATAAAGTACTTCTTCGGCCACATCATCCATGAATGCTTCATCTTTTCCGTCTGTGACATCGACTATTCCCTGATCTACAGCAAATCTCAGCACACGGATCAGTTTTCTCCGGTTCGTATACAAAGTCCAGTCCGAGATTTCTCCCGGCAGGTTTGCTGTGATATATTCCGTCAGCTGTGACAGGATAAACTGCTCCTGTGCATCCCTGTCTTCCAGAAACATCAGAAGGATACATAGATAAGCATATTCTTCTTTTGACGAAAATTTCTGGATGACCATGAAACTTTCCGGGATTACCGGAATCTTCTCCATCTTGATCAGAAGAGAATTATCAAT
>ERZ1026903.1152-NODE-1152-length-10369-cov-4.052453_pt1 | contig 10369 bp, 9 predicted proteins | sample MGYA00380180_ERZ1026903 | MGnify/ENA primary metagenome ERZ1026903 (study PRJEB33269, sample SAMEA4719816) | human gut metagenome | biome: human-associated habitat; feature: organic feature; material: feces | place: Cameroon | collected 2013-10 ... | reverse complement strand
GTGTAGTGCTTAGTCCCAAAGCATACTTGTAGGTAAGCACTTTACGGCATTTGTCTTCTATCAACTTTTCGCTGATACGTTTGTCTTTTATGGCCTGCATTACAGAAGCCATCGCCTTTTTCAGGTTTCTAGGTACCAGCAGCACGTCGTTTCCTGCCAATAGAGCATCAGCGCACACGCTTTCAGAGTGTGATGCGATGCCTTTCATTTCGAGAGCGTCGGTAAATACCAATCCTCCGAACTGCAATTCCTGGCACAGTGTATTCGATATGATACTCTGTGATACTGATGCCGGATGGTCGCTCAACTCCGGCACGTGCAGATGTCCTACCATGACTCCGGCAACTCCGGCTTCTATCCCTTTTCTGAAAGGAGGCAATTCGATAGAATCAAGACGCTCTTTGTTGAACTTCAGTGTAGGCAAAGCTTTGTGAGAGTCTACGTTGGTATCTCCGTGTCCGGGGAAGTGTTTGCATACAGCCATCACCCCTCCGTCTTGCAGGCCCTTAACGTAAGCTGCCACCTTTCGTCCTACTTCTTGAGGATTGCTACCAAAAGAGCGCACGTTGATAACTGGGTTCTCCGGATTATTGTCGATGTCTGTAACAGGAGCGAAGTTGACTTGTACTCCTATCTCCTTTAATTCGCGTGCGGTTTCTCTGCCGTATTTGTAAATTAGAGAATCATTGCTTATGCATCCCAATACCCTGTTCTTCGGGAACACAGGCATATCCTTGAGGCGCATAGACAATCCCCATTCGCCGTCGAAAGTAATCATCAGCGGAATGCGGCTCCATTTCTGTGCAAGGTTGGTTATCTGTACCTGTTTCTCAGCCTGGCCCGATGAGAACAGTAGTCCTCCTATGCTATAATCTTTTATGGCCGATTGTATCTGGTCTTTGTTGCGTTGAAGTACAGATGGTTCTACGGTATGTATAAACAATTGTCCGATGCGCTGCTTCAGCGTCATCTGCTTCAATTGTGAGTCTACCCATTGACGGCACGCCACCGTATCTGTTATATGACTCAATATTCCGTCCTTGACTTGGTGTGCTGCATATAGAGTAGAGGAGGCGAGCAAGTACACGCATAACGATGCCAGCAGGCACAAGCATACAGATGCCAGTCGCTTTATCCTCTTTATGATATCTCTGTTATAAGTCATTCTTGTCAGCTATTAATTCTTTGTTAGTTTCAGGATTATTTTTCCTACAAACGCCCCGTTCTTTCCCATTTGCTGCATTGGTACTTCCTCGCCATCCAGGTTCTTGATGAATTTAGGCTCTGTGAAGTAGGTGTGCGAATGTCCTCCTATCACTACATCTATGTTGTTGGTGTTTTCTATTAGCTCAATGTCAGAGTAGTGGCTGTCTGTTCTGCATCCTAAGTGCGACAGGCAGATAATGACATCGCAATGCTCGTTGTTTCGTAAGAAGTTGGCAACTCGCTGCGCTTCTGATACTGGGTCCTTGAATTTCACGTTGCCGTAACAATGTGTGGCTACAAGGCCTTCCAGCTGTGCTCCAAGTCCGAAGATGCCGACTTTAACTCCGTCCTTTTTCAGAACGATGTAGTCTTTTACCAGTCCTTCGAGTACCGTTCCGGTTACGTCATAGTTAGAGCATACTATCGGGAAATTAGCCATCTTGAACAGACGAGCCATATTATCGAGTCCGAAGTCAAACTCATGGTTTCCTATGGTTGCAGCGTCATAGCCAATAGCGTTCATCATTTTCACTTCAACCTCTCCTTTATACATATTATAATAAGGAGTACCCTGTGAAAAGTCGCCTGCGTCCAGCATCAGCAAGTCTTTATGTTCCTTGCGCTGTTGCTTCATGAAAGTAGCTCGGCGCACAGTTCCGGCTTTACCCGCCATCAGCGTATCCTGATATTCGCTACCGAAAGGCTCTATTCTGCTGTGGGTATCGTTAGTGTGATATATATACAGCTCTTTTTCTGATTGGGAAAAAGCCGGTAATGCTATAATAGCCAGAGCGAATACTGTGGCTTTTATTTTTCGTATGATAGACAGTTTTGTCATGGTCGTTTTTATTTGATTATACGTATACGTCCTTCTACACTCGAGTTGATGAACTTACCTTTAGCTTGGCAGTCGCGCACGTAGTCTATGAATAAGTCGCGCAGTACGGCATCCGATGGGGTAGTCTTCGACTCAGCCTTCTTGAACGCTTCTAACTTATCGTTACCTTCTGCTAAGTAGTCGATAGTAGCTACCTGATAAGACTTAGCCGGGTCGATTGCTTTTCCGTTTACCGTAGCTTTCAGCAATTTACCGTCTTTAGTGATTTCAAGGTTAGCGCCGCTTAAGCCTTCACCGTGAACCGCCGCTATCTGTTTGAATAATTCCGTCAGCATGTCGCCTTTCATGGTAACTATGGCCAGAGCGTTTTGGAACGGAGATATTTCATATATGTTTCCTACGGTGATTTCTCCCTTGTTAAGTATGTTTCGTATACCTCCAATATTCATCACGCCTACGTCGGGCATTACGCCTGTCTTTTGCTGCGCACAGCTTCTAAGCAAGTCGGCTATCAAGTTAGATAGTGGAGACTCCGGACGGTATGATGTCAACTTGGCTGCCGAGTAGCCGATAACTGGAGTCATAATGCTATCTATTTTAGCTTTATATGGTTCCAAAGTCGCTTCCGCATTAGCGTCGGGATGCTTGTCGTACACATCGGTTATGGGGACTCTTCCACCTTCTACTGATACTATGGTATATCCGGATTGACAAGACTGTAAAATAACTGCTCCGGTTAAGGCAGTATAGACTAATATCTTTCTTAAATTCATGTGTTAGATACTTTTTTCAGTTCAAATATATGGAAAAATGTAAAAACAGCCAATACTTATAACATTTTTAAAAAGAAACATTTGGGTATCTCGCAAAAACTCACTTACTTTGCACCGCTTTCGCGCAATCGCTGTCAAAGAAGAGTTACTTGATATGTTGCGTTGTAACGATAAACAATTTAATTTTAAAAGAAAAAATGGATTTAATTAAAATTGCAGAAGAAGCATTTGCTACCGGAAAACAGCATCCTTCTTTCAAAGCAGGTGACACAGTAACAGTAGCATACCGTATCGTTGAAGGTTCCAAGGAACGTGTACAGTTGTACCGTGGTGTGGTAATCAAGATCTCTGGTCACGGTGACAAGAAACGTTTCACAGTTCGTAAGATGTCTGGAACAGTAGGTGTAGAACGTATCTTCCCTATCGAATCACCGGCAATCGACAGCATCACTGTCAACAAAGTTGGTAAAGTACGTCGTGCTAAATTGTACTACTTGCGTGCTCTTACTGGTAAGAAAGCTAGAATTCAGGAAAAGCGCGTAAACCTGTAATACTGAATTTGGAAATTCCTTACATATAAAAATCCGGTTCTCATAATATACCTTGAGAACCGGATTTTTATTTTTATGTATTCCTTTCTTATAAGGAATGAATTCCTGTTGCGAAAGGAATCTATTCCTTATAAGAAAGGAATATTAATTTGTTGCGGTGGATTTTTGTTTTCATGCGGTAGGATATTATTCTCTTGTGGCAGAATTTTATTTCCTTGCAACAGATTCTTATTTCCTTGCAACGGAATTTATTATATCCGTGGTGTTTTTGGGGGGGGATTTATCTATCTATGGTCCATGTGCATGCAAACCGCTCGTTGATTTCGTAATATAACAAATGCTCTTTCGGGGTTAGTGTTCCGCCTTCTGATACGGTGAACCATTCGTCTTTATATGGCGTGAACGGGTGTACGGTTATATCGCGACTGAAATCCACACCTTCTTTATTCATTACTTTATATACTGTTTCTTTGGCTGTCCAGCAGAGGAGTAGCTTCTCTATTGCATCATCTGTGATAGGTGATGAGCACCAATCTGTTTCTTCTTTCGAGAGAAAACGGTTCTGTATTCTTCGTACACGGTCGGACCGGTATTCTATGTCGATGCCGATTTCAGCCGATGGGCAGATACCTATGGCGATATAGCCTTGTGTGTGAGATATGGTGATATATGTGTTGGTATCTGGAAGGAAAGGCTTGCCGCTATCATGATGACCGATGGATGTTTCCTTGCCGTAGAGTTCGTGCAGTAAGACACGTGTGGCTATATATTCTAATTTACGCGTTTCTGATTTGAAGCTCTGTAGCTCTTCATCGTACGGATATGGGGATATAAGACGAGAACGGAACCATTCGAATGGTTCCGTTACTTGCCAAATGCCGAAAACGGCATCTTGCTGTATCCATTTTTTTAATAAGGGCATGAATTGACGGGCTTATTAATCGTTTTTGTCGTCGTCTTTCTCAGTCTTTTCTTCTATGGTGACTTTTACCTTAACGATGCGTCGGGCATCCATCTCAAGTACTTCGAACTTATATTGCTGGAAGGTTATTACCTCATGCAAACTCGGGAATTCTCCTTTTATTTCGAGCAACAGTCCTGCTAAAGTATCGGCATCGCCAGAAACATCATTGAATTCATCGGCATCTATATCGAGTACTTTATAGAAATCGGACAGCAAGGTTTTTCCTTCGAATACGTATACGTTTTCTGCTATCTTGGTATATGTACGTTCTTCTTCGTCGTACTCATCGTTTATTTCTCCAACAATTTCTTCTATGATATCTTCCATGGTAACAAGTCCGGAGGTGCCGCCGAATTCATCTACAACGATGGCGATATGTATCTTGTTGGCCTGGAAATCTTTCAGAAGGTCGTCTATCATCTTGGTTTCTGGAACGAAGAAAGCTGGACGAATAAGATTCTGCCATTTGAAATCGGGTTTCTTGTCGAGGTATGGTAGCAGGTCTTTGATATAAAGTATACCTTTTATGTTGTCTCTCGACTCTTCGTATACCGGGATGCGCGAGTAGGCATTCTCTACTATGCACTTCAGTACATCTGGAAAACTGGTATTTATTTCCAAGTCGAGCATATCAAGTCGAGGAGTCATTACTTCTTTCGCCGTTTCTTCTCCGAAGCGGATTATGCCCTCAAGCATGTTGCTTTCTTCTGTCAGCTCGTTCTTGTCGGTAAGCTCTAATGCCTGCGACAAATCGTCGACAGAAATATTGCTTGGAGCCTTTTTCTTTTCTGCTAACTTATTGATAATTACAGATGAGTGTACAAGCAAGTTTGATACTGGGCGGAAAAAAGTCCGTAAGCGATATATGACCGGTGCGGCCATGCGACAGAATTTCAGTACGTTTTGTGCCGAATAAATTTTAGGTAAGATTTCGCCAAACAGTAGCAGTAAAAATGTAAGTAATACTGTTATGACGAGAAATTCGAGTACTTTCGCTTGTCCGAAATCGACTATGCTTGCAAAGAAATAGTTGCACAGCATAATGATAGTTACGTTGACGAAATTATTAGAGATTAGAATCGTTGCCAATAGATGCTCGGAATCATCGAGCAGTTCTTTTATGCGCTTGTCGGCCTGGTGATCTTCCTCGTCTATTTTGTTCAGATCGGCTGGAGAAAGCGAGAAAAACGCTATCTCTGAAGCTGAAACAAAGCCAGAGCAAAACAATAAAGCACCTGTCAGAAGAATGGCGATAATAGCTCCGATAGATGGGGCGTTGACGGTTACACCGTCGCAAAGTTCCTGTAAATAGGATAAATACGAATCAGGGTCCAATGAATGAATATTTAGTTAAACTTCTATGTATAATCTTTAAAATGCAATAGCATCTATAGCGTTAAAACGGTAAGTCGTTGTTTATGGCAGTTTCCTGAGTAGTTGTAGGCTGTGCGGCTGGCTGCTGTTGTACGCTTGCGGTGGGTTGTGCCTGAGTAACTGGCTGTGCGCTTCGCGGGGTAAGCATTTCCATATTATCTGCGAATATTTCGTAGACGTAACGCTTTATTCCGTTTTGATCATCGTACGAGCGTGAACGAATCTTTCCTTCTATATACAGTTTGTCGCCTTTATGCACATATTTCTCTGCAGTTTCTGCCAATCCGCGCCATAACACGATGTTATGCCATTCGGTACGTTCGGGTACTTGTGTGCCGTTGGCCAATTTGTAACCTCTTTCGGTAGTGGCTAACGTAAAAGCTGCTACGGCTATATGGTTATCCAGATATCTTACTTCGGGGTCTTTGCCAACATTACCTATTAATTGTACTTTATTCAGTGACATAACTAATTTATTTTAATGATTTGGTTTCAAAATTATAGAAAAAAAACGAGATACCAAGCGTGATGTTTGAAATTTGTGGAAATCTTCTTCGCTAATCAGTTTACAATCATTGTAGATGGTGGCGTTTGCTTATATATATATGTGTATCTTGATACGTGTGTGTAAGTGGTAGCGCATATTATGTTAATTAACGTACAAAAATAGCGGTTACGTTGGATTACAGAGCACTTTTTCAAAAAAATATCTGGTATAAATTTCTATAAGAGCGAGAAAAGCTATATATTTGCAGTCCAAAAAATTAAGATAACGTATAAATTAATTATTAACGAAATGACTAAAGCAGATATTGTAAACGAAATTACAAAAAGCACAGGAATTGACAAGCAAAGCGTTGCCGCTACATTGGAAGCGTTTATGGAAACAGTGAAAGAATCATTGTCAAACGAAGAAAATGTATATCTTCGTGGTTTTGGAAGTTTCATTGTGAAGAAAAGGGCTCAAAAAACCGCTCGAAACATTTCGAAAAATACTACTATTATAATTCCGGAACACAATATTCCGGCATTTAAGCCAGCGAAAACTTTTACTCTTTCAGTAAAGAAATAATTAATATTTTTAGTACTAACCTATAAAATTTTGAAGCTATGCCAAGCGGAAAGAAAAGAAAAAGACATAAAATGTCTACTCACAAACGTAAAAAAAGACTGAGAAAGAACAGACATAAAAGCAAATAATTGTTAGTCTGTCCGACTTCAATAAAGAACAAACTTGCAAAGCTCCTTCAAATAGTCTTTCAAGTTTGTTCTTTGTTTATAGTCTAAAATCCACAGAGAACCCGATAAAGTCTCTGTGGTTGAGGATAATTATTAATAACAACCAAATATATATAAAGTGACAAGCGAATTAGTAGTAGATGTACAGCCTAAAGAAATCTCCATAGCTCTTCTTGAGGACAAGAATCTGGTGGAGTTTCAGAGAGAGGAGAGGGATCTTTCTTTCGCCGTGGGTAACATGTACATAGGTAAGGTCCGGAAATTGATGCCCGGACTTAACGCATGCTTCGTGAATGTGGGATTCGAAAAAGACGCTTTTCTTCATTATTTGGATTTGGGTCCTCAGTTTTATTCTCATCAGAAGTATCTGAAACAAGTTATCAGTGATAGAAAAAAGCTCTATCCTATGTCGAAAGCATCTATGCTGCCCGACATAGAGAAAGACGGAACTATTTCGAACGTATTGCAGCAGGGACAGGAAGTGATAGTGCAGATTGTGAAAGAGCCTATCTCTACCAAGGGTCCGCGCCTGACGTGTGAATTGTCGTTCGCCGGCAGATATTTAGTGCTGATACCATTTAACGACAAGGTTTCTGTATCGCAGAAAATTAAGTCAAGCGAGGAAAGAGCAAGATTAAAGCAGTTGTTGCAGAGCATCAAGCCGAAAAACTTCGGTGTTATTGTGCGTACGGTAGCCGAAGGAAAGCGCGTTGCCGAGCTGGATGCCGAATTGAAGGTCTTGCTGAAGCATTGGGAAGAAACGATAACCAAGGCTCAGAAAGCTACAAAGTTGCCTTCATTAGTGTATGAAGAAACTAGCAGAACTGTGGCCATGCTGCGCGATTTGTTTAATCCGTCGTACGAAAGTATTTATGTAAACGACGAGGCCGTTTACCATGAAGTGAAAGACTATGTTACATTGATTGCTCCAGAGCGGGCGGGTATCGTTAAACTGTACACAGGTCAGCTTCCTATTTTTGATAACTTTTCTATAACGAAACAAATTAAGTCATCGTTCGGAAAGACGGTTTCTTATAAGAGTGGTGCTTATCTTATCATAGAACATACCGAGGCGCTGCATGTGGTTGACGTGAATAGCGGAAACCGGGCTAAGTCGGGCAACGGACAAGAGGCCAATGCGCTGGATGTTAACTTGGGGGCTGCCGACGAATTGGCTCGCCAGCTTCGATTAAGAGATATGGGAGGCATTATTGTGGTCGATTTCATCGATATGAACTTGGCCGAGAACAGACAGAAACTGTACGAACGTATGTGTCAGAACATGCAGAAAGACAGAGCTAAGCATAATATCTTGCCGCTTAGCAAGTTCGGATTGATGCAGATTACTCGCCAGAGAGTCCGTCCGGCAATGGATGTTACCACAGACGAAGATTGTCCTACTTGTTTCGGAAAAGGAAAGATTAAGCCTTCTATCTTGTTTACAGATACATTAGAGAGTAAGATTGACTATCTTGTCAATAAGATGAAGATTAAGAAACTTACCCTACACATTCATCCGTATGTAGCTGCATACATCAATCAAGGACTGGTGTCGCTGAAGAGAAAGTGGCAGATGAAATACGGATTTGGAGTGAAAATTATCCCCAACCAGAGTCTCGCGTTTTTGCAGTATAAATTCTATGATGCAAAGGGCGAAGAGCTGGATATGAAAGAAGAATTCGAAATTAAATAATGCCTCTTTCTTCTGGGGCGACTTGATGCGGAAAAATACGGGCGTAAAGATGTGCCGGTGTTTTTCCGCATTTGTTTTTTTGTGTTGTTGGTTTTGCTTCTGTTTCTCATATAATAATATATGTGAGGTTAAAATCCTTTAATAGACATATACCACTGAATAAAAGTTATATCTTTGCTAGCACATTATCAAATAACTCTTTAATCTTATATAGAAATGAAAAAATCATATCTTGCCTTAGGAGCTGCGTTATTATTGTGCTCTCCTTTTCAGGGAATGGCCAAAGGTGACGAAGGCTACAAGTTTAAAACCATCGTAAGTCAAAAAGTTACTCCAGTTAAGAATCAGGCGTCTACAGGTACTTGTTGGTGCTTTGCTACCACATCGTTCTTCGAAGCTGAATTGCTGAGAATGGGTAAGGGTGAATACGATTTGTCGGAAATGTTCATCGTTCGTCAGAAATATATGAACCAGTTGGCTGATAACTTCCTGCGCAGAGGAAGAGGCAATATCGGCGAAGGTAGTATAACATCAAGCTGGATAACTGCTTTCAATCAGGTAGGTATCGTGCCCGAAGAAGTATATACTGGTATCAATTATAACTCAGACCGTCATAATCACTCAGAACTGACAGACTATATCGAGGCTATCGGTGATATGGCAGTTAAGCGCAGATCTGAATCAGAACAATACAAGCAGTTGGTTAATAGCTTGTTTGATATCTATTTAGGAAAGCTTCCTGAAAAATTCACTTATAAAGGAAAAGAATATACTCCGAAATCATTCGGCGAATCATTGGGTATAAATACAGACGACTATGTTAAGTTGACTAGCTTTACTCATAAGCCGTACTATCGTGAAATGGAAATTGAAATTCCAGACAACTGGGAGCACGATCGTATGTACAATCTTCCGCTTGATGAGCTGATGGAAGCTATTAATCATACATTGGAAAGCGGATACACCCTCTGCTGGGATGGTGACGTTTCTGAAAAGGGATTCTCTTTCACAAACGGAGTTGCCATTAATCCTGAAGTAGAAAAAGAAGAAGACTTATCGGCTAGCGATATGGCTCGTTGGGGACAGATGAGTACAGTAAGCCGTCTGCAGGAAGTATTCCAGTTTAAGCGTCCTTATCCAGAAGTGAAAGTAACTCCGGAAGTACGTCAGATTGGATATGAAACATTCAAGACTACCGATGATCACTTGATGCATGTTACCGGATTGGCAAAAGATCAGAACGGCACTATCTATTACATCACCAAGAACTCATGGGGTACAGAAAGAAATGATTTCGGTGGCTACCTGAATATGTCTGAGAGCTATGTACGTGCCAAGACTATCTATGTTATGATGCACAAAGACTCTTTGACTCCTGCTTTAAGAAAGAAATTGGGACTTTAAATTTAAATAATGCGAAAAGACGGGTGGTTTACTCGTCTTTTCGCATACTAAACTCGCATCCGCAGTATCGTTGGTTATAGAAATTGTATTCCTTGATGATAGCGATGCGACGCTCGCTTAATCCTCCCTTTCTCCAATTTTGATCCCACCATATTACGTCGTCGTAAGGTTCTACGGCATAGTGTCCGGCTTCATTTATCTGATCAAGACTCTTCCAGCGCGATGATGCCAGTGTGGTGGTTATAACCTTGAAGCCATGTTTGTGGGCATATCGCGCCGTATCAGCAAGGCGCAGTTTGAAACATTTCAGGCAGCAGCCTCCTCTTT
>ERZ1026903.1149-NODE-1149-length-10380-cov-8.927167_pt1 | contig 10380 bp, 10 predicted proteins | sample MGYA00380180_ERZ1026903 | MGnify/ENA primary metagenome ERZ1026903 (study PRJEB33269, sample SAMEA4719816) | human gut metagenome | biome: human-associated habitat; feature: organic feature; material: feces | place: Cameroon | collected 2013-10 ... | reverse complement strand
AGCGCCCTATGGATAGTGAAAGCGTAGACTTGTCTTCCTTACCTGTATGTCCTAAGTGTAAAAAGGGCCGTTTGCAACAGCGGAATGGTAAATTTGGTGCCTTTTTAGGCTGTACAAATTATCCTACTTGTAAACATACTCAGCCAGTAGAAGGGGATGTTTCTAGTATTGAAGATAATATTGAAGTATCTGATGAAGATAAACAATATAAATGCCCTAGATGTAAAGTAGGTTACTTTGTGAAACAAGAGGTGAGAGGTCGAACAAACTGGATTTGTAGTAATCGATCTCAATGTAAGACCCAATGTTCTGATGTAGATGGGGTACCGAGTATTTATGTTAACAAATCTAACATTACTTAGAAATGATTATTTTTATTGTAAATAATAAAAAGACGCGCACAGCTAAGCTGTACGCGTCTTTTTTGTTTAAAACTGCTTTTGTAGAAGAAAAATTTCTTCATTTAGTTTAGGATATTAAGCTGAATTTTATCTGCGTTTGCCACGACGCCCACTCTGAGACGTAGACGCGCGGCGTTGGCGTGTATTTGAGCCTTTGTGACCTCGTGCCTTGTGAGCTTTAGCCTTAGTTGATTGGTAAGTGCTTGTAACCTTAGGTTTACTAGCTGATTTTGTGCGTTTTGGAGCAGTGCTAGCATTGCCCTTAGTTTTGATCTGACCATCCTTAGTATATTTTGTAAGTGTAGCTTGGATAGCTCGTTCGATGCGTCGTAACCATGATTCGTCTTGTGGTGTCGCAAAGGTTACAGCCACGCCAGAGTTACCAGCACGACCTGTACGGCCAATGCGGTGGATGTAGTAATCTACATCGCGAGGTACGTCGTAATTATATACATGTGTGATACCTTCGATGTCGATACCGCGAGCCGCAATATCGGTAGCCACTAAGATTTGTGTTTTAGCTTTTGCAAAGTCTCGCAGAATTTGTGTGCGACGACCTTGTGTCAAGTCACCGTGCATTTCTGCTATATTGAGCCCCGCTGCAGTTAATTCGTAGGATAAACGAATGGCACCTTCCCGTTTATTACAGAAAACTATAGCTAAAAACGGATTATCATCTTCAATCATTTTGATGAGCCGTTGTGTTTTTTCTTCAGGATTCATCATATACACTCGTTGATCAATTGATTCGAGAGTGATGTGTTTTCCTTCTGCCGTTACTGAAACGGGTTTAGACATATATGCTTTTGCGAGATTTCGGATTTTATCTGGAATTGTAGCGGAGAATAGTAATAGTTGTCTATTGGCATCTGTTTGGCCGATGAGATTTTCGATATCTGGTAAGAAGCCCATGTGAAGCATTTGGTCTGCTTCATCTAGTACAACACGACGAATACAGTCTAGATGGAGAGAACCGCGCTTTGCATGATCCAATAGACGACCAGGTGTACCTAAGATGACTTGAGGTCGGCGGCCTAACTGTTGTAACTGTGCCTCGATTGTTTTGCCGCCGATAAGAGGGAGGATATCTACATTTAAAATAGAACCTATTTCCTTCGCTTCATCGGAAATTTGTTTAATTAGTTCTCGTGTAGGCGCAATGATAAGCACTTGTTCTTGATGAACATCAGTATGTACACGTTGTAGAATTGGCAGTAAGAATGCTAGTGTTTTCCCCGTGCCTGTTTGAGCTTTGGCTATGACATCATTCCCTTTAAAGACGACAGGAATGGATTGTTCTTGAATTGGCGTAGGCTCCTTTATACCTTGTTTTTGTAGGGCTTGGATAAGTTCATCACAAACACCTAAAGATTTAAAAGATTTCATGAATCGTCCTTTCTATAATACATATTATATTAATTATAACGTATGCACATACTAGGGGCAAATGAATTGAACTTGGAAGATTTATAGTCTTAATATATTCTAGACTCAAAAAAATATTATAGTACTTTCGAATATATTTTTTTGATAATATATAGAAAAATATTGATATAATTAAGTGAAATGAGAAATGAAAACATTAAAATAACTACATTTAAACTATTTATAAACTGTTAATTGAGAATGTGTTAGCATTTGTAAATGATAATCTTTGTAGTGTTTATTGATTACTGTATCTAAATATATAGCCATGAAATATTAAATTTCAGCTAGTATTCAGTATTTTATTAGATAATCATATAAATAATCTCATATTAAATATGATAATAAAATATAGATATGAGATAAAAATAAACCATAAAAATGATAATAATTGTTGAAATTAATGCTTGATTTGATATAATAATTTAAGATATTAATACGCATTATTATTTTGTGTGGTTAATATGAGGTTGTTAGGTACAATAATTAGGAGGTGTCGTATGGCTATCAAAAAGTTGAAAGACATGAAGCCAGGTGAGTCTGGTCTTATTGTTGCACTACATGGCAGTGGCAATGTTAAGCATCGTCTAATCGACATGGGTCTCGTACATGGTACAAAAATCCATGTTATGAAGTTTGCCCCTTTGGGTGATCCGGTGGAAGTCAAAGTAAAAAACTTTGAATTAGCACTTCGTACAAGTGAAGCTGGCATGATTGATGTAGATGTTCAATAGGAGGTTCAAATGGCAGAAAATGGGCAAATTCGCATTGCCTTAGCAGGTAACCCTAACTGTGGTAAAACTACAATGTTTAACAATATCACAGGAGCGAAGCAACACGTTGGTAACTATCCAGGTGTTACAGTAGAGAAAAAGGAAGGCCATACGAATTTTGATGGTCATGAGTTATTATTTATTGACTTACCAGGTACATATAGCTTAACAGCACGTTCCTTGGATGAGTTGGTGGCGCGTAATGTTATCGTAAATGATAACCCAGATGTAATCGTTAATGTTCTTGATGCATCTAACTTGGAACGTAACTTGTATTTAGCGGCTCAATTATTAGAACTTGAAAAACCTATGGTTATTGCCCTAAATATGTCCGACGTTGCTGAAGATATGGGTATCAAATATGATATCAAAAAGATGTCTGAATTAACTGGTGCTACCATTGTTAGTACTGTAGGTCGTACTAATGTTGGTACTAAAGAATTACTAGAAGCGACAATTAATGTTGCTGCTTCTCAACAAGCACCTGGTGTAACAATTAACTATGGCGACTTACTAGAAGGTAAAATTGCTGAGCTTGTAGAAGAGCTTAAGAAATCTGGTACTGTTACATATCCACTTCGTTGGATTGCTATTAAATTACTTGAAAAAGATGCGGACGTTATTGGCAAGGTTATGCGCTTTGATAATACGGAAGCTGTTATTCAAAAAGCTGAAGCAATTCGTGAAGAAATTAAAGATCAAGTTGATCTCGATATCGTATTCCAAGAATATCGTCACCGTTTTGCTGTAGAAGTATATAATAAATGCTTAACACAAGCGCCAACACAATTAGAAACACGTTCTGATCGTTATGATAAAATTTTAACGCACCGTGTTTGGGGTTTACCAATTTTTATGTTGGTTATGTGGTTATTGTTTAACTTCGTAAATACAGTTGGTGCTGTTCCACAAGGTTGGATTGAAGATGGCTTTACTGCATTACAAGAATGGGTAGTTACAGTAATTCCTGAAGGTCAATTACAATCCTTGATTTCTGATGGTATTATTGCCGGTGTAGGTGCTGTATTATCCTTCGTACCATTAATTCTTTTACTATTCCTTGGTATTTCCTTCTTGGAAGATACAGGTTATATGGCTCGTGCAGCCTTCGTTATTGACCGTGTAATGCGTGCATGTGGTTTACATGGTAAATCCTTTATTCCTTTATTATTAGGTTTTGGTTGTTCTGTACCATCCGTAATGGGCGCTCGTATCCTTGATAACTATAAGGATCGAATGGTGACTATCTTGATTACACCATTTATGAGTTGTTCCGCTCGTTTACCTGTATATACATTGATTGCAGCAGCATTCTTCCCGCCTGAATGGTCTGGTACTGTAGTATTTGGTGTATATGCGTTAGGCATTGTGTTCGGTATCATCTTTGCTAAAATCTTCCGCAAATATTTATTCTCCGGTGAAGCTGAACCATTCGTAATGGAATTACCTCCATATCACTTGCCTACTTTGAAAGCAACTTTAATGCATATGTTTGAACGTGGTATCTTGTACCTCAAAAAAGCAGGTACATTTATCATGGCTGCATCTATCTTGGTATGGTTCATTACAGCGTATCCAATGGATGTTGAATACTCCAAAGATTATGATGGAATGAAAGAACAAGTTGCTCAAGAATATGAAGTAAAAGATGCAGCAACATTAGCTCAATTTGGCATTACTGCAGATGATCAAAAAGAAGCAGTAGATAAAATTGTAGAAGATATGAAATCCACTGTAAAAGATGCTACTGATGCTGCTGAAGAAGCAGAAGAAGATGCTCCTGAAGTTGCAGTAGAAGAAGATTCTGAAGCACCTGAATTATTTAATGATATTAAAGATGAAAATAAAGACTTGTTCCCTGCAGCATGGGCAATGTACAAAAACAGTGCTAACTTAGATGCAGAAAATCAAAAAATTGATGAAGAACAAAAATCTGAAAAGCTAGAACAATCCTATGCTGCTATGTTTGGTAAAGCAATCAATCCAATCCTTGAACCATTGGGCTTTGATTGGAAAATCGGTGTATCTCTTGTTGCTGGTTTAGCAGCTAAAGAAGTCGTTGTATCTACATTGGGTACTATTTATGCAGTAGGTGGTGATACAGATCATCCTCAAGCATTGACTGATTATTTACAAAATGATCCACACTTTACACCATTGATTGCATTAACATTGATGCTATTCGTGTTGATCTATCCTCCATGTATCGCAGCTTTAGCAGTTATCAAACGTGAAACAGGTTCTTGGAAATGGATGTTGTTCATGTTCTTCTATGAAAATGCATTTGCATGGATTGCATGTTTCATCTTCTATAACGTAGGTCGCGCATTAGGTTTCTAATCTAGAGTCGCTAAATAGGAGAGTTTAGCCACTTTTAGATTCTTTAAACAAAAATGAATAAAAAAAATGCGATTTTGTTATAAGTAATTTAAAAATAATACTTGATAATTATCAATATTCGTGGTTAAATGATAATGAGAAAAGGGAAATATCCTTTTGATATTGCTTTTATCTTGTTTATCACTAAGACACATATTGTAATTTAGTAGATATTGAGAAAGAGGCATAATAATGGATAATCTTGTTATAGGACTCATAGTTGTATTAGCATTAGCTTATATCGGTACTAAAATTTATAAGCAAGTGTCTGGAAAAGGTGGTTGCGGCTGTGGCGGCGGCGACTCTGATTCTAGCTCAAAGAAATCTTCTGGTTGTGGTGGTAGCTGCAGCTGTGATGGTTCCAATAAGGCTTTAGGCATTAAACGTACTGTTAAGTAAGCTAATACATATTTCTGATTTTGAAAGAGGGGTCTCTATAACAGGCTCCTCTTTTCAAATATAGTAAGTAATTTTTATATATATTCAGTAGAAAGGAATATTATTATGTTCAACTTCAACCAAAACAATCTTAAAAACGCTAATTTATTCGCAGCAGGTCTTGCATTGGGTACTGTAGGTCTTAAAGTGTTAACTTCTAAAGACGCTAAAAAAGTATATGCTGGTATCGTAGCAGCTGGTCTTCGCGCTAAAGAAACTGTATTAGAAACAGCTGAAAAAGTACAAGCATCCGCATCTGATGTATTGGCAGAAGCTCAAGAAATCAACGAAGCACGCAACGAAGAAATCTTTGAAGAAAACAAATAATTGAGGATTTAACTATGTTACAATTTTCTGTTGTACGAAAACTCAGAAATCGCTTACACGTTAAGGTGTCTGGGCATCGCTTTACAGAAGCAGAAGCTGCTTATGTAGAGGATACATTGCTCCTTAATGATGCAATTGTAGATGTAACCTTCTACACTCGTAGCAGTCAAATCGCCATTAAACATACTGGTGATTCTGATGCTGTGCGTGATGCAGTACTTGGTCTACGCGATTTAGATTTGTCCGAAGCACCAGCTTTGAACGAATACTCTCCACGCTTGGTAAATAAAAAATACCGTGAAATGATGATTAACCGCACAGCAGTTTACTTAGGTAAAAAAGCTGTGTTACCTGCACCAATTGCGGCTGCATGGGCATGGTTTGATGGAATTAAATTTATCGGTAAAGCTATTAAAACATTGTGGCAACGTAAGTTAACTGTAGAAGTACTTGATGGTGTAGCTATTGGTGCTGCATTGCTTCAAAAAGACTATCCTACAGCTGGGGCTGTTATGTACCTATTGGGTATTGGTGATATCTTAGAAGAGTGGACTCACCGTAAATCCGTATTGAATCTTGCTCAAAGCATGTCCTTGAACGTAGATAAAGTATGGGTATTGGTGGATGATATTGAGGTAAGCAAACCTGTTAACGAGGTTGTAGCTGGTGATCAAATTATCATTCGTCAAGGTGAAGTTATTCCTTTGGATGGCGTTGTTATAGATGGTGTTGTTCTCGTTAATGAAAGCTCCATGACAGGGGAACCAGAAGCGGTTCGCCGTGACAAGGATACTTCTGTATATGCTGGTACTGTTGTTGAAGACGGTAAAGCTATTGTAGAAGTACGTAGCACATCTAAATCTTCCCGTTACGAAAAAATCGTCAACCTTATTGAAGAGTCTGAACAAATGAAATCTGGTATGGAACAACAAGCATACCGCATGGCAGATAAATTAGTTCCTATTAGCTTCATTGGCGCTGGTTTAACATACTTGTTGACTCGCAATGTGATGAAAGCATTGTCTTTCGTAATGGTTGACTTCTCTTGTGCATTAAAATTATCTATTCCTTTAGCAGTACTTTCCGCTATGCAAGAAGCATCTAAACGCGGTATCACTGTTAAAGGTGGTAAGTTCCTAGAACAAATTGCACAAGCAGATATGATTGTATTTGATAAAACAGGTACTCTTACTAAAGCTGAACCTGAGTTTGAACAAATTATTCCATTTAACGGTCATGATGCAGATGAAATGTTGAAATTAGCTGCATGTATTGAGGAGCATTTCCCTCATTCCATGGCAAAAGCAATTGTACGTGCTGCTAAGGATCATGCATTACCTCATAAGGAAATGCACTCTGACGTAGAATACGTTGTGGCTCATGGTATTGCATCTAAGGTTGGTCGCTATCGTGTACGCATTGGTAGTGCTCATTACATCTTTGATGATGAAAAAACAAAGATTCCTGCTGATGAACAAGAAAAATTCAATAATTTACCAAATACATCTTCACATATTTACCTCGCTATTGGTGGTACATTAGCAGCGGTTATTTGCATTAAAGACCCTGTACGTGAAGAGGCAAAACAAGTTATAGCTGATTTGCATGCATTAGGTATTAAAAAGGTTGTCATGATGACTGGTGACTCTAAGCGTAATGCACAACGCGTAGCTGATGAACTTGGTATTGATGAAGTGCATGCAGAAGTATTGCCAGAAGATAAGGCAAGTTATGTAAAACAAGCCAAAGCTGAAGGCTATACTGTTATGATGGTAGGGGACGGTATCAATGACTCCCCAGCAATTTCTGAGGCTCATGTTGGTATCGCTATGAATGAAGGCGCTCCAATTGCTCAAAAGATTGCGAATGTTACTATTTCTTCCGATAATCTACAAGCTCTTGTAGATTTGCGCCGCATTTCTATTGCATTGATGAAACGTATCAAAGCAAATTACAATGGTATCGTTGGTTTCAATGGTGCTCTTGTTGGTGGCGGTGTACTTGGCTTTATGCCACCAAGTCAAACTGCTTGGTTGCATAATCTATTCACATTGGGGATCGGGCTTGAAAGCATGACACCATTGTTGAAAAAAGAAGAACCAAAGGAAACTGTTCCTACAATTGATGTAACAGCTGATTCTGTAGTAGCTTAATCAAAGGAACCTCCATATAGGTATTGATTTACCTATATGGAGGTTTTTCTTTTTTGATGACATTTATCTATGATTATTGTAAAATACAAGGAGATTACATATCGTAGGAGATTTATATGAACATTTTGATAGATATTTGCAGACGCTCCTTCTATTTGAATCTATTTATTGTGGTAATTCCCATTATTGCATATATGATTCATAATGGATCGAGTGCGACAGTAGCACTAGTATGGTATTTGTTGTTATCCTTGTGTATGCCTTGGGCCTATTTATCATTTAAAAGCAGTACCTTTGGTGAGGGTAAATCTATAAGTCGTATCGCTTATGTAGTGAGCTGGGTTGTCGTTCACGGTATCAGCTATAAAGGAATTTTCTTAGGTATTGATTTATCCATGTTGTGGGGATGGCCAACAGTAGGTCGTGATATAGCCTTTTTATTAGCTATGTATTTTAGTGTCACATTTAGCTTGATTATAGCTTATGGCTTAACTCGATTGGTGGGAGACCGTAATGAATAAAAGTTTTTGGTTATTTACGTTAATTTGTTCACTTTTTGTAAGTGCTATTACGACAGTACTTTCATTAAGTGGGGCACTATCAATACCCATTTTAGTGTTCCCCGTTTTGTCGCTAGTCATACCAATTATGGTGCGACGACTAAAGAATGCCAAGTTTAACGATGATTTACCGCTAAGCATGGGGTATCATGCTTATAGTTGGGCTTGGTGGATGGTATTTTCGTTTCTTCATACACCATTTAGCTTTAATGTAGATAATGGATTAGCAAAAGTACTACTTTTATTTGTAGTATATTTTATCGTTCAAGTTCTTATTGAGCTATGTGGCTTATTAGCTACAAAGTTTTTCAATCGTACTCATCGATGGAGTATGATTGATGAAGCATTAGATATAATTGCCTATACTATACCGATTCCGTTCTTGTATATTGGCTCAATCCTATATATAGATTTACAAGATCCGATGGTATATTTTATGTATGCATCATCCATGAATGTAAATATATTATTTGCTGAACTTGTATTATTATTAGTTTCTTTATTGGTCTTTGTATTCTATTTGTATCCAAGAGATTTAGCATATAAGGGTGTACGTTTGTTGCGTATCATTATTACTGCAGGCATATGGCTTGCTATGAACGCCCATATCTTGTATGGTGGTTATATTCCAGAATTTATTTTATCTTTAGTTCCCACCGTTTTTCCAACGTACCAAGGTAATCCACTAGTGTTTGTAACTCCAACTTTATTAGAAGCTGGTATGACAGGTGGAGCAGTGATTATAGGTGCATTGGTAGAGCGTGGTATTATTTCACGACGCCGTGAACGTATTTAATTTCTAGTTTCGACTTATATCCGTAAGGAATGAGAGCGAAGGAGGATCTATGAACAACATTGAACGTCCATTGGATGATAACTCAACTGTATCAATCCACGACAATGAAAAACTGAAGCAAGTTGAACGTAAAGAAGCCAAAAAAGAGAAGAAAAGTGGCATTACGATTCGAGAGTTGACGATTATTGGTTTACTAGCCGGTATCACTATTGCATTAGGCCTTTCTGGATATGGTATTATTCCATTAGGTCCGCTAAATGTAACAACTTTACACGTACCAACTCTAATTGGTGCTATTGTAGAAGGACCAAAAGTGGGGGCCTTTGTAGGCTTTATCTTTGGTTGCTATAGTTTGTGGCAAAATATTACAGCTCCTAATATTTTATCCCCACTATTTATTAATCCAATTATTTCCGTATTACCCCGTATACTTTTCCCAGTATTAGCATATTTGGTATATCTATTATTGTGGAAAGCACCGCAAGGTCCACGTATTATTGTTTCTGCTTTTATGGGGACCGTATTCCATACAATCATGGTTATGGGATTAATCTTCTTACTCTATGCAGATATGTTTGCTCTTAAAATGAATCTTAGTCCAGATCAAGTATTAGGCTCTATCGTATTCTTGTCTGTTACACATGGTATTCCAGAAGCCGTTTTTGCTGCTGTAATTGTAACACCAGTGGCAATGGCTTTACGAAAAGTATTGCGTAAGGATGCTCCTAAGAAAACTAAAGGTGAATCTATGCGAGACGCAAAAGTTACAGACCATCAATTAGGAGAAACTGAAGTGGTAGAAACCAAATAAGCTGAAGTTGTAGACGAAAATATAACGAAATAGTATTTTACAGGCTTTTTATAAATATGATAAAATAAATATCATTCGATAAGTATTGAGGAGGATAATCATGGCTAAACGTATTCGTACTATCAACACTGAATCCTTACAAAAAACTGCTAAAACTGGCGGTTGTGGGGAATGTCAAACATCTTGCCAATCCGCTTGTAAAACAAGCTGCACAGTTGGTAACCAAGTTTGCAAACAAAAATAATGAAGAGGCTCGCTTAGCGGGCCTTTTTTATTTATGTTTTAAAGACATACCTTGTATGGTATATCTTTATGAC
>ERZ1026903.1145-NODE-1145-length-10386-cov-52.998645_pt1 | contig 10386 bp, 9 predicted proteins | sample MGYA00380180_ERZ1026903 | MGnify/ENA primary metagenome ERZ1026903 (study PRJEB33269, sample SAMEA4719816) | human gut metagenome | biome: human-associated habitat; feature: organic feature; material: feces | place: Cameroon | collected 2013-10 ... | reverse complement strand
AGCAGCTGCCGCACCTCGCTCGCCGTATCGGCACTTAGAATTATGCGGTGTTGCCTTTAGAGTTTTCCCCCGCATTGCACCCGCAATGCGGATTTTTTTTGTATTTTTGAAAAAAATCGGGAAAAACTACTTGACATAGGGGAGACTGTCGGCTATAATAATATAGCGTTCTCAAGAGCGCGACGACAAATGTGGCGGTATAGCTCAGTTGGCTAGAGCATTCGGTTCATACCCGAAGTGTCACCGGTTCAAATCCAGTTACCGCTACCACATGATACAGGATTTCGCTAAAATACTTGGGGGTCGACTGCAATAGTAGCCGATAAGTTGCTTGCTGTTTTAGCGAAATCTTGTATTATATGGCCCGTTGGTCAAGCGGTTAAGACACGGCCCTTTCACGGCTGTAACATGGGTTCGATTCCCGTACGGGTCACCAAAAAGCTCAACTTCGCAAGAGGTTGAGCTTTTTTCTTTTTATTGTACATTGTAAGGAGTAGAGGAGTACGGGAATCGAAAAGCCCGGGCCCCGCGTCCAGCGTCCCGCGGGGCAAAAACAGCCCCGCGGGCTGTTTTTAGGGCGCGGGAGATGGACGGGAGGGTCACCAAGGTAGTCCCTAATTTCCTTTACCTTTTGACGTGTAACCACAATCGTACCAAACTTTTGAAGTAAAAGGCAAAACATGCAGTATCTTCAATTGCCGTCATAAAAAGATTGACCTTTCTCTGTATTCGCTTTATAATAAAGCTAAAATGAAAGGGCAGAAAGGAAACACAAATGAGCGTCGAAGATCGCGATTGGTACAGAGAAGATTTTAAGCGCAAAGAAAAAGAATACGGCGGGGATTTCAGTCTCAACAGTAAGCCCAAGCATAAGAAAAAGTCTAGTGGTAATCTAGTGGTAAAAAGAAAAAGCAGCAGCCCGCCCAGCCCGCACGCCCCGCTATAAGTAACTGGCGGCGGACGCTGAATAGTGTGCTGATGATTTTGCTGTGCGCGATCCTTACGGCGTCCAGCTGCTATACATTCTTTGAGCAGAGAGGCCGCAGTGTGCGGATGTATGCCCCTATGCTGCTGCTGGAAATTTGTCTGTTCAAATATGCGTATGATACAAGCAAAACGGCAGAGAAACCGGGAATCCTGAACTTTGTTGCTCTCCTGCTTTGCGGAATGTCCATTATTATGATGGCTTTATTTACGATTCTGTCAATCCTCAATTTCTGACAACAAAAGGCGGGCACTGCACGGTGCCCGCCTTTGCCTGTTCCTACGGTTGTTCCTCCGGCCTGACCACCGTTACGGTACACTGCGCTGTAAACCCGCCGCAGTCGGCGGTCAGGGTCGTGGTGCCGTAATTCACGGGGACGAGCCAGGAGCCGTCGAAGCGGGCGATGCGCTCGTCGGCGATGCGATAGGTCGCGGCGGGGTGGTCGGTGGTGTCCTCCGGCAGAAGATGGCAGACTACGCCGACGCGGCTGGTGTAGGCCAGGGTGTGGTGTGCCGTGCCGTCGTAGTCGATGATAACGACATCGCGGTCGTCAAAATACAGCGTGTAGTCGTCCAAAGCAATGCCGCGCAGCGGGCTGGACACCTGCACCGGGCAGCTGGCGGAAATTTTCCCGTCGGCGCTTTGCAGCGTCAGGGTGGTCGAGCCGCCGCGCAGACCGGTCACAATGCCGCTGGGATCGACCTCGGCAATCGTGTCATCGGCCACAGACCAGCGCCACTCGGTCAGGGCGGCGCGGCGGGGGCTGACCTCACGCCCGTCGGCATCCTCGTAGAGGACGGCGGTCTCGGCGGTCTGGGCCTTTTCGACCTGCACGGTGTCGGGCAGGGTCACGGCGGCCACCGGCGCACCGCAGGCCGTCAGGCCCAGCAGCAGGGCGGGCAGAACAAAAAACAGCGATTTCATGCAAAAGCCCCCTTTTGGCAGTATCATACCACAATGCGCCGCCGCAGGCAACTGTTGCACTTTTGGGCAAATGCGTGTACAATAAGCTATATACTTTTGCAAAAGGGGGGCCGGGCATGGAGCGGACGGCGGGCGGCATCACCTACACGCTGACGCGGCGGCGGGTGCGCAACATCAACCTGCGCGTGCGGGCCGACGGCAGTGTGGCGGCCAGTGCGTCGCCGCGGGTGCCGGCGGCTTATGTGGACGCCTTTGTCACGGCGCGGGCCGACTGGGTGCGCACCGCACAGGCGCGTGCCGCGGCCCGGCGCGAGCGAGAGGCCGCCGAGGCCCCCGCGCTGCCGCCCAAGGCCGAGGCGCTGGCCTATATGCAGGCGCTGTGCCGGGCATACTATCCGCAATTCGCGGCGACCTGCCCGGGCGGCGCGATGCCCAAAATTGCGGTGCGCGACATGAACACCCGCTGGGGGTCGTGCAGTCTGCGCACCGGCACGCTGGCGTTTGCGCGGCGGCTCTGCACGATGCCGCTGCCCGCGCAGGAGTACGTTGTTGTGCATGAGTTCTGTCACTTTGCCCACCCCGACCACAGCCCGGCGTTCTGGGCCGCGGTGGCGGAGGTGCTGCCGGATTATAAGCAGCGGGAAAAGCTGTTGAAAATGAGGTGACGGCTGAAAAAGCCTTCCCCCTGGGGGGGAAGGTGGCCGTAAGGCCGGATGAGGGGCGCGTTTATGGATGCCGCCCGGGAAAGGGGCAACAGCGGTAGACCCGCCCCTCATCAGCCGCCTGCGGGCGGCAGCTTCCCCCCAAGGGGAAGCCAAAGAATCTATCCAAAAGGGAGGTACACACCTTGCCGTCTCCACAGAAAAAATATACGACGCTGGTCAGCAATACGCTGCTGTTTGCCATCTCCAACTTCAGCTCCAAGCTGCTCAGCTTCTTCATCCGCCCGTATCTGAGCTACGCGCTCGACTCGCCGGACGTTATGGGCGTGTCCAGCCTTTTGCAGCAGGCCACAAACCTGCTGATCCCGGTGGTCAGCCTTGGCGTGGCCTATGCGGTCATCCGGTTCGGGCTGGACAAATCGACCAACAAATCCAGCGTCTTTGTCAACGGCGCGGCGACTATCGGGCTGGGCTTTGTGGTGCTGCTGCTGGCCATGCCGCTGGTGCGGCTCATCCCCAACGCTGCGGAGTACCTGGGCTTTTTGTACCTCTGCGTGCTGGCCAGCTGTATGAGAACGCTGTGTACCCAGTTCATCCGCTCGCGGATGCTGAACCGGCTGGTCGCCATAGACGGTGTGCTGACAACGCTGAGCCTGCTGCTCTACTACCTGCTGTTCCTGAGTGTCTTAAAAATGGGCGCTACAGGCTTTTTGCTGGCAAATGCGCTGGCAGATTTGACATCCATGGTGTTTGTGTTCATTGCGGGCGGGTGCTGGCGGTACTTCAAGCTCAAGGCGTTTGACAAGACGCTGTGGAAGGAGATGCTGCGCTACTGCCTGCCGATGATCCCGGCGTCCATCAGCTTTTGGATCATCAACGCCAGCGACATGTTCTTTGTGCAGGGCATGTGCGAGGACTACGCGGGCCGCAGCGGCAACCACTGGGTCGGGCTGCTGTCGGCGGGGTACTTCCTGCCGCAGATCATCACGATTTTGGGCAGCATCTTCTACGAGGCGTGGCAGCTCTCCGCCGTGACCGAGGAGACGGACCGCGAGGCGTTCTTCTCCAAGATATTCCGCGTGTATGCCAGCGTGCTGTTCTGCTGCGTGGCGGGCATCATCATGCTGTGCCAGCTGCTCATGCGGGTGTTCAAGGCTGAATATTTTGACGCCTGGACGTTTGTTCCGTTCCTGACGCTCTGCTCGATGCTGACCTGCCTGAACCAGTTCCTGAACAGCGTCTACGTTGTGTATAAGAGGTCTGCCGGCTCGCTGTTCACAATGCTGGCCGGTGCGGTGCTGAACCTGATCCTGAACTACCTGTTCATTCTGCAGTGGGGCCCGTGGGGCGTCACCCCGGCCAGCTTCCTGAGCCTGATGCTGGTGTTCCTGCTGCGCGCCTACTCGACCCGCGGTCTGCTGGAGATCGACTTCCACCCGGCGTGGCTCGTGCTGAATCTGGCGCTGGTGCTGGCGGAGATCTGGTGCATGATGAACCTGACCCATTGGGCGCTGCCCGTCGTGGGCATCACCGCGGTGGTCTGCGTGCTGAACATCCGCGAGGTGCTGAGCATGCTGGATACGCTGATCGGGAAGTTTTTGAAGAAAAGGAAAAGTTGATTTTACTTTGCCTTCCCCCCCGGGGGAAGGTGTCTGTGGCCCCGACCACAGACGGATGAGGGGCAAGCTTGCGGTACTGATCCGCTTACGGGCTGCCGCCGGAAGGCTGCCCCTCATCCGGCGCTGCGGCGCCACCTTCCCCCCGGGGGGAAGGCTTAAAGGAGCTTATCATGGAAAACAACGCTATCCTCTCCGCCCTCTCCGCCCGCAAAAGCGTGCGGGTATTCACCCCTGACCCCGTCACGCCGGACGAGCGGGCGGCCATCCTGAACGCGGCGTTCCAGGCACCGACGGCGGGCAACCAGCAGCTGTACACGATCCTGGACATCACCGACCCGGCGCTGAAGGCCACGCTGGCCGACCTGTGCGACCACCAGCCGTTTATTGCCGGGGCGCCGCTGGTGCTGGTGTTCCTGGCCGACTGCCGCCGCTGGCTCAACGCCTACCACGCCGCGGGCATCACGGACGCCCGCAAGCCCGGGGCAGGGGACTTGATGCTGGCCGTGGCCGACACCTGCATTGCCGCCCAGAACGCCGTGGTCGCCGCCGAGTCTCTGGGCATCGGCAGCTGCTACATAGGCGACGTCCTCGAGAATGCGGAGGCCATGCGCGACGCCCTGCACCTGCCGCAGTACGTTGTGCCCGCCTGTATGCTGGTGTTTGGCCGCCCCACGGAGCAGCAGCAGCGCCGCCCCAAGCCCGCCCGCTTTGCCGAGCAGGCCGTCGTCTGCGAGAATGTGTACACGGACCGCACGCCCGACGAGCTGCGCGCCGACTTTGCGGCGAAAGCCGCCGCCAACGGCCAGCTCGACTACGACTTTGACAAAGCCGTGCAGGCATTTTGCAAGCGCAAGTACGCGAGCGACTTTTCCCGGGAGATGACGAGAAGCGCAGAGATTTACTGGAAAGAGTTTTTGTGATTGGCAGAGAACGCAGGGGCGGAGCTCATATCCGCCCGGGAGCGCTGCCGCTGCCGCCGCGCCCCTGCAATCTCTACAAATAAATCACCCCCACCCAACCGCAGATGTTCTGCGGCTGGGTGGGGGCTTTCTTATTGGTTGAGGGTGAAATTATATAGCAGACCGTCAATAAATTGCATTCCTGCCTTATTGCGTGCGTAGGGGCGAGCATGGGTCGCCCGCCAACTTACCGCAGCAACGCATTTTCCGGGACAGTTTTCTGGCAAGGCAAACGGGCACGGGCGAGCAATGCTCGCCCCTACAAGCGTTTTTCGACAGTCTGCTATATTTTGGTTGCATCCTGTAGTGTATGCTCTGGCGTAACGAAGCTGCCGGTATTGTCAGCTTTTAGATTGGCGTTGGATACAGGATTTCCGGCGTTATCAATTTTACGGATATAGACAGTGCAGAGTTAGCGTTTGTTTATGACATGAAAAGTATCCTTATCACCAACAGTCTTTTCCAGACTATAACTAACCCCTTCTCCCTGATTGAAGTTAAAAGCGTCAATGCGGAACCAGGTTGTATAATGGGGAGTCGGAGTAGAGGGATATTCCTTATAATATAAATGAAACGAACATGTGAAGTCTCCCTTATATCCGGCAGGAGGAGTTTCCTTTATAACATAAGTTTGGTTATTTTGGTCTCCGGTAGTTAGGAAAGCAGCAGAATACCCGATGTTATCTCCCTCATGCAGTTTGACAGGAATGGAGCATTCTCCTTTACTATCACTGGTGAGTTTGGCAACAGTGTCTGAGCCGTTCGTAATAGCAAAAGTAGCACCGGACAGTGCATTTCCTTCAGGGTCAGTGACGCGCAGATTCAATTTGGCAACGGGAAAGCGCATAAGGGTAAGCTGCCTTTTAGCCATATCGATAGCAAATGGATTGTCATTTCCGTTATTCTGTATGGAATTGAGATGATAGTCGTCCCCATCATTGACAACATTGATATAGATTTTTGTACTGCTGGGAATGACTTGGTAGTCATTAGGAACTTCAACTTCGGTGATAGTAGTCGGCGTATCCCCGATAACAGTGTTGGGACGAGAGCGTTCCTTAGGAGAAATATCCAACAGAATATCGCCGTTTTCATCAGAGGTCACATCAAAGGAGTTATCGCCGCTCTGAATGTGATATTTTTTGTTTGCAAAGGGTGCAGAGTTTTTAGTGCTGACATCCTGCAAGTGGATAATGAACTGCTTTTCATTTGCTGTAACAGTGCTGCCGGTCGTACCGCCGCCGCCGGAAACGCCGCCCCCGGTGCTGCCCCCGCCGGTTTCACCCCCGCCGGAGTTGTCATTCTTCTTCGGCGTCGGCACAACAACAGCCTCATCACTGCCGATATTTACACTCGCGGTGGTTCCCGCGTTCGTGTATACGACCTGTATCCCATCGGCGCTGGTATACACTAAGTATAAAACCTGCCCGCTGGCGTTGCAGGTCATCCCCTGCACGGTACCCTTGACCCCGGCATCCGAAGAAATCCCAACAGGCGTAATACTGCCCGCAGGCGGGTTGTTCACATGCAGCAGATACTGCCCGCTGCCCTCGGTAAGTGCTACATCTCCGCCGGTCACGGTGGGGGCCTCGTTTGTCAACGTGCCTGCCCAGTTTGTCAGGGCATTTGCACCATCGCTTTTTCCCGTTATCGATGCGTTCTGCACCAAGGCGTAGTTCTGCGCACCCTGCCGGGTCGCCGTCATCACACACGCCTGCGCCTCACTGACGGCCTGCTTTTCCTTGGCGCTGTCAATGTACCCGGTCAGCGCCGGGACGGCAAAGGCCGCCAGCACGCCCAGAATCACCAATACCACGATCAGCTCCACCAGCGTAAAGCCGCCGCGGCTGCGCGGGGTTCGTTTCAGACCTGTCATAGGGATGCCTCCTCTTTATTCGGCGGGGTCAAAAATGCTCTGGTCGCGCTTGGCGTGCGCGCCGATGTTGTTGTATTCCAGCATCAGATACCCCTTGGCCCACTCGTCCAGCGCGGGGTCTGCGCCGTACTCGGCTGTGGTGCCGTCCACCTTCATGTAGTCGTTGGCGGCGGTCACAACGGGGGTGTTGTGCTTCATTTCCAACAAGTACTCGTAGTAGTCGCTCAGGGGCAGACCCGCCTGCTGCAGCAGGGTGGGGGCCAGCATGACCATGTCCATGCGGTTCAGCGGGTCGGTGGTGCTGGTGGCGGCTGCCGTGTGCTCCAGCGGGTAGTTGGCCCAGATGAAAAACGGCGTGCTGCGCTCCAAAATCAGCAGCTCGTTGTCGGTTTCGGCAAAGCTGGGGTCGGCCACATGGGCCACAAAGCTGGGTGCGTGGTCACCGGCCATGGCCACAATGACCTTGCGGCCCGTCTTTTCGTACTGCGCGGTAAAGTAATCGCACAGCTCCTGCACGGCGGCGTCGGTCATTTTGATGCAGCTCAGGTACTCGTCCATCAGCGCATCGTAGTCGCCGTAGTCGGTGGCGGCGTGGACAATATCCAGCGACGCATCGTTCATATCGTAGTCGCCGTGGCTCTGGATGGAGACCAGGAAGCTGAACCGCGGCCGGTCCTCCGGCATGGCCTCGTACATCGTTTCCCAGTCGCGGTAGGTGGCCGAGTCGGTCTGGTACGGGCGGTCCCCGTAGGTCTCCTGTGTGGTAAAATCGCTCTGGAAATGGGTCTCGTCAAAGCCCAGCGCCAGCCAGGCGGAGTCGCGGCGGTAGTTGGAGTTTGTGTAGGGGTGGGCGGCCATCGTGGAGTAGCCCAGACCCTTGAGGTAGCTGACAACGCTGTTGGCGTTGTACAGGTTCAGCCAGTTGAACGGCGTGATGCTGGGCATCAGGATCAGCGAGTTGGAGGTCAGCATCTCGTACTCGGTGGAGTTTGTGCCGCCGCCCACATGGGGGCTGATCGTGTGGCCGTAGACCGAGTTGGGCAGGTTCTTGGTGACCGGCATGATGTCGGTGTCGGCCTGCAGGTCGGTGACAAGGTCAAAGTCGTAGAAGCTCTCGGACAGGATCAGCACAATGTCGGGGTAGTCCTCGGCGCTCTCGGGGCTGGCAGGGGCGATGTAGTCGTCGGCCTTGCGGGCGGTGTTCACCGCCGCGGCGTCGTTGTAGTGCTCCGGCTCAATGATAGGGTCGGCCATCAGGCTGGTGGCCTCAATCGTCCCCGCCAGATAGCCGTAGGTGTAGTAGGTGTTCTGCCACGCCCAGCCGTAGGTCGTCTTGGGCTTGATGGTTACGGGGCCGAAGTAGCCGAAGAACATGACCAGAAAAACGCCCAGTGCGCTGCCAGCCGCCCGCACGCCGCGGACCTTCCAGCCGGCGCGCTTAGGCGCACCCTTGACCAGCCGCGCCTGTACGAACGCAATCGCCAGAATCGGCAGGTAGAGCAGCACGATCTTCACAACGTCCTGCGTGATTTTCAGGGTGTAGCTGCCCATGACCTCGGCGGCGGTGCCGAGGTTCAAAATGTCCTGGGGCATCAGCGCCGAGCCGTGCAGGTCGCGGGTGTAGTAGTTGATGAGCGCAATGACGGTGAACACCGCGCCCGAAATGCCCGTTGCGCGGCTCCACTTGCCGAGCAGCGCAAACAAAATCAGCGTCAGGCAAAAGGCGGTCAGCGCGTTGAGCGGCGCGTAGAGCGGCCATTGAAGCTGCAAAAAGCTCTCGGTCACGCCGTCGGACAGCTCCAGCTGATAGCGGGAGATGAACCCCACCGCCACCGCCAGCAGGAAGGGGAGCACCCCCTGCAAGAGGAATTTCTTCCAGTTAAAGTTTTTCAAATGCTGCATGGGTGATGAATAAATACCTTTCTCTGTAAATTTTGTACATAACTATACATAATATATTATAACACGACACCACAAAAAAAGAAAGAGGCGCGGGTGCGCCTCTTTGGATATAGAATGATGTTTGTTTGGAATATGGATATTGCAATACGCCTGCGCGTAGGGGCCGGGCATGCCCGGCCCGCAGGTTTGCGATGGCAGACGCTGACGGCCCGATCCGTAGGGGAGGGATTCATCCCTCCCGCGCCGCTTTCGGTTATAGCTTACCTGCCGGTTCACACCGTAGGAGCGGCATATATGCCGCCCGCACCTCCCGGCCAGCACCCGCCAACCATCCACCACCCCGTAGGGGCCGGGCATGCCCGGCCTGCAACCCTGCGTCGCCGCCTGTTACTGGTTTGCATCGTAGGGAGGGGTCTTGACCCCTCCGCGGGGCGTCGAGGACGCCGCCCCCTACAGGGATGGCCCGTAACCAACGTCACTTCCGCGTATTCTTCTTCCAGATCCAATACAGCCCTTCCAGCACCAGCGTCTCGCGGTACACAATATCCGTCGCACACGCCGTGCGCACACTGTCGGGCAGCGTGCCGGTTGCGACAACCGGCGCGTCGGGTGCGCCCAGCGCTGCGCGGATCTGCGCGACCATGCCGTCCAGCATGGCCGCTGTGCCGTACACAATGCCGCTGTGCAGGCAGTCCGCCGTGTTGGCCCCCAGCAGACGCCGCGGGCGGGCCTCCAGCTCCACCTGAGGCAGCTGCGCCGTGTTGCGCACCAGCGCCGACAGCGAGCACTGCGGCCCCGGCAGGATGCTGCCGCCCACCAGTGCGCCGGTGCTGTCCACAGCCAGCAGGGTAGTGGCGGTATCAAAGTTCACCACCACGCAGGGCGGCGTGCACCGCTGTAGCGCGCCCACGATGGCACACAGCAGCTCGCCGCCCAGCTGGGCCGGGTTGTCCATGCGGATGCGAACCCCGCTTTTCAGCCCGGGGCCGACCTCCATGATCTGGCACTCGCACATCTTGCGCAGGGCCTCGCGCAGCCGCGGCGTCAGCGCCGGCACCACGCTGGAAAAGATGACCGCCGTGATTTGCTGCGGCTCCGCCCCGTACAGCGCCAGCATGTTTACGATTTTGTACAGGAGCTCATCACTGCTCAGCGCCGTGTCCGCAAACAGCCGCGACGAAAACACCAGCTTGCCGTCCGGCGTATACCCGCCAAACGTAATATTGGAGTTGCCGATATTCAATGCCAGGATCATGACAGGACCTCATTTCAAGTATGTTGCCTCTATACTATTATAATAAGGTAGAAATTGCAAGTGTTTTCCACATTCACGTGTGCCGAATGTGGAAAACACACCGCTCACTCCACCATCACCCCCGTAGGGGCCGGGCATGCCCGGCCCGTGCGCTTTCCGCCGCCGCCCGTTACTGCTTTACACACCCCGTCTCACCCCTACATC
>ERZ1026903.1133-NODE-1133-length-10480-cov-16.366235_pt1 | contig 10480 bp, 8 predicted proteins | sample MGYA00380180_ERZ1026903 | MGnify/ENA primary metagenome ERZ1026903 (study PRJEB33269, sample SAMEA4719816) | human gut metagenome | biome: human-associated habitat; feature: organic feature; material: feces | place: Cameroon | collected 2013-10 ... | reverse complement strand
TGATTCGATGTGTTTGCGGGAAAAAAATCGGCCCAGATCCGCGAAATTTTAATCAACGAGTCAGCTTGGGAAGACATGACCTGCTTATTCGCACCTTCCCTAAAGGCGTCTTTGGCTTCGGTCAGCGAACACTGCTGTTTTTCTTTGCAGGACGGTGAATCTTTGTAGTCCGTCATCTGCGCCAGCAGCTGATAGCTGTCGTCAAGCTGCATCTGGCTGCGCTCTTTTTCCATCGCCTGCACCGCTTTCTGGCTAAACGCCGCAGAGTCATCGGTGATCACCGGATTAAACGTTGGGTCCATCGTGCCCATTTTTTCCTGATGATGTACCGGAATGTCGCACCCAGGGAAAGCGCCGGTGATAAAGAATTGTGCCGTCGCAACGGTGCGTTGCAGACTGTTGGCATAGGTATATACCGTGTCCGGCGTCGGGCATTCGCCTGACGTGACCATCCCCAGCTCCGCCAGCCATTCTCGCATGTAGTGGCCCATATAAATTTCCAGCACACCGCCTTTCGTGGTGAGCTGCCCGCCGGGCACATCCCACTCCGGCCACTGATTCGGCGTGGACTGCTCCAGCACGCTGCCATTATTGGCCAACGGCGCGCGCAAGTTGTGTCGGCTCATCATCAACACTTGTTGCAGTTGATAACCTTCCGGCGTTGTCTGCGCTTGCGCGGCGGACGACAATAAAACAGCCCCTGCCACAGCGGCGGCGAGTATCAATTTTTTCATCCCTACAACCTCTTGTTGTTATCAATCCTCATAGAGTGTGACAGAAATATGACATTTTTCCGGGAACGGTTTCGCAAAACGGGAGATTCCAGAAGATAACCGGCAGGTCAGCGTGTTCCGGTTACTCCGAGATAAAAACCTCATACTTAATATTGCGGGCGCAATAAAAAGTGCCGTCCGTCAGATACAGTTCACGAAATCGCGTGTTATCAGAGATGTTGTCCAGCAGGGAACGTTCCGTATCGACAAATTCTTTTTGCACGCGGTAATGAACGGCGTTCTCCGTTTCAAAAGAGACATATTCCGTGGTGGCGTAGGGCTTATTTTTTGATTTCACGTACACGATATATTGCACGGTACTGGCCGTCAGCCCCGTTTTCGCCGCGATCTCTTTGAGACTCAACGTCTCAGAGGCATAAAGCGCCTGAACCTGCGCTATGCGTCGGTGATTATACGCCGTCACCCGAAGGCTCAGTTTCAGCCGATAGGCCATATTCCGCACGGCGGTAATATTAGTGTGAAGCAGTTGCGCTATCTGCTCTGTCGTGAGGATGCCCGCGTTTTCCCGCAGAATCGCAAGGCTTTCGTCGTTCCAGATAAATGCCATTGGGTATCTCTCCGTACGCGTCGTTCATCGCGCCGCCAGGCGCGCAAACGTGGCCTCTAACTCAGGCGGCTTACGCATACCCTGGTGTAGCTCCAGAACGCGTCCTTCGGAGTCAATCAGTACGGAGGTCGGCGTGCCGATCACCTGATAACGTTCCTGGGTAATGTTGAGCTGATCGCGCACCACCGGATAGGTTATCTGATGTTTTGCCAGCAGATCGTTGATCCTGACCGTTTCAGGGTCGGTATTGACCGCCACAACCACCACTTTATCGCCCCATTTTTTGCTCAGCGCTTCCAGCGTGTCCATTTCCGCCAGGCACCCCCCGCATCCCGCAGACCAAAAATTCAGGTACACCGCCTTTCCTTGCCAGCGTTCAAGGCCTGACTCCTGGCCTTGCAGATCAAACGCCGCCAGCGCCGGGGCCGGTGCCCCGACCGCCAGCTTTTCTTCTTTACACCCGCTTATCAGGATCGCCGCCGCGAGTAACAGCACATTATGCCAGCGCATGTTGATTGGCCTCCTCACCCAGATATTTACCGTGTTGCAGCCGCAGAATACGGTCGGCAAACTGCCCAAGCGCAGGGTTGTGCGTCACCATCACAATCGTGCGCCCCTGACGATGCAGATCGGTGAGCAGATCCAGCACCCGCTGCTCATTCTCTTCATCCAGGTTGCCCGTCGGTTCATCCGCGAAAATAACCGGCGGTTCGTTGACCAGCGCCCGGGCGATACACACACGCTGCTGCTCACCACCGGAAAGCTGGCTCGGCAGGTGCGTCACACGATGCCCAAGCCCTACCTGTTCCAGCACCTTCCTCGCCGCCGCTTCATCCACCACGCTGTGGTAATGCTGGGCGAGCATGATGTTTTCCAGCGCAGTTAAGAACGGGATCAAATGGAACTGCTGAAATACCAGGCCGATTTTCTCGGCGCGAAAGCGACGGCGCCCCTCTTCATCCAGCGCGGCGGCATCGGTGCCATCAAGAAACACCTGCCCTTCCGTCGCCGTATCAAGGCACGTCAGAATATTCATCAGCGTGGTTTTACCAGAACCAGAAGCGCCCATAATGGCGACAAATTCACCCTGCGCAATGCGCAGATTAATGTCATCCAGGGCGGTAACGTCACCGAACCGTTTGTATAAGTGGCGGGTTTCGATCGCCACCTGAGGGATATGCGTAACGGACATGGCGCTACTCTCCTTTCAGCACTTTAGCAGGCTCGACGCTTACCGCGTGTCGCACCGGAACAATCGCCGCCAGAATGGCGACCAGTAAAGACAACACCAGAGTAATGGGCAACACCGGCAGACGCAGTGAAATGGCGGCATTAAACACCGTTAATCCCAACAGTTGCGCCAGCAAATATCCCAGCACCCAGCCGCACGCCACCGCCGCCAGCGCGATGATGCTGGTTTCCAGCAGAATTTGCCGCACGATATCGCCGTTGCTGGAACCAAGCGCTTTTTGCAGCGCAAACTCGCGCGCCCGCTCGCCGACAATCGCCATCAGCGTGGTATTCACGCACAGCGAAGAGAGCGCCAGAATCACGATCGAGACCAGTCCCATCAGACCTTTAATTTTATCCAGCACCTGCCCTTCGGAAGCAGAGACCTTACGCACCGGACGAATCTCCAGGTCAGGATACTGCGCCTGCAACCGGCTGGCATAGTTCTCCACCTGGCCGACATCGTTACTGACGCTCAGCAAGCCGTGGCTGATTTTGCCCGGCTGATGCAGCCAGGCCTGCGCCACGTCGAGGCTGACGATCAGCATGTTGTCCGTCGCATCGCCAGACTCCACAATGCCTTTAATCTGCAAATTCTTACGCTGATTGTGATCCACCAGCGTGATGCTGTCGCCCGGCTGCACGTTGAGGCGTTCCGCCAGTTTGACGCCGATCATCGCATTACGGTCGTCAAAACTGACGCCAATCCAGCTACCGGTGACCTGCCAGTACGGCACCAGTTTTTGCAGCGACTCGAACCACACGCCAACCATCACCACTTTTTCCAGCTCGGTACGCGCCATGCCGTACAACCACGGACTGGCGCCATGCACCAGCCCCTGCGGCGCCTGATCGAGAATGCTCTGCAACTCCTGCTGCGGCATACTGGAACCGTGCCCCGGCCCGATGTAAAAATTCGCGCCGAAGGTGCGCAGTTCTTCGCTCATTTTGGTGTTAATGTCGAACCAGACGGCAGAAAGCGCCGTCACGATGGTCGCCCCCACCATCAGCGCGGCAAACACCACGCTGACCCGCTGAAAACGCAGACGCAGCGCCCGCCACACCAGCAGCCAGAGCATGGTACGTTTAGCGGCCATACAGCACCTCCACAGGATACAGCCGGGCAATCCGCCGGGCCGGGAACCAGGTGCCGATCAACGCAATCAGTACCGCAATCACCAGTACGCACGGCACCACAATCCAGGCAAAATTAAGCGGCGCGTCGAAGAGCATGACGCCAATCGCTTTCGCCAGCCCCCACCCGGCAATACATCCCAGCGCACCGCCAGCCAGCCCGCTGGACGCCGCTTCCAAGTAGAACAGCAGCATAATTTGCCACTGTCGCGCACCCAGCGCTTTCATCAAACCGATCTCTTTGGCGCGTTCCATAATGGTGCTGGTCATCAGCGAGGCGATCCCCATTGCGGAAGCCACCAGCGCCGCGACGGTAACGACCGCCATCAGCAACTGAATTTTATCGATCACCACCCCTTCGGACGCCGCGACCTGCCATACCGGGCGCACTTCCGCACCGGAAATCGCCTCTTCCAGCTGATGCGCGATCGACGACACATAGGCCGTGCAATACCAGAGGTCGTACTCTTCGGCATTGAGCGCGTCCAGGTTTTCCCGCGCGCGGCGGGACAGTTCGTTTTCCGGCACCGTCAGCGCCGAGACGCGAATCGCCTGCACTTTTCCGGGGAGCCCCAGCAGGTGCTGTACCGTGCTTAGCGGCATCACCAGTTGGTTATCTTCATCGCCGCCGCTGGAGAGGATACCGCTGACGGTGACCTGCACTGCTTCGCCTTCGGTACGTAATGTCAGCTTATCACCGGGTTTCCAGCCCATTTGCCGCGCCAGCGCGTGCCCGACTAAGGTCTGCGGCTCTGCGCCTGCGGGTTCCTGCGGCCAGTCGCCGGTCACCTGCCAGTATGGGCTGACCGTTTTCTGCCCCGTCTCATATCCCTCTTCATCAGGAATATCCACTGGCTGACTGAAGAAAGTGCCCAGAATCCGCACTGGTTCTCCCTCCACGCTGGCTTCGCCGCCGAGCATCGGCGCAAACCCGACAATGTTGTTTCGCCAGAAGATATCTTTGATGTTCGGCAGCTCGGCTTCATCAAGAAAATCCTGACCGGAAAGCGGATTACTGCTCTCACTAAACAGCGCGGGCAGCGCAGCCTGTCCGGCGGGTTCAATCAAAATGTTCGCACCATAAGACTTCAGCTCTCTGGACATTTTGTCGCCGATATCAATGGACACCGCCAGCAGCGCCGAGATCAGGCTGGAGGCCAGAAAAACGGTGATTATCGCCAGCACTTTGCGGCGTAAATTGCGCCCCCAGGATTGTCGTAACATCCGCCACAGCATGATTATTCCTCCCTCATGTCGGCAGGAACAAACTGCTCCGGCGTTTCACGGAAGCGTTCATAGTTAGCCTCTGACGAGAAGAACCAGGTCTTGCCGCCATAGCTGTATTTGTAATCGGCTGAGGTATTGGTCAACGTTGAACCATCGACCGGATCGGTCACTTTAATAGTCATGACCGTCGAGAAGTAGTTCACCCCTGTCGCCAGTTCTTTACCGGGGATCACCAGCTCTTTTTCATCATTGTGCCAGTTTTCAATCGGCACCGGGTTACAGCCACCGGCCTTGCCGATAGACGGAATAAAAATATGCACTCCGCAGGCGACGCAGATAACCTGATTGCCCTCCATGACATAACCCTGATCGCCGCACAGCAGGCAGGCGTCGAACACCACGCCAAAACGCAGCTTGTCGGGATAGCGGTTAATCACGAAGAAGCGCACCGCTTTGCCATCGTCCGCCACCCAGACGAAACGATGCAGTTTACCGTCACGAAGCTGTTCAACCGGCAGGCGCACCATGCCATCGCTCCCCAGCGTTACGGGCACGGCTTCAGAGAGTTGCGGCGGCTGCGAGGCCACTTTATCCCACCACAGTTGGCCTGCGATAACGACCACCGCGCAGCCGATTGTGACCAACCACAGCCGCAAAGCGTTGCGACGCTGCACCAGCGCCAGACGGTGAGCAATCGGTTCTTCGGTTTCCCGCGTCTGTCGAAAAGCCCGCAACAGCGCCGGAAGCCAGCACAGCGCCAGGGCCAGCAGCAGCGCGGCTCCCGCCCAGTTATACAGCGCCGTGTTATTTGTGACTTTCGCCACGAAGCTCAGCAGTGATTTTCCCAGCGGAACAACCTGTAATTTCATCAGCAACAACAGCAGGTTGCCGCTCAGCGGCAGCCAGATCATCACCAGCAGAATCAGCGTTAACGGCCAGTACAGGCCGCGAATACGCCGCAGCAGCATCGCGCAGAGTACGCCCGCCAGACAGAGGATCGCAAAAGCGAGAACGACGGCCGTCAGGTTTAACAGCAGGTCAGTATTCAGCACATGCGTACTGGTCAGCCCGCCCAGATTAGGGGCCAGCGCCCAATGGCGGGCAGCGCCAAAAATCAGAATCCCCTGCCACAGATAGCGGATACGCGTTGGAGCCCACCAGAAACTGAGGACAAACAGCAGCGATACCATGGCCTCCGCCCCAACCAGCAGCAGTTGTACCGGTTGGCTGCCGTGAATAAACAGTCCCGCCAGCACGCCGGCAATCAGCCCGGTCAGCAGCGTCCAGGTCAGCGGACGTAAAGAGGGAGGATCGTTTCGACTCCAGAGAACACCGGAAAGAAGCGCAATGCAGAAAAAGACCTGTAGCGTCGTGACGAAAAAGTAACTCATAACTTCGACTCTGTACGGCGGGTTGAATTAAGCGACGGGCATATGATCGGTCTGACCAACGCGCCAGAAGGGGGAATCCTCCTGGCGCGTTGGTTAGTCGGTTTTAGTTCAGACCGACATATTTAAACTCGTAGCTCACATCAAACGGTTTCCACCAGCGGCCTACGCCTGTTTCGCTGTCAGTATGGCGATGCATCCCGGCTTTTGACGGCGGTTCAATGTGGTAGGTCACTTTATAGTTGCCCACGCCCATCATTTTGATGTTCGCGCCATAGTGCGGGCCATCGCTGGCAACCATCGGCATGAAGGTGCCTTCCTGTTTTTCGCCCGTGTCGTTGTTGACCAGGGTGTAGCTGATGGTCAGGTACGGGATCCATTCCCCTGCGCCAAAGCCGTTTTTATTGCCTTCTACAGCGTGGATATCCGCTTCAAGGTGAACATCGGCTTTTGCTGCCGGTAAGCCCATGCCGCGCGGTTCCATATCAATCGGTTGCAGGTAAACGGCCGCCAGCTCCATTTCATTCATGGTGACAGGCTCGCCTGCCGGGTACTCTTTAAAAGCAAACGCGGCTGGCGCAATGAAAATGCTGGCCATCACTGCGCTGGCAATCAGGGTTTTCTTCATGGTCATCAAACGTATCCTCTCGTCTAAAACAACGGCTATACAACGATTATGGGTTATTTTTTATCGTCTCCCCGGGAACCGCGCTTTTGCGCCGCATCACCCACAGCGCCACCAGCGCCGCGAGCAGCAATACGACCTGCGGTAACAACGTTTCCACGTAGGGATAAATCCCCAGCCAGCTGATTTCAGGGAAGCCGTTAATCAACGTAGGCTGGAACAGTTTGCCTTCCACCAGTTCCAGAACGCCTTTGCCCGCAAAGACGAAGGCCATCAGATACATGAAACTGCCGGTAGACATAAAGAAGGGTTTCAGCGGCAGGCGCACCACTGAGTAACGCATCACCAGCCAGGCGAGCAGCAGCACCACGCAGCCAATCACAAAACCGGCGCCAATCGCCATATGGCCGGATACCGTGTTTGCATCGCCAATCAGAGCGTAATAGAACAGCACCGTTTCCGCCCCTTCGCGGTACACCGCCAGGAAGCTGGTCAGCCATAGTCCGACCAGGGAGCCTCGCGACAGGGAATGAGACAGTTTGCCTTCCAGCCAGGCTTTCCAGTGGCGCGCTTCCACTTTGGACAGCAGCCAGTAACTCATAAAGAACAGCATCACGACGGCAATCAGCATCGTTATGCCTTCCAGCAGTTCACGGCTGGCGCCGGAGTTAGTAAACAGCATCTGGAAGATAGCGGCGGTGATGACGCTGGCGATCAGCGCCACAATTACCGACTGACGAATAAGCGGCAGCTTATCCTGATGGTTGTTTTTCACCATGTAGGCCACGATTGCCGCAACAATCAGCAGCGCTTCCAGCCCCTCGCGCACGATGATCATCAGACTATAGAGCAGCAGACTCCACTGGGTTTCTTCGCCTTCGCCCAGCATCGTCACGGCTTTTTGCAGATCCTGCGCCAGCGCGCTGGCCTCTGCATTCAGGCGCTCAACCGGCTGACCGGCCTTCATCAGACTGACCAGGCGGGTAAAATACGCCTCCAGCGTGGTTTTAAATGCCGAATCGCGAGAGCCGATTTTGTTTTCCATGCCGCTGGCTTCGAAGCGGTCGAAGTAGGTATCCTGGATATCCAGAATCGCATTCTTCGCATCGCCGCCCTGATAGCGCGCTATCGCGTCCTGAATGCTCTGGTTAATTCCCGTCGTCACCTCAGCCCAGTCGGTGCGGTTATTTCCCTCGTCCGCCGCCGGAATGTTGTCTGCGCTTTGCGCTGCGGCAACCTGCTGATCGTCACGGGTGGTTGGCAAGCCGGGTAAGATATCCTCGATATCCTGTAGCAGCGTAGTGACCTGATAGGAGACATCGTTGAGATGGTCAGGTTGCGCGGTCAGCGCAATCAGGGATGAGAATTGTTGGTTAATGGAGGCGGCATCTTTTGCAGAACGGTTTTGTCTGAGGGACATCTCCATCTCAGAGTTTTTAAAGCCCTGATAGTGCGCCTGTTGAACGTGCTGACTGGCAACGCTGTAATTCCCGGCCTGATATTCAGTGACCGCCTGCGCCAGCAGATCGTCGATCGTCCTGAAACTCTCCTGCCAGTGAACGGCAATGTCGTCCCTGGACAGCGCGTTGTGCTGCTCTTCGGCCACCAGACGATGTCCGCCATCCAGCACCGGTTCCACTTCGCGCAGTGCGGCTTTCAGCCAGTCAATGCGCGCCTGGACGTCAGCGAGCGGTTTTTTCTCGCCAATCATTCGACGGATCTCGCCGAATGCGCTCTCCATCTCGTAACTTTTGCGCGCGGAAATGTTGATGCGGATCGGCCCTTCCAGGTTCTCGAACACCTCAAAATAGGCCATTTGTACCGTGCGGCGCGCCTCGTCGGCATGCTGTTGCTGATAAAGTTCCGCTGTTTTATCAAGACGTTGCTCGATATCTTCAATCAAAGGCGCATAATTCGTCGACGCCCAGACACTCATGCTTATAAACAAGCCAAAGAGAGTAACCAACAAAGAGTTACGGAAGTTACGCACGTGCACACCGCCAAAGAATACAAATGATAATTATTATCATATCTTTTTGTCGCGTTGTACATGACCTGGATCATAAAAATGTCAGCAGACGACAAGTTATGTAAATTTATTTCATCAAATCGTGATGAACACACACATTATGCGTTGATAAAAGGGACGTTATCTCCCTGTTTTTCTCATGGAATTAACGGCAAGGCAGGCGCGGTAACAGAGGAATAAATCCCCCTGCCGACAGTGATATTATTCATTATCGGCAGGCAGAAATAAAACGCGTTATTGCGTACAGCAATATTCAAAGATTAAGGTTATTTCGATCGCTGGCAAGACGCTGTAAGAATTGACCATATCCCTGCGGCCCCATCCAGTAGTTAATACTTTTCTCAACGCCGGTTGATGTCAACGTCGCACCGGAAATACCGTCAACGGTATATTCATCGGCATGTTCAGGTTTATCCTGTACTATTTTCAATGCAGGATGTCCGCTGTTATCTAATAATCGTTTCCCTGGCCACTGTTTGCGCCAGTTGGCGTCTTCCACCCTAGCCCCCAGAAACGGCGTTTCCCGTTGCTGATAATAATACAGATTTCTCACCGTACGACCGTCCAGCCCCAGAGCAAGAAACGCATGCATCATGGATTTCGCGCCCTTACCGGTAACTGGAATGATAACCTGCTGAATTTCATTATTTTTATCTTTCACAAAGAACACATCCGCCACCGTACAGCGCTGACGAACCTGCGCTGGGTCGCGTTCAGGGGCAAGTTTTTCACACTTCTGCCGCGCGGTGTCCGCGCTGCTGCCAGCCACCAGTTCGCCGGAATCTAAATTAACATGGCGTTGAATAATATAACGATGATAGAGCGTTTCGACTGATTTTTTATCCTGGGTCTCTGATTTCATCAGGCCCGCAGCGTGTAAAATTGCCGCCTGTTTTTCCTCCTCTGTCGGCTCCGTCATTTCTCCCTGGAACAGCATAAACCATGCCGCCGCCGCAACAAAAATAAGGACACAAAGCACCATCATTGATGCAACAATAATTTTACCCTTGCGCATTGAATTGTTATCCCTGTCAAAATGGAAATCGAAAAAATCGCCTGAACGTATCACAGACTTTCATTCAATTAAAACAGATATGCCATTATCAATTCAGGTTTGCAACGTCAGGCAGCGGTAAAAAATAATAACTGGCGTCGGTAAAAAAGCAGCAAAAATAACAGAAAACACGCTCTCCGCTCGTTTTACACATCCTTACAATGGGTTAAAAAATGCGGCACTGTTGCAAAGTTAGCGATGAGGCAGCCTTTTGTCTTATTCAAAGGCCGGTAATGAATCCAACTTATTGATAGTGTTTTATGTTCAGATAATGCCCGATGACTGGCACTGTTGCAAATAGTCGGTGGTGATAAACTTATCATCCCTTTTTGCTGATGGAGCTGCACATGAACCCATTCAAAGGCCGGCATTTTCAGCGTGACATCATTCTGTGGGCCGGGTAATGACTCCAACTTATTGATAGTGTTTTATGTTCAGATAATGCCCGATGA
>ERZ1026903.1122-NODE-1122-length-10581-cov-4.165115_pt1 | contig 10581 bp, 11 predicted proteins | sample MGYA00380180_ERZ1026903 | MGnify/ENA primary metagenome ERZ1026903 (study PRJEB33269, sample SAMEA4719816) | human gut metagenome | biome: human-associated habitat; feature: organic feature; material: feces | place: Cameroon | collected 2013-10 ... | reverse complement strand
ACGATAGGAATTATACCCAAAATAGAAATACACTTGGAAGCAGACATGGAAAAGGATATAAAATGGAAAAAGAAAAAGTATGATATGACCTTTATCCGAAAAGCAGTAAATAACAGATTGTATAAATAAACTACTTCTGATTACAGTGGGAATTTAAAATGCTAGTTCTAAAATGGGCATACGGACATTACATTGAATTTTCATGAATAAAAAATTAATTTGTGTTTAAAAATTTGAAAACACAGATGGTAAAGTAGATAAAACAGAAGATTTAAATACTGCATAACACGATATAAGTGTTATGCAGAAAAGATAAACTAGCACAAATGATAATATCGAATAAGAAGAAAATAAAGAGAATGGTATCCAGGGAAGACCTATCATTTAATGAAACAAAGATCCATACATACTGCCTGATGACAAACCACATTCATTTGTTGTTAGAAACATTGGATTACAAAATAGGGAAGATCATGCAGAAAATAGCCGGTGATTATGCAAGAACGTATAATAGATGGATATAGGGGACAGTGTTTGAAGATAGATATAAAACTTGTCTGGCAAAAGATGATACTTGGTGTGGTCTGCACTATTTGACGATTGAGAAAATATTATGAGTATGGCTTCAGCCATATCCCATGACCTTTCGATATTGTTCCAGTTAGCTTTATTTCCTGTGTCTGTACAATTCTTTTAAAGATTGTCAGAGCATCTCGATATGACTTCACGGTACATTCGCTACGGCTACACTGATTTGGTAGGAATGCAATAGTTAATGTGTATGATTTATCTGAAGCATGGGATGATTTTAAGGTATTATCTTTTGAAAAAGAGAATGAGAAATGGCTTGATTTTGTGTGTGCATGTAGAAAGGGACAGCCAATAAATAAAGAATATGACATTATTATAGGAAATGTTGCGGACGATGACGTGTTTAAGACTGTAGATATGTATTTTAGATGTTTGTGGGATAAGGAAAAGGTATTAGGTGAATTGCGATACTATAAGATGAATAATCAAATAGGTATTGTAAATCAGGAAATACTGGATCGACTTATTACTTTTAAAAGAGCATATGAGGTGGAAAACAATGGTAGATTAAAAAGCAATTGGAAGAAGTTTATAAGCAAAATTTGGAAAATGATATCATCAATGCAATTTCTGAAATGAAAGGAATTGATTTGCGTAAGGCGTTTGATATTTATTATTCCAGTAAGCTGGCTGAACAAATTTTAAATGACAGTTATGGAATAGAGAATATGGATGCAAAATATCTGGCAGAAGATTTGATTGAGAATGAGCCGGAGCTTTTTGAAGAAAACCATGGGGGACAGGATTAGTGGCTTTTTTTCTGCCCCCGGGTGGTATTGATGGTGTGATATTAAAGAAAACAGAGACTAAAATAGAAGTATTGATTTCATCTACCGAAAAGGACACTATTGCCACACCTCATCCTCCGGCCCACAAAAAACAAGATGATAAGGATTCCAGGCATCCTCAAGTCCCAGATAAGCCTTCCTCTTCTCATCCTCAATCTGAATCGAATTCGCAATGTCCGGTATCTGTTTCAACTCAGCTTCATACCGCGCGATATTTGTAAAATCAAAACTCTTCGCAAAATTCAATTTATACAGATAGTAGTAAATATAATCATGCCGCAGCAAGGTCTGGTAGAGCAGCTTATCTGCTTCCGTCACCGTATCGCCTAACAAATATTTTCGTTTGGAAAGTCGTTTGTCAATTTCAGTTAGAGCATCCTTTTCCTGATATGCGAATCGTTCGAGATCCGTTTGAAAAGTAGCTGCACCGGCTTTTTCAATCGGCAGCAGCAGATTTTCTTTCAGATATGTAATATTGGACGGTCTTTTTTTGTAGATAAATTTATTTATTTTCGGGATCTGCAGATAATTTCTCGCTTCCTGTCGGTGAAAGAAGTTGACGGTTATCCGGTCCTGCTCCGAGCAGACCATAGACATTCCCGAGTTTTGCCCGCATATGCGGAGACTGCTGGTAATGCCGCTTGATTAGTTCTAATTTTGTATAATCGTAAAAGCCTTCTGTCTGATAAATATCTCTCGTATAATTCCAAAGGTTCGGATAATCCTCCAGCCGCTTTTTATTCACGTCAAATACAAGATGATAATTAATATGAAAGCGAATCAGTGCCACATACAGATGAATGTCTGATAACGTGATATAATCGCCATTTATGAATCTTCTTGTGGCCAGGCGTTCTTCAAGCGTTCCTAACGCTTCAAAATAACTGACATATCCTTCATCGAATGCTTCCTGGGATCTTGCAAATCCGCAGGCATATGCATTGATGCGTTTATTGATAAATGCACTGAGTTCGTCGATTTCTGTGCGAAGTTTTTTCGGATAAAGATCCGGAGCATTTTCTTTATGGTATTTCTTCCAGTCTACGACGAAATATTTTGGGATATCCCATGCCTCATTCTGTACGATAGCTCCGGTTGTTACATCGGCGATTGCCGGCACGGTCGATCTTCCGACAAAGTCCGGGTCGCCTTTTAGATATGCATCATCCAGATAATGAATTTTCAGAACCGGATCAACGCCGCCTAAGTCTTCGGAAAATATCCAGCCTCTTGGATCTCTTAAAACACCACATTCGCCGACGCTGATCACTCGGTCAAGTCCTAATAGGCGTAAGGTAATCATTGCTTTATTCGAGTGGGGGCATCCTGGCATCCAGATCAGCCGGTAGCGGTCCGGCACAACCGGAAGCTGGCCTTCGCCATCCCCGAAGTGTTTATCGAAAACAAATTTCCGTTCGTCTATTTTTCCTGTCTTTTTGTTGAGCTGATGTCGAAATGTGTTTTCAAACAGAGCGACGCTTTGAAATGGTTCTAAATATGACATGTGTGTTCCTCCTATAAAAAATATGTGCGTAGAATCGAATTCATACTTAACATGTATGAATTGTATGATAACATCTTTGATTGAGATTATAGAGGCAAGAAGCTGTTTTGTCAATAGCTATTGGGGACGGAGATTTGTGGCTTTTTTGGGGCCGGGTGATATTTTCTTATTTCATAGATTTCTTGCAATTGTGTAAGAAAGTTGGAAGATTCCGTTAAGGTATTAAAATGTCATTAATAGAGCAATAGATATCGCCTATAAACAAACGCCGATATAGATATTACCGATTTTACTTTTTCCGTGTTATCTCTTATAATTATAAAGATTTGTTTGATAAAAAATAACACTAAGGAGAATGAGAATGAACAAGAAAATCACAACAAAAGAAATTGTAGTTGTAGCTATGGTTGCAGCTGTAGTAGGAGTTATCTACACATTGCTTGACTACGCATACATGCCAATGTCAGCAGTTCTCGGAACAGTCTTTATGGAACTTACATTTGGTATCTATATGCTGTCAGGAGCACTTCCGATGTATTTAGTACGCAAACCGGGAATCGCATTTTTCGGAGCACTGGTTACTGCAGGTGTGAATCTGCTTCTTGGAAGCCCATATGGTCTGCAGTTAGTTCTGGCAGGCGTTTTAGAGGCTCTTGGAGTAGAGATAGCATATGCTATTTTCAAGCGTGATGCAAGTCTTAAATGCATGGTTCTGGGACAGATCCTCGGAGCAGTATTTGTATTCTGTAGAGATACATTTTTCTGGGGAACACCATGGAGCTACGGAACTGGAATTGCAGCAGGTGTTGTTATAGTACGTCTGTTGAGTTCAGTTGTAATCGGTATTGCATTAGTAAAAGTGATTACAGCAGCATTGGTAAAAACTGGTGTACTGAAAGGATTCGTATGTGCAAAATAATGAATGACAAGATGGGACTTGAATTACAGGATGTTACATATTGTTATGAAGGAGAGACGCTTCCGGTATGGAAGCATCTCTCTTGTTGTTTTTTTAAAGGAGCAGTGCATGCAATCTGCGGACCTAGTGGATGTGGAAAAAGCTCGGTTCTTTATCTTCTGGATGGGCTGATCCCTCATATGTATGAAGGAAAGCTTACAGGGAAAGTGTTATTGGACGAGCAGGATATTACCGAAGAACTTCCAAGGAATCGTTGTGATAAGATTGGATTTGTTATGCAGAATCCGGAGAGCCAGTTTTGTACATTTACAGTGGAAGAGGAACTGGCATTTGGTATGGAGAATCTTGAAATTTCCAGGGACATTATGAGCAAAAGGATAACGGAAGTACTGGAATATATCGGGTTATCCGGCTATGAGAAACGAGATCTCAATGATCTTTCGGGAGGACAGAAACAGAAGATTGCGATTGCATCGGTTCTGGTGACGGAACCTGAGATTCTGCTTTTGGACGAGCCGACAGCGAATCTGGATCCGGTAAGCCGACAGCAGATATTCGAATTGATTTTGAGATTATCGAAAGAAAAGCATATGACGATAATTCTTGTAGAGCATAATGTTGAAGAAATCATTGAATATGTGGATCATCTGATTACGTTTGATTTACAGGGAAAAGTACTTTTTGATGTATCAGGAGATCAGGTAGAGATTTCGTATAGAGAATGGATAGAATCACAACAGTTAAAAAAGATATCCGGGGAATATGAAAGATTAGAGCCGTCACAAGAATGTGTTTTGCAGTTGGAAGATCTTTCTTTCTCATATCAGGGGCAGGGAATTCGAAAAAAACATATAAATGAAGAAGACTATGTTTTAAGACATATGAATTTGCAAATATACAAACAGGAATTTCTTGCAATCACAGGAAAAAATGGAGTTGGAAAGACGACATTAATGCGGGTGATATTTCAAATATTTAGACAAAACGAAGGTGAGATTTTTTTGTACGGAAAGCCGGTAGATTCTTATCGGAAGAAAGAACTGTATCGGAAAATTGGGCTTGTTTTCCAGAACCCCGAGGAGCAGTTTGTAACAAATACAGTGTGGGATGAGATGATGTTTAGTCTGAAGAAGGTGAAGATAAGCCAACAGGAGAAGGAAGAAAAGGTTGAGAATATGTTGAGACGTTTTCATCTTGAGACGGAAAAAGAGAAGAGTCCATTTGTATTGAGCCAGGGGCAGAAGAGAAGACTGAGTGTGGCAAGTATGTTACTGACGGACCAGCAGATACTGTTCCTGGATGAACCAACATATGGACAGGATTATGAGAACCGGCTGGAATTGATGAATGATATGGAAATACTGCGAAGAGAAGGTGTGACAATTATTATGATTACACATGATATGTCTCTGGTGAAGCAGTATGCTACCCGGGAGGTAGAGATTGCAGACGGTCATGTAGTAAGTGAGACTGTTTGGAAAGGAGGAAGATCATAATGTTCGCATATATTGAACAGGACTCCTTTTTACATCGGAGAAATCCAATGATAAAGTTATTACTGATTGTAGTTATGACAGTTATCGTATGTCTTTCGTATTTCCCTGTGCTGCCAATTATAACTTTCTTACTGGCATTTCTTGCAACGTGGATTGCAGGAAAAATTCCATTGAAGAATTTGCTGAGAAGACTCCTGGTATTTATAGTTGTCAGTGTTCTTTTCATGGTATCGATGTTGGTTTTACGTGGATTGAATGATGAAGCTGGGATTGTTTGTCGGTTATGGATATTCCGATGGACGCAACGTGATCTGGTTCATTCTATTTCACTGGGCTTCCGTATTCTGGCTCTGGTTACGATGTCGATGGGATTTGTCTTAACGACCAGACCGAGAGATCTTGTTTTAAGCCTGATTTTACAATGCAGGGTATCTGTAATCCATGGTTATGCGACGATGGCGGCATACCGGTTTCTTCCGGAATTACAGGCACAGGTGGATTCTATTCATTTAGCACAGGAAATCAGAGGAATCCCATGGAACAAGGGATTGATTTCCAGATTTACCTCACCTTTCAGAGTGATGCTTCCGTTATTATGTGTGGCAGCAAGAAGAGGAGAGAGAGTTGCCTGTGCAATGGAAAGCCGGGGACTTGGAAGAACTGAAAAAAGAACATATTATAAGACCACAGAAGTCACAAAAAGTGACTGGCTGTTTCTGGTAATTGGAGTTATAATTTATATAATCATTGTTATGATTCTGGTGAAATATGATTTATTTAAATTGAATTTTGCTTCGATTAAGTAAACGGTAGGAGAGAGGAGAAAAAAAGATGCCATTCAAACACAAGAATATAGAATATGGTTTACCGCATGAGGAGTATCCGAAAGAAAATGTGGATCAGTACATGGAAGAGTTGAAGAAGGTAATTGGTCTGGAAAAAGAACCGGTTGCAATCACTTTTCTGTTTACAAAAGAGGATTACGATGAGTATCCGATAGAAGAGATTAAGGCGGCAATGCCTTATTGTGTGATGGTAAAACAGGCTGCGTTACAGGAAAAGGGAATTAAGAGCAGACTGGAACATCATAAATGCGATGGTGCGACAACAGCGCTTGCATTAGAACCAAGTACCGAGAAGATTGAAAGTGGTCAGGAATATTTTTCATATAAATTATATTCATCGGTTGCAACAGCAAGAAGGCTTAGAAGTTCTATAAAGAGTCTGCATAGAATGCCGGTACATAATTATGGTGTTGCGATTGTGCCGTTAAGCCAGTGCGTACAGACGCCGGATGTTATTATAAGTATTTGCAATGCTTATCAGGCAATGCGCTATGTACAGGGTTATGAATATAATACTGGAAAGAAACCGGCAATTGATATGGGAGCAATGCAGGGAATGTGTTCAGAAGTTACGGTATCTCCATATCTTACCGGTGAACTGAATGTCAGTGTATTATGTCCAAGTACAAGAATGCTGTGCAAATGGAGTGAGAATGACATGGCGGTCGGAATTCCATTTGAGTTATTTGAGGCAGTGACAAAAGGCATTATAGCTACACAACCTAATTATTAAATAAACGCAATATTTGCGTTCCCTCCAAACTGATGTAAAATAAATACATTGTTTGGAGGGATTTTTAAAACCATTGGGGACGGGAACTAGTGGCTTTTTATCTGTCCCGGGTGGTATTTTAAATGCACAAAATATACCATAATAGTATAGCAGCAGAACACAAAAGCGAGGAACATAACATGTCTAAATACAAACACATAGATGATTTCATCAAAATCCCACAACTAAATAACAACGACCGGTTATTCCATTACACTTCGGCAGCAGGGGTAAAAGGCATAACCGACGGTGAATTCTGGATAACAGAGAGTCATTTCTTGAATGACAGCACGGAATTTACGATAGGAACAGATATTTGTATGGAAATACTGGAAAAGCATATGAGAAATCCAAGAAGACTTTTGTATGCAAAAGATCTGTTGATGGAACAAATGCGAAAATATTATAGAGAAGAGCAAGAAGACACTGTATCCGGATCGGCAGAAGGCAGCTATGTTATTTCCTTTTGTACAAGCGGTGACAGCCTGCTGATGTGGTCGGAGTATTCGGATTTCATGGGATATTGCATGGAATTCGAATATGGAAAATTGAAGGAAACATTTCAGGAACATTGCGGGAATGACTGTACGTTATTTGACGGAAAAGTGATATATGATCATGATGAACAAACAGAATTACTGGAAGATACCATAGAGCGGCTTCTGTTATCAGATGGAGAAGATTACAAAACCATTCATGGCTGGGACGACCTGGATAGCGCAGAAGAAGATGATGTCAGATTGTTTGTGGATCATATCTCGGTGATCTGCCTGTTGTATAATATGTTCTTCAAAAAGGAATGTTTTGCACAGGAGCAGGAATACCGCATGGTGTTCCTCTGTGTACATAAAAGAAAGCAGCAGGTGCCGGAAAATAGTATTCTGGTAGAATATCGGATAAAAGATGAAGTATTTATTCCGTTCATAAGAATGAAGCTTGGAGATATAAGCTGTTTAAAATCTGTTTGTGTCGGGACGAAGAATACGAGTGATCTGGCGGTTAAGGGATTGCGGCATTATTTTGGAAGCAGAGATCTGGAAGTGCGTGTGAGAAAGTCGGAGATTCCGCTGCGGTATTGACAGTCGTTGGAGACGGGAACGGGCAAGATTGGAAGAAAGCATTCAGCGCTTGAGTCATAAAAAGTTTTCTGATATCATTATTCTAAATATAAAAATGATAGATTGACAAAAATGAGCGAAAAGTGAAACGGAGATGAAGAAAATGGAATATACAGAATTTGGAAAGACTCAACTTCGTGTATCCAGGATGTGCCTTGGTACATGGGGAATCGGAGGCGCCGGATGGGATTCCTATTCCGACGAAAGTCGAATGGATGCGATCAAGGCAGCAGTAGATTGTGGAATCAATTTTATTGATACGGCACCTGCCTACAATGGAGGCAGGGCAGAACAGTATATCGGAGAAGTTGTGCACAAACTTGGCGTCAGGAAAGAAGTAATTCTGGCTACCAAGTGTGGAAATGAATTTATTAATGGAAAATATGTACGCTGCGGGTCGGCAGATAAGATCATGCGGGAATGCGAAGAATCACTCCGTAATCTGAAGACAGATTATATTGATGTATATCTGGTCCACTGGCCGGATCCGAATGTTCCGATGGAAGAGACAATGGATGCGCTTAATACACTGAAAAAGCAAGGAAAGATTCTGCATATCGGAGTATCGAATTTTACAAAAGAACAGATGGAAGAAGCAGAAAAATATTGTGCTATAGAAGCATATCAGCCACAGTATTCTATGGTAGATCGGAAATGGGAGCAGCTGTTCCGATGGGCCTGTGCTCAGAAAATGGGAGTTATGACTTATGGAACACTCGGAGGAGGCATTTTAACCGGAAAATACAGAGAACTCAAGGAATATGGTGTGGATGATAACCGAAACCGGTTTTACCCATATTTTAAAGAACCATTGTTTTCAAAAGTAATGCTTCTTTTAAGAACAATGGATCAGATCAGTGAGGAACGAAATGTTCCATTGTCGCAGATTGCATTGAACTGGACCTTGCAGAGACCTTTTATTTCTTCTTGTATTATAGGAGCGCAGAGCCGTGATAAAATCGAGGAGAACTGCAAGGTATTTGAGTGGAAATTAAGCGATGATGAGATGCAGCTGCTGGAACAGGCTTTGAAAAAGACTATTATATAAGACTACAAAGGAAGACGAGGAGGAATAAACATCATGGAAGAGAAGCGTACCGGCTTATTTGAAAATGGTCTGATCTGGTTCGGTGCAGGGGTTTCGATCGCAGAGATCCTGACCGGAACATATCTGGCCCCGCTTGGCATGGGGAAAGGCCTGGCGGCAATCATAGTAGGACATATCATTGGTTGTCTGATGCTTTTCCTGGCAGGAGTGATCGGCGGAAAAGTCAGAAAGAGTGCAATGGAGACTGTAAAGATGAGCTTTGGACAGAAAGGAAGTATCCTTTTTGCGGTCCTGAATGTGTTGCAGCTTGTCGGCTGGACTGCGATCATGATCTATGACGGGGCATTGGCAGCAGACGGTGTGATGCATACCGGCAGATGGATCTGGTGCCTGGTGATCGGAGCACTGATCATTCTGTGGATTGTGATCGGAATTACGAATCTGGGCAAGATCAATACCGTTGCGATGGCAGCATTATTTATCCTGACACTGATTCTGTGTAAGGTGATATTTACAGGAAGCGGGGCGGGAACACCGTCTGACGACAGTATGACATTTGGAGCAGCAGTAGAGCTTGCGGTTGCAATGCCATTATCGTGGCTGCCACTGATCAGTGATTACACAAGAGAGGCGAAGGAGCCTGTGAAAGCAACTGCAGTAAGTGCGGTTACATATGGAATTGTAAGCTGCTGGATGTATGTGATCGGTATGGGAGTTGCTATCATTACCGGAGAGTATGACATTGCACAGATCATGTTAAAGGCAGGTCTTGGCATCCTGGGACTTCTGATCATTGTATTTTCAACAGTTACAACCACTTTCCTGGATGCATACTCTGCTGGAATCTCCAGTGAGACGGTTGTAAGCAGATGGAACGGAAAGCATGTTGCTATCGTTGTGACAGTGATTGGAACGGCCGCGGCAATTGTATATCCGATGGATAATATAACGGATTTCCTGTATCTGATCGGTTCGGTATTTGCACCGATGATCGCTATTCAGATTGCTGACTTTTTCCTGTTAAAACAAGATAAAAGCAGCCAGGCGGTGCATATGCCGAACATGATCATCTGGGTGATTGGATTCGTTGTGTACAGAATTCTTATGAATGTAGATATGCCGGCAGGGAATACATTGCCGGATATGGTGATCACGATCATCTTGTGTCTGATCGCCGGGAAATTAATACCTGAAAAAAATCAGAAAAAATAAAAAAGTTAAGAAAAATGGCCGCTGTACCGGTAGTAAATAATCTGCCGGTGCAGCGGTCATTTTTTATGATTGATAATCCATAGACAAAATCTATCAACTTTCATAAAAATACTAATTTGTCTTTTATTTAACAAAATCATGTAATCAAACTATAGGGAAACGCAAACAAATACAATCAGATTTTTATGGAGGTTAACAAACTATGAAAAACAATTTTCCACACGTATTCAGCCCTCTTACGATCAGAGGTATGACACTCAAAAACCGTGTTGTAATGATGCCTATGGG
>ERZ1026903.1117-NODE-1117-length-10592-cov-6.904337_pt1 | contig 10592 bp, 10 predicted proteins | sample MGYA00380180_ERZ1026903 | MGnify/ENA primary metagenome ERZ1026903 (study PRJEB33269, sample SAMEA4719816) | human gut metagenome | biome: human-associated habitat; feature: organic feature; material: feces | place: Cameroon | collected 2013-10 ... | reverse complement strand
GTTTGTATCTACCCACGGTTTTTACGCTAAGATTCATGCTTTCGGCTATTTCGGCCTGCGTCTTTTCGGCAAAGAAACTCTGCTTGAACACCTCTCTGTAATCATCGGACAGTTTCTCTAATGTATCGTAAAGCATGTGGTACAATTCGTCCAGCGTGAACACACTGTCGTAGTTCTCATCGTATATGGGAGCATATTTCTGCATCTTCTCGGCATAGTTCCACTCATACTCCTGATGCTTCAGATAGTTTAGGCAACTATTCTTTACGCACATCTTGATATACCCCAATGTAGTATCCGAAGTAAGGTCGAGCAAATCCTGGTCCGCCCACAGTCGGGCGAATACATCCGAAACAATATCCTCCCTCTCAGCCTCATCGTCTATGAACCTTTTGGCGTACAGGCAAAATGGCGCATAATACCTGTCGAAAAGCTCCCTAAAGGCCTTTTCCCTATCCGATACGCTAAGTTTCATAGTCATTGAGTTTCCCGTTGTTTCCAGATTTTCAAAGGCAAAGATAATTCTTTTTGATACAGGTTTTAAATTACCACATAATTTTCTTATGTTTTCACTCTAAACTATAGCTTACTGAAAAGTCCGGACCCACTCTAAAAGCGAATCATAACTTTCCGTTATCCATAAATCAATCTTTTTATGGCTCTCCCTAATGCTTCTAAGACATTTTCGTCACTACAACCATGACCAACCGACTTTGATAAGGCATCTTTAGTGACGAAAAACGGTAATCTTACCACTTTTTGATAATAGAACCGTGAAAAACCGACTTTGATAAGGCATTCTTAGTGACGAAAAACGGTAATTTTACCACTTTTTGATAATATGACAGCTGATTCTAAGATATTTTTTGCACCTTTGTAGTGACGAAAAGTGGTAATCTTACCACTTTTTGATAATACAGCTCCATTATGAATATAAAAAGACAGCAATATTTAGACCAGCTAATTGCGAGCCAAAGGAATGGCTTGGTAAAGATTATCACAGGTATCAGAAGGTGTGGCAAGTCATATCTTCTGTTCAAATTATTTCATGATTATCTGAACTCACAAGGAATTGCGGACGACCATATCATACAGATTGCCTTGGACGACCGCACCAACAAAGAATTACGTGATCCTGACAATCTTCTGAAATACATCAAGGAGCAGATAACAGACAAAGACTTATACTACATAATACTTGATGAAATACAAATGGTTGATGAATTTACAGATGTATTGAATAGCTTGCTACACATCTCTAATGCAGATGTCTATGTAACAGGCAGTAACTCCCATTTTTTATCAACAGATATTGTGACAGAATTTCGTGGAAGAGGCGATGAGATACATTTGTTTCCATTATCATTCTCTGAATATTGTGAAGGATATAATGGCTCAACAGACCAAGCCTGGAAAGATTATTATACATACGGAGGACTACCTCTCGTCTTGACGCTTGATACAGACAAAAAGAAAGAGGATTATCTGAGCAACTTGTATAAAAGCGTGTATCTCGTGGATGTATTGGAACGTCATAAGATAAAAAACATAGGCGAGTTTGATGAATTGGTTAAGATAATATCATCTTCAATCGGTTCGTCATGCAATCCGACAAAACTTGCCAACACATTCAAAAGTGTCAAGAATGTTGCCATTCATCATCAAACCATAAACAAGTATCTTGGCTTCTTGGAGGATGCCTTTCTTGTGGAAAAATCTATCAGATATAATATCAAAGGGAAGAAGTATATAAATACTTTGGCAAAATACTACTTTTCGGATCTTGGAATAAGAAACGCTCTATTAGGCTTCCGCCAGCAAGAGGAAACTCATATCATGGAGAATATCATATACAATGAGTTACGAACAAGAGGGCTTCGTGTAGATGTAGGTATGGTAGAAACTAGAGAACCTGACAAAAATGGTAGACTAATAAGAAAACAGTTGGAAGTTGATTTCGTAGTAAACCAAGGTAGTCAGCGATATTACATACAGTCAGCATTTGCTATGCCAACGTTAGAGAAAGAAGCGCAAGAGTCAGCATCACTGCTACTGATAAATGATTCATTCAAGAAAATAATCATTGTGAAAGATGATATTAAGCCGAAAAGAAATGAAGAAGGGATCTTGACAATCGGCCTGAAAGACTTCTTGTTGGATAAAAACAGTTTGAATTATTAAAACCGTTACATTCCTACATAAAACAAGTTGTTAAGTTATTGTATATATACAAGCAAACAGCCAATCCTTTTATTCCAAATATTGAAAGGATTGGCTGTTGTATTATTTATTCTCTATTACAATAGTAGCAATTGAGCGTGCTGGTAATTGCAATTTTTTTAGTGATTGTTCACCCATGTATTGCAAATCCTTATCAATTGTAGTTAGGTAAACTTTACCTTTTTGTGCCTTGTCACAATTTATAGCAATTACTTGAAGAAGCTGTTTTGAAATCATTGAAAATATTTGTTAAGCATAATCTGTGTGAAGGCCAACTGGACCATAGCTTCGGCCGTGTCTGCCATAAACTCATAGTCGATGGTCAGGCATCTGAAGTTCTCCAACCAGGCGAACGAACGCTCCACAATCCATCGTTTGGGAAGTACGTGAAACTTGGTCGGGCACTCGTCAGGACGGAGAACTACTTCCACTGTCCATCCGAACTTTTCGGACACCCAATCTCCAAGAGTCCCGTGATATCCTCAAACACGCCCTCAAGTTTCCACTTCCGGAAGTAGTAATAGACTGTCTGCCACGGGCCGAATTCTCTTGGAAGAAGTCGCCACTGACAACCTGTCTTATTGATGTAAAGAATAGCATTCATGATGGTTCGAAGAGAATGTTTTCTTATTCTTACTTGCGGATTGATGATTTTTTCGATAACTTGCCACTGCTTATCAGTAAGGTTGGTTGAGTAATCAGTATTCATAACATAATCGATTGACTACCATTAAGCCACGAATAAACACTCAATTAACCTGCTGATTTTCAATAAATTATGCGCTTATATAGCATTATTTTTGATTCATTTCAAAACAGCTTCTAAAAGCAACATGAAGAATTCACTGATGATTATAGCTGATAAAATTATTGCGCAGATAAAAAAAGGCCATCAGTCCACAGGGACCGACAGCCTTTTCCTTATAAATTACACCTTACTGTATTCAATTAGCTCTTTCCAGATAGAAACGGTCAGAACCACTTTTTACATTATATAATGTGATATTCTCAGTCAGTGAATAACGTTTACCAGTCTCACTATCTACAAAATACCAATTGCTCCATACGCTGCCGTTCGCATCGAACGAAAGCTTCAATTCAAATGACATCTTCCGCAAGGCTGTAAACGGCATCATCCATTTGGCAAAGGATTATTACAAGCCACGTTTTGACACCGAACAGGTATCGGACATCAAGGATGCGCTTAACCTGTTCGGGGGCGATAGGCAATCGCACCGTGCAGCTGGGGATTTCCTGAACCTCACAGCCAAGCAAAAGGGAGATTTGGATAGCCGGGAGCAAATCAAAGCCAAACGGGAAGTGGATAATGTGGTGGATGGGCATTACGACTATCAGCAAAAGAGGGGCTTCTCGATAAGAAGATAGCCCATAATGGCATACTCATGATGATAGTTGTAAGATTTTGACGTATAACCGAATAAAAAAGAGTAACTTTGTACATGAATTAAAGAAAAGTATGGCAAAGAATACAAACATACAAGTTGTTGAAAACTTGACGGATAATTTCTGTGGTTATGCAACATTGCTTCGTAAAATCAAGCAAAGAGTGCAGATTGCCCAGCAACGGGCAATTTATGCGGTCAATGAAGAGATGCTTCGGATGTATTGGGACATTGGTGGAATGCTACAGCAGAGCCAAGACACCGATGGCTGGGGCAAGAAGACTTTGCAAAGGTTGTCCGTTGATTTGAAGAACGACTATTCCGAAATAAAGGGATTCTCTGTACGCAATATGCAGTGTATGATACAGTTCTTCAATGAATATAATCAAGAGCTTACGATGGTGAAAGATACTGATTCTCCAATTGCGCAACCAGTGGTTGCGCAATTAGGACAGTACAATTTCACTCTACCCATAAAACATTTGGGGTGGGCGCATAACCTTATACTTTTGCAGCAAGTCAAGGACATTCGCGCACGTTATTGGTACATGGTACAGAGCATTACCTCTCATTGGTCAAAACGCTATCTGCAAGAAGCCATCAAACTTGATGATTACGGTAAGCATGGAGCGTTGGCAAACAATTTCACTGAAACACTGCCTATACCGGAGGCAAACGATGTGAAATCAATGCTCAAAGACCCGTACATCTTTGATATGCTTACTTTCACAGAGCAATACAACGAGCGTGATGTGGAAATCGGTTTGGTCAATCATGTTGAGAAATTCCTCGTGGAAATGGGTGCAGGCTTTGCTTTTATGGGGCGGCAATACCATATTGAGGTTTCGGGGGATGATTACTACATTGACATCTTGATGTACAATGCTTTTTTACACCGCTATCTGGTGATTGAGTTGAAAGATACGGAGTTCATGCCGGAATATATTGGCAAGTTGAACTTCTACTGTTCTGCGGTAGATGATATTCTTTGCCGTGAAGGAGATAATAGAACCATCGGACTGCTGCTCTGCAAGACGAAAGACCGCATCAAGGCTGAATACGCCCTGCGTGATATTCAGAAGCCTATCGGAATCTCCGATTATGAATTGGGACAAGCCTTGCCCAAAGACTTCCGAGGCAGTTTGCCAACTATCGAAGAGATTGAAAAAGAATTGGAAGCAGATAATCAATGAATATAAACTATCTTAATACATATAGGATATGGGCTTAGACATATATGCAGGAAAATTGACTCGCTACTACAGTCGTAACTGGAAAACCATCGTACAACAATTAGCAGAAGAAAACGGACAGAAATGCGTAATGACTGACGGTTGTGGAACTGAAATAAAACCCATAGAAGATAATGCAGAAATTGTGCAAATTCAAGAAGCTGTCATTGAGTGGGCAAATAGTATTGCAGCGAACATAGACCCGCCATTTCCCACACCTTTATGGGACGAAACAGCGGAAAGCGACTATTATACCGATAAACCCGATTGGGAAGCTTTCGGTGCGTTGGTGATGTTGCAGGCTTGCCACTTCCTGAACCTCCCTCTACCAGAGTATGTAGAAAGCGGTTGGAATGCCTTTGAAGATTCAACAGTCAAAGAAGCAATGTCAAAGAAAATAGCCAACTCTTTGCTTTCTGATGTAGCTCTTTGGCTACCAATTCCAGACAACGCTATTTTCATAACAACATATCCTACAGGCAATGAAGGCTCAATCTCCACGGTTTCACTCTTAAAACAGGAATTGGAAGAACTGAACCGACAAATTTGGAAAGCTGATGAAGCCACCATCCTTTCCTGGAGAAACGACAAATACTATGTCCCGATAAAACAAAAAGAACCTAAACGCATTTTTGGTTTCATTCGCCGGGCGAACAAAACACAAAAAGAGAAATACCGCACCAAAGAACTGGCACAATGTGCCTATTCAATGCTGTATCAGGCAGTCTGTTTTGCCGAAGAACATCAAGTTCCGATATTATTGGATTATTAAAATCATTTCATAGCAAAAGTTGAATCAATAAAATACCAATATAAGGATTTAAAATTTTACTTATTTTCCCTATAAAACGATTATAGATATAATTATGAAAACTAAGAATCCTATTTTTCTCCTGATAGTCGCCCTCCTCACTCTCGTTACCTTCACATCTTGCAACAAAGATGATGATGGCAGAAAAATAACAGACTATCAGGAACTCACTGTTACAGTCGCCTCCACGAAACTCACTCCCCGGAGTGGTGACCTCTTGCGGTAATAATACCATGACCGATGTATATGCGGTTAAAACCGAAAACTCTAATGAGTGGGAAGCCCTCGGTTCGATAGGTAATTTTGACTACGAAGAAGGCAACGAGTACCAATTCGCATCAGCAAGACCAGCTACCTTGACCACGAAATGGGCGAACCAGCATGGACTGAATACGAACTTTTAGAAATTCTCTCGAAAGAGCGCAAAGAATATGAGAACCTTCCGCAGCACTTCATCCCCAACTGGTACTTTGAGAAATACTGCGGCAAGATAAATCCCAACTTTACTTATGCTATTCAGGCTAACAACAAGACCGCCATCGAAAATGATTTGAAAACTGATGATGCCTACAAATTTGGAGGCTTACAAGTCTATATAGCTCTATCTCCCGGCAAATGGTTCATCCTTGACTCGGATATGAAAACTCAAAAGCGAGGCATCCTAATCAGAAAAAATATAAACTCAGAAGAATTGCCCGACTCATACAAACTGCTTCTCCCCGGCCATCAGATAATAGGCTGTCAGCAATTCGATTTCATAGACAACGACTCCGAAACTCCGGAAATGCAATACATTGCTTTTGTATACGAAAAGCCATCCGGCAGGTCCATTGCCCAGAAAAACTTCGGTATCCTCCTATATAAAGACCTCACTGCCTATTATCAAATACCCCGAAGCTGACATTGCAACAGTTGTCATCCGCTACGAACTTGACTCAACAATCAACTATCAATTAGAATAACCGTTACACAAAATTATAAGCTAAATATGTTTTACGTTATATTCAAATAAACAACTTATGAACATCATAATAATCGGAGCAACTTCAGGCATAGGTAAGGAATTGTGGAAACTTTATGCCATAGAAGATAATCACGTAGTGATATTGGGACGGAGAAAGCACCTTCTTGAACAAATGTATCAAGAGCGTGCAAATAATACGTCAATTTACGAAATGGATATAACCGATACCGAGAGTGCGGCCAAATGTATAGACGAAATCTTTAAGGAACTTCAAAAGAAGACTTGGCGATTGTCTGTGCAGGAACAGGAGATATAAACACTGAATTGCTATTTGAAAAAGAGTTAGGAGCTATCCGCACTAATGTCGTGGGATGGACTGCTGCTGTTGATTGCATTTACAATCATTTTAAGCAACAAGACAAAGGACATTTAGTCACGATTACCTCAATAGGTGGACTTGCAGGAGAACCTGCTGCGCCAGCTTATTCTGCAACCAAAGCATATCAAATCAATTATACGCAGGCTCTTCGCAAAAAATCAAAAAAGACAGGTATATGTGTGACGGAAATACGTCCGGGATTGGTTGATACTGATATGGCAAAGGGAGAAGGTCTGTTTTGGGTTATGCCACCGGAAAAGGTTGCCAAACAAATTACGGAAGCGATTGCTCGTAAGAGATCAAAGGTAGTGGTAACCAAAAGATGGCGCATCATATCATTTTTGCTCAAACATCTCTAATAATGCAGCCGTTTTATCCCCTTAAGTCGGATGCAAAGGTAGCCAGCCTCATTGAATATGGAAAGGTCAAGCGATAATCGTTTGGAGCAGTTTCTTCCTCCTGCGGAGAGTAAACAGCCCCAAAACCTTTCCTCATTCATCGGCTTGGCTTAATACAGCATCCGGCAACGGAGACAAACGACTGACGAAATAATAGAAATATCAACTCAAACAAGAGTTCTTGATTTGAGAGCCATTAATTTTTATTTTAGAGAGGACGAATTTTAGTCGAAAAAAATAGGGCAATCGGAAGACTGCACTCCTTCCAAAATAATAGATTTCATTTTCCCATTCCCTCGCCTCCTTTCTGCATAGTTGGTTTTGATGCATTGCTATACGGCACATAAAATGAATTTACAAATGGTAATGGAGTGAACGAATATCCGACAAAATATCGTACCTTTGCAGAGGCTTAGGGGTAAGCTCAAATAGAAGTGGAATAACGGAAAGAAAATAGCACTGAAAAGAGAAGAAAATGCCCAAATTGCCACTCCAACCGAGTTAAGAAACAATAAAAGCGTTAAATCTTCACCCTTTAGAATGTACCGTTAAAGTTTACGACCATATTTCTGACTTATTACTCACAAACTATTGAGAAATAACTGGTTGCAAATACGGGGAGTATTTTATAAACCGTACGTAATATGCGCATATAAAAAGATGTAGTATTGCGTGATAATCCCCTAGTGCGCAAAGCCGCCTCATACAATTCCATCAATTCCGAGTCAATCATTTCAAAACTCATGTCTCTACCTTCTCTGAAAATCATAAAACTATTAAGTGTAGCCTGATAAGTTTCACTGGAACGGATTTTACCAAGTTTCCTTTTGTGCTGAACCAATGAATGTATAAAAGCAAATACGCTCAAACCATTAGGGATAGTAGGAAATAACATACAAAACATTTCATCTACATTACATTGCATATTACTTTTTTCTAATTCAGCGGCTGCCTTTTTCAATCGCAACATTTCCCATTCAATATTTGTTTTCAGATAATTCAGATGAGTATAACGTGGAGAAACAGAAGATGGAAGTATAACACTATCGGTATTATCATCCCATTCATTGTTGAATATTAAATAATCAGTTTTAATTCTACGAACCTTACGCTGATAAATCATTTGAATAAAAAGCGAACCTTCTTTATTTGGATTTACTGACGGTCTAAATTTTAACTTAAAGGATATTCTATTCATTTGTATTTGTTTTCACTATTGCCCGGAGAGATTTTACTACAGCGTAAGCTGTCTAAGACCTTCACCCTCCGGAACATTTACAGCGAGGCCTGTCATTACAATGAATTAAACAAATCTGACCAAACAATTACGGAGGTGGGCAAAAATGAGAAATGGAGAATATTGATTTATAATCTACTTGTTTACGTTGCATAACGCAAATCTATATATAAATCACAATTCACATGCCAATGCTTTAAGGAATTGTACGAAAAGATAGTGTGTTTGTTTACATCCTTAATGAGAAAGATGAGAATTTCACCACTATAGTGACGAAAAGTGGTAATTTTACCACTTTTTGATAATAGAACCATGATCAACCGCACTTAACAAGGCATCTTTAGTGACGAAAAGTGGTAATCTTACCACTTTTTGATAATAGAACAGTGATCAACCGCACTTTATAAGGCATCCTTAGTGACGAAAAATGGTAATTTTACCACTTTTTGATAATAGAACAGTGATCAACCGCACTTTACAAGGCATCCTTAGTGACGAAAAACGGTAATTTTACCACTTTTTGATAATATGACAGCTGATTCTAAGATATTTTTTGCACCTTTGTAGTGACGAAAAGTGGTAATCTTACCACTTTTTGATAATACAGCTCCATTATGAATATAAAAAGACAGCAATATTTAGACCAGCTAATTGCGAGCCAAAGGAATGGCTTGGTAAAGATTATCACAGGTATCAGAAGGTGTGGCAAGTCATATCTTCTGTTCAAATTATTTCATGATTATCTGAACTCACAAGGAATTGCGGACGACCATATCATACAGATTGCCTTGGACGACCGCACCAACAAAGAATTACGTGATCCTGACAATCTTCTGAAATACATCAAGGAGCAGATAACAGACAAAGACTTATACTACATAATACTTGATGAAATACAAATGGTTGATGAATTTACAGATGTATTGAATAGCTTGCTACACATCTCTAATGCAGATGTCTATGTAACAGGCAGTAACTCCCATTTTTTATCAACAGATATTGTGACAGAATTTCGTGGAAGAGGCGATGAGATACATTTGTTTCCATTATCATTCTCTGAATATTGTGAAGGATATAATGGCTCAACAGACCAAGCCTGGAAAGATTATTATACATACGGAGGACTACCTCTCGTCTTGACGCTTGATACAGACAAAAAGAAAGAGGATTATCTGAGCAACTTGTATAAAAGCGTGTATCTCGTGGATGTATTGGAACGTCATAAGATAAAAAACATAGGCGAGTTTGATGAATTGGTTAAGATAATATCATCTTCAATCGGTTCGTCATGCAATCCGACAAAACTTGCCAACACATTCAAAAGTGTCAAGAATGTTGCCATTCATCATCAAACCATAAACAAGTATCTTGGCTTCTTGGAGGATGCCTTTCTTGTGGAAAAATCTATCAGATATAATATCAAAGGGAAGAAGTATATAAATACTTTGGCAAAATACTACTTTTCGGATCTTGGAATAAGAAACGCTCTATTAGGCTTCCGCCAGCAAGAGGAAACTCATATCATGGAGAATATCATATACAATGAGTTACGAACAAGAGGGCTTCGTGTAGATGTAGGTATGGTAGAAACTAGAGAACCTGACAAAAATGGTAGACTAATAAGAAAACAGTTGGAAGTTGATTTCGTAGTAAACCAAGGTAGTCAGCGATATTACATACAGTCAGCATTTGCTATGCCAACGTTAGAGAAAGAAGCGCAAGAGTCAGCATCACTGCTACTGATAAATGATTCATTCAAGAAAATAATCATTGTGAAAGATGATATTAAGCCGAAAAGAAATGAAGAAGGGATCTTGACAATCGGCCTGAAAGACTTCTTGTTGGATAAAAACAGTTTGAATTATTAAAACCGTTGCACTAAAAACAGGAACATGGAACTGGACACCCTATTTAATAATACAAAATGCATTTTCCCTAATATCTGGAA
>ERZ1026903.1111-NODE-1111-length-10608-cov-3.367289_pt1 | contig 10608 bp, 11 predicted proteins | sample MGYA00380180_ERZ1026903 | MGnify/ENA primary metagenome ERZ1026903 (study PRJEB33269, sample SAMEA4719816) | human gut metagenome | biome: human-associated habitat; feature: organic feature; material: feces | place: Cameroon | collected 2013-10 ... | reverse complement strand
CTAAGGAGGGAACGATCTGAGGTAGCGTAATGTTAAAAAACTGCTGTCGATTTGTTGCACCATCCATTTGAGCAGATTCATACAAAGAGGGAGAGATTCCCTGAATAGCAGTCAAGAGAATCGTCATAGTAACACCAAAATTCTTCCAAACAGTCATGATGGCTACCGTCGGCATAGCAAGGGTTGGATCGCGAAAAAATTGAGGGATCGGCAAGCCGACTTGTGAAAACAAGTAAGGAATCGCCCCTACATTCGGATCAAGCAACATAGAAAAAATAATCGCAATTGACGTCAATGAACAAATAACTGGAATGTAAAATGTCGAACGACAAAAACGATTGAATCTGGTATTTTTAGATAATGCTACTGCTGCTAATAAACCAACGATAATTTGTGTTGGCGTTTCGAGTACGGTGAAATATAAAGAATGAATCAACGAATTAACTGCTCGTTCATCACTAAATATACGTGTGAAATTTTCAAAACTTACAAAATTTCTTGATGTAAAGAAAATATTCAAATCTGTAAAACTAATAGCAAATGTTCCTAAAAGCGGTATGACAGTAAATAATAATAAAACTAAAAAAGATGGAGTTAAAAACAAATACGCAGCACGATCAGGACGATTCCAATATTTGGTGAATCCGTTCATATAGTCCACCTCATCTTTCATTTTGATAAAATATACAATCTTGGTTTAAACGAATCTGAATAAGATATCCGAACAATCGCTGTGATTTTTGCAATAACACCTATCTGCAAATACTAGGTCGATCATTCAGATATCTGTATCTTGCCAACAGTCTATCCTGTATAAAGTTCTGTACTATTTTTGCAGTAATTGATTGATGGCATCATCTGCATCGTTCATGAGTGTCTCAGGATCTTCTCCTGCTAATAATTTTTCAATCAGTGGATTGATGATATCGTTATTGATCGCAGAGATTTGGGTAAAACCTGGTAAATATGGCTCTGCATAGTCCATTTGTTTCGATAATTCAGATACAATAGGATCATTTTTTACTTCTTCATCTTTTGCTACTGAATCCAAGTAGGCAGGAAAACCATTTTCGATACTCCATTTTTTACCAATTTCAGTTGTATTCCAATATTTCAAAAACTCATAGACAGCTTCTTTTTTATTATTATCTGTACTTGCCGGAATGGCATATCCTACGCCATCTAAAATAGCTGTTTTTTTGTCTGAATCACTCCCTTGTGGTAAGGTAGTCACATTATAATCAATCTCGTTTGCTTTCAATCCGTTATTTAACCATGGCCCATTGATTTCAATGGCTAGTTGACCAGCATTCATTAAATTGTCCATTTCGGCGCCAGAAATCGATTCTGGACCAGTCTTGTCTACATGGATCATTTTTTGGATCGCTTTTAACGTTTTAAGGTTCTCAGGAGACGCAAATTCAGACTTAGTATAATCATCGTTCACTAATTTACCGCCATTTGCTAACATCCAGTTATATAACGGTGCAGTTCCATCCTTATTGAAGACAAAACCTGATACATTTTTACTACTATCAGTTAATTTTGGTGCCATTTCTGTCAATTCTTCCCAAGTAGTAGGTGGTTGTTCAGTATCTAATCCAGCTTGTTTAAACAAATCATTATTCCAATACATATACATGCCTTGTACCTGCATGGGGACAAAATACTGTTTACCTTCTACTTCACCTAATTCAATAGCCGTTTCTTTAAAATCAGATTTATCTACTCCATCATATTCCCAGAAATCGTCTAATGGTTGTACCGCTCCGTTTTCTACATACTGTGCAAAATCTGGATAATTTAATGCAATAAAGTCAGGTGCTTTTTTAGAAGAAATCGCTGTAGGAAGTTTTTCATTCAAATTGGCCCAAGTCATGATATCCATTTCTCGTGGGCTCGGAGATGTGTATAAGAGACATATTAAATTCATTAACGATTTCTTGCAATATTTCACCATCAGATGCAGTAAACCCATTCCAAAAAGTCAAAGTCACTTCTTTATCAGAATCAGATTCTGCTGAACTTCCGCCACCGCAAGCTCCTAAAATACCTGTTGCAGCTACCAACAAAGAGCCAATTAACCATTTTTTACCTTTCATTTTTTGTTCCTCCTTCATCTGATAAACGACATCTGACCACATTCCAAGATAGCGGTTTCAATAAACAATTGATTTTCCCATCTTCAGCTTTTACATTTGTTGAATGACTTGGTTTTACTTGTTCACTTTTAGGAAGATTAGTTGCTTTTGTATCAAATCCACTCATTTCAGAAAAATCAATCACTCCCTCTAATGATAATTCAGACAAGTGAACAGTTAGATTCATTTCTTCTTCTCCACGGTTAACTGCAAATATGACAAGTTCTTTGTCATTTATTACGGCTATACTTTCTAAATACGGCACTTCTTCAAAATCTTCCGTCGCATAGTTTGCTGAACGAATTTGTGGGCTTAACACCTCTCCTTGTCCATACACAGCAGCTTGCATAAATGGATAATAGATCGTCTGTCTCCAAGCTTCTCCGTTTGTTTCTGTCCTGATTGGTGCAATAACATTTACCAATTGAGCAAGACAAGCAATCTTTACTCTATCTGCATGTTTCAATAAAGTGATTAATAGACAGCCTAATAGTAATGCATCTTCAAAATTATAGTTATCTTCTAGTAAAGGAGGAGCAATCTGCCAAGGCGCTGCTTGCTCATCTTGTTCCGCTGAATGATACCAAATATTCCATTCATCAAAGGACAGGTTGATCTGCTTCTTACTATGTTTCTTCGCCTTGACTGTATCGCACATCGCTGTCACTTCAGAAATGAACCGATCCATGTCTAAGGAACGTGCAAGATAATGAGAAAGATCATTTTTTTGGTTGCCATAATATTGATGCAGAGACAAATAATCTATTTGATCGTACGCTTGATCAAGAACTGTTAACTCCCAATCACCAAATGTAGGCATTTGCCGATTCGAACTTCCGCATAAAACCACCTCAATTGAATCATCTACGAGTTTCATCGCCTTAGCCGTTTCCTCTGCTAACCGTCCATATTCTTCCGCTGTTTTATGTCCAATCTGCCAAGGACCGTCCATTTCATTCCCTAAACACCATGTCTTAATTCCAAAAGGGCTCTCTTGACCATTCGAACGCCTTAAATCACTCCAATAAGTTCCTTTAGGAAAATTACAATATTCGACTAAATTACGAGCTGCATCTACTCCACGAGTACCCAGATTGACAGCCATATTGATTTCGGCCCCCACATGCTGACACCAGTTATAAAATTCATGAATCCCAACTTCATTCGTTTCAATTGTCCGCCAAGCTAAATCCAACCTTCTAGGTCTATTTGCTATGGGCCCAATACTGTCTTCCCAACGAAATCCTGACACAAAATTTCCACCAGGATATCTAATCATGGGAATGTTCAATTCTTTTACCAAGTGAATGACGTCTTGGCGAAATCCACTTTTATTAGCTGATGGATGATCTGGCTGATAAATCCCTTCATATACTGCTCGTCCCATATGTTCAATAAATGAACTGTACAACCGCGGATCAACTTTGCCTACACGCTTGACACTACTAATCAACATTGTGGCTTCCATAACTGACCTCCTTTAATTTATACATGAATAATACACCTCGTTGAAAGCGTTGTCAATAATATAAATGTTAAACTTACTTATTTTTTATCGATTTTAATTAACCAAAATATTAATAATGATTAAAACAAATAATTTAATATAACTTTTATTAACAAATATGTTAATATATAAGAAAAACCTTTTAAGAGGTGATATATATGCAACTACAAATAAACGAAGAATCCTTACCGGTATATGAAGCATTAGCTAGTAAAACAAGGATCAAGATCATCCAGCTACTTTCCAAAAAAAAGATGAATGTCAAAGATTTGGCAAAAGAACTTGGAGTGAGCAGTGCTATCACGACGATGCACGTGAAAAAGCTAGAGGAAGCAAACATCATCAAAACAGAAAAAGTAGGACAACAAAAAATTTCGAGCCTTCGTGTCGATAAAATCGATATCAGTTTTCCAGAAAAAATATTCAATGCTTTTGATACGAAAGAAACATCGATACCTATTGGTCACTATACAAATTATGCAATTGAACCAACATGCGGTTTAGCTACGATCCATGATTTTATCGGGAAAGTGGATGAACCACGCTATTTTATGGATCCTCGAAGGATGGATGCCCGCATTCTCTGGTTTACCAGCGGATTTGTCGAGTATCAGGCACCTAATTTTTTAAATACAGAGGATACATTGGAGATGTTGGAAGTTTCTGTGGAAATTTCTTCTGAATTTCCTTTTTCAAATGACAATTGGCCTTCAGATATCACTTTCAGCCTAAATGGTGTGGAGCTAGGAACATGGACGAGCCCTGGAGATTTTGCTGATATCCGCGGTAAATATACGCCTGATTGGTATCCAGATAATCTTAATCAATACGGCTTGCTGAAGACGATCCGAATTACCAAACACTTGACGAATATGAATGGAGAACCCTTGTCAAACATCACGATCAACGACATCCCTAAAGAGCAAGACACTTGGCATTTGCGAATCGAAGTGAAAGACGATGCCAAACATGTGGGGGGCTGTACTTTATTTGGTAAAGGATTCGGTAATTACGATCAGGATATCAAATTAAAAGTTTACTACAGCTGATATTTTTCTTTTCTATTTTATAAAACAAAAACAGCCAATCCCTATGAAGGGACGGCTGTTTTTGCTTTATTGTTATTTCCAGAAATCATCCAAAACGGAAATTGGCAAATGTCGTTTATGTTGTGTCTTGTTCCACCATGCTTCGATTTTTTCTTGTGCTTGAGCGGGAACTTCTTTTCCTTCTAGATAATCATCAATTTCATTATATGTGACACCTAGTGCGACTTCATCTGCAATCATTGGTTTCCCATCTTCAAGATCTGCAGTCGGAATTTTTGTGTATAATTTTTCCGGTGCATTCAATGCTTGAAGCAATTGTTTCCCTTGTCGTTTGTCCAAACGGAATAATGGCAAAATGTCGGCTCCACCATCACCAAATTTCGTGAAGAATCCAGTAATGTTTTCTGCAGCATGATCTGTCCCTAATACGGCTCCTGCTCTTTCTCCAGCTACGGCATATTGCGTAATCATACGTTGACGTGCTTTGATATTTCCTTTGTTAAAATCGCTGATTCCCACACCTGCTTCGCTTAATACTTGTACTTGTGCATCAACAGCTGGTTTGATATTTACTCGCAGACTAACATCGGGCTGGATAAAGTCAAGAGCAGCTTTTGCATCTTCTTCATCTGCTTGTTCACCATAAGGAAGACGAACAGCGATAAATTGATAGTTTTCATCTTTTGTTTCTTCACGCATTTCTTCCATCGTTAGTTGCGCCAAACGGCCTGCTAAAGTAGAATCTTGGCCGCCGCTGATACCTAGTACAAAAGTTTTAAGAAACGGATATTTTTTCAAATATGCTTTCATAAAGTCAATACTTTTACGTATTTCTTCTTTTGGATCAATTGTTGGTTTGACACCTAATTCATTGATAATTTCTGTCTGCAGGCTCATTTATTCTCCTCCTATGCTTCTGTATGAAGTTCTGCTACGCTTTTTTTCATTCGTTCCATGATAGCCATTTTATGGTTCCAGCATTCAGTAGACAGATCGACTGGGTATTTTTGCGGATTCAAGTCTCGTTTATACTCTTCCCATAGTGAATCTAGATTTTCTTTTGTATATTCTTTGATTTCGTTTAGTGCAGGTAATTCGTAAACTCTTTTTCCTTCGATAAAGATATCTTGTAAAACTGGGCGAGCTGTAAAGTCTCGAACAGTTTTATTGATAAACGTATGCACTGGATGGAACATGAAGATAGCTTCTTCTTCTCGAGGGTCTTCATCCCATAATGTCACGTAGTCTCCTTCAGATTTCCCATCAAAATTTCGAGTGATGCGCCACACTTGTTTTTTCCCTGGAGTAGTTACTTTTTCTGCATTGCTTGATAACTTGATCGTATCCATCATTTTTCCTTCATCATCTTCGATCGATACTAGCTTGAATACTGCACCAAGGGCTGGCTGATCATAGGCTGTGATCAATTTTGTCCCAACACCCCATACATCAATTTTAGCTTTTTGCATCTTTAAATTCAAAATCGTTGCTTCATCCAAGTCATTCGAAGCATAGATTTTTGCTTCCGTAAATCCGGCTGCATCTAATTGTTCCCGAACACGCTTAGATATATAGGCCATATCTCCACTGTCGATGCGTACGCCTTGGAAGTTGATTTTGTCACCTAATTCTTTCGCCACGCGAATCGCACTTGGCACACCTGATTTCAACGTATCATAAGTGTCGACTAAGAACACGCAGTCTTTATGGGTTTTAGCGTAGGCCATAAATGCTTCATAATCATTTCCATAAGATTGGACTAACGAATGAGCATGGGTCCCGCTAGCTGGTATCCCAAATATCTTCCCAGCACGTACATTGCTTGTTGCATCTGCTCCGCCGATATATGCCGCTCTAGTTCCCCAGACTGCTGCATCCAGTTCTTGTGCCCGTCTAGTTCCAAATTCCAATAGTGGATCTTCTCCGATGACAGATTTGATACGAGCTGCTTTTGTCGCGATCAACGTTTGGAAATTGACCATATTCAACAGTGCTGTTTCTACTAATTGGCAGTGCGCTAAAGGCCCTTCCACTTGGATTAATGGTTCATTTGCAAAAACTAGTTCTCCTTCACGAGCAGAACGAACTGTTGCTTTAAATTCAAAATTTTGTAAATACTCCAAAAAACCTTCAGGATAGACTTCTAATCCACGCAAGTAAGCAATATCGGAATCATTGAACGTCAGATTCTCTAAATAATTGACTAACCGTTCCAATCCTGCAAAAACCGCGTATCCGTGGTTAAAAGGCATTTCTCGAAAGTAACATTCAAAAACAGCATGTAAATCAGCTCGACCTAATTCCCAGTATGTCTGCATCATATTGATTTGATATAGATCCGTATGCAGCGTCAAACTGTCGTCTGGGTAAGTATTATTCATCTTGTATTACTCCTCTTGGCAAGTTTTCATTTCCTACCCATTATAACAAAAAAAATTAATAGGAAAAGAAATCTTCCATTTTTTCTGAAAAAGCACATGTTTTACGGATATTTCTTGCTAAAAATGAACTCCATCTGCTAAAACTATCCTTTCTTATTGGTATTTAACCTAAACGAGAAAGAATACTTATTTTATTCAATGTATCCGAGACACGAAGAAATTAGCGTTTTCTATTTTTCTTACTTGATAAAATAAGTAGATTTTCCTACTACAATCGTAGCCGTTAAGATACCGATGATTGAACAAATATAACCAAATGTCTCTACAACATAATCAATGGCAAAAGTTTTTGAAGCAATAATACGTCTTTCCTTTTTTGCTTCTTATCCCCAAAGAAACGGATATAACTTATTATGTATTGAATTTTTTTGGAAAGGCGAATTATGACAAGATATACCTTGCGTTGAAAAAACTCGCGGAAAAAATATCACACGTTTTTAAAAAGATACAAAGTAAGAAAGCAGCTGTCAATAGAATGGAAACAAAAATGGCGAGACATCAATCAGTCTCGCCTTGTTTTTTATTGTATACATTAGATATGGAGCAGGTTACCATAAAGATGATTATTAGTCGTTATTAAATAGAATCCTTCGTATTTTTTTGTTCTATCACTACAATATCTTTATTTGGACGTTTGAATTGTATTCCGGCACGTTCTAGCTCCTGTTTCACTCCTACATGGACTTTGACATCTTCTCGTGTCATTTTTAAAACGTGATGAATCGCATAGTCGATTTCTTGCCTTGTGATTTTTTTCTTCGTATTGATCATCACGACTTGCTTTTTATCATATGTGTCTACCAATAGCAGTTGTGTTCGATCTAACGAAAATAATTTGTAATAATTAATAGCCGTATTCCCAAAAAAGAATTCCACTACTTTAGGATAAAATGTCTTAATATTTAAATTACTATTCACAGGTGTTTCGATTAGCTTCATCTCATTCCTCTTTTCTATATAGTCGATTTAGATCCAATCTTAAGTTATGTTACCATCTTTCCTAGCATTAAGGAATCGGTTACAATTGAACCTTTAAAGACAAAAGGATTTACCTTTTATCACTTAATAGTATAACATAATTTCGTGAGAAAAAAATACAATTTTTTCTTGACCATCTCGTTACGTAAAGGATTATGCTTACATTTGTCAGGAGGAAAAATAATGGAGTACACAATAAAGAAAATGTCAGAGATATCAGGAGTCAGTCCGAGAACCTTGCGCTTTTATGATGAGATTGGACTGCTAAAACCAGCTAGGATCAATTCTTCAGGTTATCGGATTTATGGCAAAAAAGAAGTCGATCGTCTGCAACACATCTTATTTTATCGAACAATGGCATTCAAGTTGGATGATATCCAAGAGGTCTTAGACAATCCATCTTTTGACCACCAGAAAGCTTTAATCAAGCATCAGCAAATGTTGCTGGAAAAACGGGCACAAATCGATACCCTCTTGACAACTGTCCAACAGACACTTGATATGTACGAAGGAGGAAGAAAAATGAGTGACAAAGAAAAATTTGAAGGGTTTAAACAACAAAAGTTGAAAGAAAATGAAGAATCCTATGGACAAGAGATTCGACAAAAATACGGAAAAAAAAAGGTTACAGCATCCAATGAAAAATGGATGAATATGGATAAAGAAACGTATGAAGAAATGCAAACTGTTGAAAAGCAGATGTTATTTGATCTCACTCTTTACTTAAAAGAACCAGAAGATGAAAGCTTAGCAGACCGTATCTTCCAAGCTCATAAGAAGTGGTTCTCTTACAGCTGGCCTGAATATCAGCCAAAAGCGCATAAAGGACTAGGAATGATGTACGAAGCCGATGAACGGTTCACTGCATATTATGACGAGCGAAGTGGTCATGGTGCAGCAAAAGCTTTAAATGAAATTATCCAAAAAAAGGCGTAATCTTTTACATGATCCAACAAAAAAGTACACGTAAAATGACCTAATAACAAAACAGCAGACACCCAAGTTAGATTTTTATGCTAACTTTTGGTGTCTGCTCCATTCTTTCACAAGTTTTTTCATCCTACTTTAAATATATTCATCGTTGAATAAACGTATAAGGTATTTTCACTTTATCCTTTTTTTCTGTAAGAAACAATTGAAATGCCATTTCTCCGCAAGCTTCCAGATGGTGGTCGATGGTTGGGAAACCAAGAAGCTCGCTGATCAGCAAATTATCGCGTCCAATCACCACTGGTGTCTTATCTTGCAGATAGCTTTGCAAGATGCCTGCTGCAACCATATCCGAATTTGTAAAGACACCATCAACTCCAAGCTCTTTAAAAAAGAAGCCTGCTTGTTTTCCTTTCTCTGCATCTATACAATCCCAAAAAACAAGTGATTCATCAAAAGATGGAAAAAGTTGATGACATAGCTGCAAAGTGATTTTTGAGTTATAACTTAGCCTGCCACTTCGCCCCAACGTGATGCCCAATTGCTTTATACCTTGCTGCTTCAAATAAGTAAGACCTTCTGTAATTGATTGTTCTCGATCAATAAAGACACAGCTTGCCTGTTTTCCCTTGATTTCTTCACAAAAAACTAGAGGTCCATATTTTTGATATGCCAATAAATCATCTAGTGTATTGGCACGAGACGTAATGATCAATCCATCGAAAGCTTTAGCTGCAAATTCTTCAAGATACCTTCGCTCTTTTTCTTTATGATAGCCCGTCGGTAAAAGTGTCACTTTGTAATCATAATCAAACGCTGCTTCAATGATCCCACTGATCAACTGATCAAAATACGGATGATTGGTATAAGGCAGAATCACTCCAATGCTTTTCGTTTTTCCATAACTTAACTGTCTGGCATTTGCATTAGGGATATAATCGACTTCTTTCATGACCGCAAGTATTTCTTTCCTTTTTTCCTCATCTACATATGGATGTCCATTGATTACACGTGAAATAGTAGAAACTGAATAACCTGTGAGCTTTGCGATATCTCGAATGTTTGCCACTGCTGCTTCGCCACCTATACAAAAAGATTTTCTTGTAAATAGTCTACCACAGCTGGACCGCATTCAAAAAACTGATACATTTTTCCTTCATGCGAAAAACTGATCCGCTGCCCGCCCCAATATATATCTTTTGTCAAATTTTCGATTTCATTCATTGGTATTTCTTTTACTATATTCCTATTCAACCCTTGAAAACTGTACAACGTTAATACGGATCCCTTGAACTCGACAAACGCATAAAAATAATTGTTCGTTGTGCCATCTGTTATCTCTACATAAGTATTCATTGCAAGCCCTCCTTTTGATACTTTGAGTATAGTGTATGAAACGCGTCTCATAGCAAGGAGTTTGTTTTGCCAAAGAAAAGTTTTATTCCTCTTTCATTATTACCAAGGTCTCTTATTTTAAATTGAATACATTATAATGATACTGTAAATATATCTTTATTATTAGTGAATGGAGTCAAGTCCACAATCTTGTGTAAAAGTTCAAC
>ERZ1026903.1110-NODE-1110-length-10609-cov-176.263123_pt1 | contig 10609 bp, 8 predicted proteins | sample MGYA00380180_ERZ1026903 | MGnify/ENA primary metagenome ERZ1026903 (study PRJEB33269, sample SAMEA4719816) | human gut metagenome | biome: human-associated habitat; feature: organic feature; material: feces | place: Cameroon | collected 2013-10 ... | reverse complement strand
GGCGGCCGTTCATCACCATCGAACGCTCTACGTTCACCTTGTCGCCCACCTTGAGCAGTCCCAGATTGCTGCGGTCGAGGGTTTCCTTCATGGCGGTAACGGTGTAGGTACCGTCCTTGATTTCCACCACGGTGAGGCAGACGCCATTGTGCGCCACGCTCTGGTCGATGCCGAGTTCATCTACGAACGAACATTTCAGGGTAAAGTCGATGTTCTCCTTATCCTGCTTAATCGCCACAACTGTGGCCATTTCTTCTACGATTCCACTAAACATATATTCTATTTTTATTTGGTTTCATGATTATTTAAAATGCAAAGATATTGCATTAGCTTGAAGCAACCAAATTATTTAAGTTCTTTTGATAAAATAAGCAAGATATATTTGTTTAATTGCCATATTTTTTATATTTTTGCACATTGTAATAAGTGCACATGATAAATGTGATATACATGTCTTTCCAAAACTCCACCGAATATGAAGAATAATGAAACTCAAATGGCGCAAAACAATGACTTCGATGGTCTTGTAGCCCATATTCAGCAAACGCAAGATGTATTGCAGAACAATGCTCGCTTAGTGATTAATCGCCACGTCACAGCCAAGGCTTGGTTGACGGGCTATTATATTGTGGAGTATGAGCAGAAGGGAGCTGATAGAGCAAAGTATGGTGAGCAACTTTTGAAAAGCCTTTCTGAAAGACTTGGTAAAAAGAAGTATAGTGTGACAACATTGAAATTCTATCGTCAATTTTATCAAGTATATTCACACTTGGATAAAGAGGTTGCTGGCTTCTTGTTGTCTCAAAGTCAAATTGGACAATCTGTGACTGACCAATTTGGAGGTGTTGCAGTCTCTAACAAAATAGCTCCATTGGCAGTAAAGTCAAACTTGCTTTTTAATAAGTTGTCTTTTACTCATTTAGTTGCCATTCTCCCTATTACTGACCCTTTGGAGCGTGCTTTCTATGAGACGATGGCAATTCGTGGCACTTGGAGTGTCAGAGAATTGCAACGCCAGATTGATTCCAACTATTATTTCCGCAGTGGATGGAGTCAAAAGCCTGAGGCGTTGGCTAAGTTGGTGGATGGCAAGGCTGAGACAGATACGCTCGCCCTTGACATCAAGTCGCCATTTACCTTTGAGTTCTTGGGTTTGCAAGCTTGCTTACTATCGCAAGAATATCATGCAGCCAGATGATAATCCCCCAATCGGTATCCTCCTTTGCTCAGCAGTAGGACGAGAAATGGCAGAATACTCCTTGCTCGATTTGGACGAGAGCGTGTTTATCTCCAAGTATCAACTCAATGTGCCTTCAAAGGAACGAATGACAGAGTTCTTGCGTAAGGAAAATGAGGGACTATATAATAAGGTATAGGAGCAGCAAAATTAGATAACACTGTTTAGGTAACAATAAAAACATTTGAAGACAATGGAAATCAAGGAAGGTTATATGCCCTTCATGGGCTATCAAACATATTATCGTATCGTAGGTAAAACAGAGGAGGGCAAGAGCCCTATCATCCTCTTGCATGGTGGACCAGGCAGTACCCACAACTATTTCGAGCTATTGGATAGGGTCGCGGAATCAGGTAGAGCTGTCATCATGTACGACCAGTTGGGCTGTGGCAACTCATTTGTGGAGGGACATCCCGAACTCTGGACACCAGAGACTTGGCTCAAAGAACTCTGTGCCCTCATCGACTATCTCCACATCGACCATTTTCATCTCTTGGGACAGTCGTGGGGTGGCATGCTCGCCATCATCTATCTGATAGAGAAGCAAGCAAAGGGCGTGAAGTCAGCCATCCTCAGCAGTACCCTTTCGAGCAGCAAATTGTGGGCGAGTGAGCAGCATCGCATGATCAAGTTTATGGCAGAGGAAGACCAGCGAGCCATTGCTGAGGCAGAGGCAAAGGATGATTTTTCGAGCGAGGCATACGCCAAGGCAAACGAACACTTTATGCTCTTGCATTGTGCTGGCGAGGTAACGGAGGATAGTCCAGAATGCCTTCGTAGAAAAAAGCGTGCTGGTGCCGAGGCTTATCTCTATGGTTGGGGACCGAATGAATATACCCCGACAGGTACGCTCCGAGATTATGACTACACCGACCGCTTGGGCGAGATACAAGTGCCATGCCTAGTGATGAGTGGCACCAACGACCTCTGTACTCCATTGGTAGCAAAGACGCTCTACGATGGTATCCAAGATTCCAAGTGGCATCTCTTCGTAGGAGCCCGACACATGCCATTTGCCGAGCAAAATGATGAGTATTGCGAGGTATTGGAAGAATGGTTAGGGGAGAAAGATTAGGCTTCTTCAAACTTTAGAAAAATGGAATTTCATCCAATCGATTGGACAAAATAAAGTAAAACCGTCCAATCGATTGGATGAAATGTATAGAATCAATAATCAATATTAGTAACTTAAAGAGAGCTTTTCTCTTTTTCTGGTGCAAAGGTAGTAAGTTATTTCCAAACTTGCAAGAAGGCATGATTAGGTTACTCAGTTTCCCTGAGGTTACTATTGCTGATAATGAATGGCTTGTGAAATGCAGATTTAACGATAATTAATGTGAACAAGCTATGTTAATAGAGAAACGATTGCTTCTTGAGAGTTAAGTTGGGCTCTATTCCATTGATGCCAAGTCCTAGAATGTTGGTTACTTCCCTGCATCCACAATCACAATTCTTAGCCGATGAACATCCATTGCAGACTGTAGGCTGATAAGAGCGGAATGCAAATTTGTTCCAATAATCAGTATCCTTAATCCAAGGTTCTTCGAAAACATTTCCTACGATGTGAGGAGAATGATTGCAGGTTCTTATCTGTCCTGCTGGATCAATAACGAAGAAACCTTTTGCCGCAGCACATAGATACCCCACATGCATTCTTTTGTACGAATCGGCTGAAGCTATGATGCACTTCGGAATTTCTGTACCCACATTTCCATAGCGATTAGCTAGTGTTAGTACCTTTTCCGCTGTATCAAGCATTCCATTGATTTGCTCCATCGAGAGACTTAGCTCATTCATGTATTGTAAACCACGCCCACCGGGCAGAAAACGGTTGAGAAGAACATCGGATGCACCATTGATGAGGGCAAGCGATATGGTCTCGAACAACTCATAATAGTTCTTTCTCGTAACAGTAATGTTTGCTGTGCATTCTAAGCCGATTTCTTTTGCTTTCGAAAAGCATTCTAACACGTAGTCTGCATTATCAACTCCAGTATGTTCTTCAAAAGATTGATACCCAGGAAGGCTCATGCTAAGATGAACATTCATTTCCTTGAAGAATTTGAGATGTTCTTCATTCATGAGTCTTCCATTGGAGATGAGTATGATGGGATAATCTATTTTCCTCTGATTACCAATTGTTCTGATGTGCCTTATGATTTCATGAAGGTCTTCTCTTAGCAATGCTTCTCCGCCAGATAAAGAAAATGTCTTTACTCCATAGTCGTATAGTTTTTCTATTACCCATTTCCATTGTGTAGTAGATAGCTCTTTCCCTAATGGATACGAAGAGTTAGGCGCATACCATGGGCATGAGCAAAACAAGCAATGGTGATTGCACCTATATGTCAGTTCCAAAGCGACAGACTTCGGAAGTATGGGTATGCTATTCTTCATTGCTATCATTTTCATTTATTCCAATTCCCGTCATTCTCTTGATAGGGTCTTGTTCATCCATGATGCTATGGTAGCGGTCATAACTATCTTCAAAATAAGACTCTCCTTTTAAGAATGCCAATACGGCTTGATAGTCATAAAGTGATTCCATATCAGTTATAGCTTGATGATAGTCCTTGTCGCTTTTTGTCTTGAAGCAGAAAAGATGGTACGCATTTTCCTCACAGATATCATCTTCGGAAGTAAATGGTAAATCGAAAAACTCTGCTTCTTCCTTCGCTTCTAGGGCGCATGAACCACATATTACTTCAAGAGACGCATCATATCCCAAATCTTTTATCTCTTTGATGATGGAGTTGAACATTTCTTCATCACAGTGGAAAGCTTGATAAGTCAATGGACGATGGCAATGTTGGCATATTGTGGAAAAACTATCTATCATCGAAGGTTCATAGCACATGGCTCCCATGTGATTTGCCAGATACGTTGGCAGCTTTTGAGCAGCCAATTCCTTTAGCTGCTCAATAAGTTCTTCTCTATTTAATGAATGTTTCATATTTCCTTCCTATTTAAATTGCGTAATTCTAGTGCGTTGGTTGCATGATGATGCATAGCATCTTTTCCTGATGCTTTTGCATATCTTCAGCATTCCACTCGTATCCAAATTCACGCTTGATACCATTTTTAATGCCTTCATCATAATTGTCTTGGCACATCTGTAGCATGATTCTAAATTTCAAGGAAGCCACGCTTACTTGATTTGATTTGGAATCAAGATAACGATTCTTCTTATCTATAGGATTCCAGTTGGAGCCAGAACTATTGGCATCGGAACCAATCATGGCAAAATTGCCAAAGCAGTTTATCTCTTCTGGAGTGATAGGCTTATCTTCTCCTGCTTTTGCCTGCGGATAGTAATGCTCTAGGCTTTTGCGGGTTCGAGAGAAATAGAAATCGTCGAATGTTTCGAGACCGAAATCGCCGCATCCCAAAGCTATAAAGAATTCACTTCTTGCTTTTGAACCTTTCTTGGCTCTGTTGCCTCGCAATTCGTCTGCATATTTTTTCCACAATCTATAGTCGGTATAATTGAACACAAAGAGAGGAATGTTGCTTGAGCCTTGTGGATAGATGCCATTGAAGTTACGGTTGATATCTTTTAATCCTACATTTAGTTTGCTATTTTGAATGATAGTTTCATCGAAGCTGTTTGGCTTAGGCTGGTTTCTTTCGTTCAGTTTGTTCGCATCCAAATATACATCGAAGAAGTACTTGTTTGCTAAATTTCTCACAAATTTCAAATAATTATCTTCATCCCAGTCATTGAATAGATGCAACAAGCAATAGAAGAGATAATTCTTGCGTTGTTTGGCTGTAAATGCCACCTCAAACATAGATAGAAGATGAACTAATTCTCTTTGCTTAGACTTGTCATAGTCTATCAAATCAGTCATGTAGGCAGACTTCCCCTTACCTTTCTTGCAGTAATATTGTAGTTTCCAAGGATTCTCAATGGCTTTATCTTCACCATTTATGTGGTGCACCATGTAGTTGTCGAGATAATATTTTGCCAATAGCAGGTTATAGGCAAACTGCTTTACAAATTCTGGAGTGAGCTTAACTTTGTCAAACTCATTGATAAGTTCCTTGTCATCCAGCGTGAACTCAGATGGATTGAATCCCTTCTCTTGCATTCTTGTAATTTTGAGAACAATGAGCAGAAAGTTAGGAAAATCAATGATAGGCTGAAACGAATCGTTGCTATCGCAATCGCCTTTTGCAATTTCTTTTTTTACAGGAGCATTTAAAAGTTCTGCAATCGACTTTGTGGTCATTTTATCATCGGTATGGTTTGACTCAATGTATAATTCTTCAAATGATTGTGGGATGAAATTGCTCATATCTGTCCCAAATACGTTTTTCTTATTAGGTAATTCCTTTTGTATATACATATTGGGTAACTTCTGCTGGATATAGAAACTCATATCGCTGCAAGCCTCCCATATCTGACAGAACTTCTTCATATCTTCTTTCTCTAATAAAGCACTCAACTTGGCTTTTACAATTTCGTGCTTTTCAAGCTGCTCGCCACGAGAGTTCATCACCTCGAAATAATGGTTTAAATCTACATCTTTAGGTACACGATAGTGTATGATATGCACATGATTCAAGAAATACTCCTTGAATTTGTCCATGTTGACATCCTTTAGTGCTTCTTTGGCAAAGTTATAGCCATTCTTTATGCCAAGGTCATATTCCTCGCCAAAATCGGAATCTTTTACTTCCTTGTTCTTTTCAAACTTAGACATAGCAGTTATTGTTTGCGTAGAAGTTTTACGTGAGGAATATGCAAGTCTGTTGGCTAACTTCTCGCCCATAGCTGTGAGGATAATGTATATTGTGGTAAGGCGTTGTTGTCCGTCTATCACTTCAAATACATTCTCATCACGTTTGAATGTAACAAGCGTGCCAATGTAATATACAGGCTTGTCTATGACCATGGAGTCATGGATGTCCTTTATTAATGCAAAAATTTCATCTCGTTCCCAAGCATAATTACGCTGGTAGATAGGAATCTTATAGGTGGTAGCTGTGCCACTATTGCCATAATAGATGTCTTTTATAGAACATTCTTTCAGTATATGTGATAAATCTTTCATTCTTGTCATTATTTATAAAAACCATTTTCCTTGAAGAAGAATAGATAGTTGCAGTGTATTCCGTCTTCTTCTTCATTTATTTTTCTGCCGGTGCTAGTGCTTTCAAGCACTCTTCTATCATTTATGTCTCCGATTGATAGAGTGCACAGATTGTCGGCGAGGGTACTGAGAAGTGATGCTGGGGAATCTTGTCGAGCAATTAATTGGTACATATTAAAGCCATTAATGATACCAAATTTGTTACTCTCGCCCATAATATAGTTTTGTGCAGACAACCATCCCAAATTTCGATATTGTGCTCTCAGAGAATAAGCCCAAATGAAGGCATAGATTACGAATTGCTCAAATTGCGCCAAGTCTTCTTTGGTTGGGTATGTTTCTGGGCAGAATCTATCTACGTAAAGTAAGACTGATGTGTCAAACAACAAACGTGCTATACCATTACCTGTACCTCGCTTGAAATATTTATCGAGAGTCTTTACTATCTCATTGTCGTTGATGTAAAAGCCTTCGTACTTACTATTGTCTTGAATATCTTTCAAGATTTTATAGTAATGCTTAGTGTATTCGAAAAATGGTTTACCTGCTATGATAGGTGTGTTCAATTGAAATGCATTGATGTTGCGAATACCCGACACGAATGGCATAGCAGATGAATTAACCATATCAGCATAGCAATATGCAGCCTTGAAGAACTGGGCATAAGGAGTTTTTGCATAGCGAGTAATGCCCTTGAACATTTGAATGTTATGTTCATTAAGTACATCCGCTTTGTTGCCATTTACCCATTCCTTGATACGATAGAGATAGTTGCCAAAAAGGTTTGCCAAGTTGCTTTGAGAAACTTGCTCCCATCCCTTGACTATTCTTTCTGTTTCTTCTTCGCTGATGCCAGCCATCTCTCGTAGGTGATATGCCTTCAATAAGTCGTGAGGATAGAGTGCTTTGCCACGAGCATTTTGAGAGTCGAAGAACTGGAATGCCTCAGATACATCTTCTGTAATTACAACGATTAGCTCGCAATTATTTTCTATATATCCTTTTAATCTTTCTCTTTCCTTTTTGTGCTCATCCTCCATTAGTTTCTTCTTTGTGTTTTCATCTTCCGCCTTCTTGCCTAGGCGGCGACACAATGCCTGAAAGTTGTTGGGGATGTTTCGGCAGTTATGCTCATTATTGTAAACAGGCTGCCGTAAGAAGCTGATATTCTTTTCGCCTAATGCTGTTAACAACAGGGAGAATGTTATGGTACGTTGCTGACCATCTACAATGTCGTAACGCCCTTCTTCTTGTTGGTGCAAGATGAGGGTGCCTACTCTATACTTTTCCTTGTTGCTATTCATCGCCTCGATGATGTCATCTAGTAATTGGATGGCATTGCGTGCTGTCCACTTGTATGGACGCTGATAGATTGGGATGTTAAGACTAACATCTTCTATAGGCTTGTCACCATTCGTTATCTTCTTGTGAAGAAGTAAGTCGCCGATGGTTGTTATTGATAATGTTAAGTTGCTCATTGTATATTATATTTTTTGTGACATAGTTACCAACATGGTTACCGACATAGTTACTATTGCTCTGTTACTAGCTCTGTTGCTAGCTCTGTTACTAGCTCTGTTACTAGCTCTGTTACTAGCTCTGTTACTAGCTCTGTTACTAGCTCTGTTACCAGCTCTGTTACCAGCTCTGTTACCAGCTCTGTTACTAGCTCTGTTACCAGCTCTGTTACCAGCTCTGTTACCAGCTCTGTTACCAGCTCTGTTACTGTTTATACAGTCTCCAAGAACAAAAGTCCCTTTTTGGTTGTTCTGTATTGTTGTTTAGGGCTTGTCGGCTTGTCAGGAACCGTAAGTTCCAGATAATCATGTTGGAGCAGTGGCTCGATGAATGCTTTGAAGTTCTTGAATTGGTAAGTAACACCTAGTAGTTCAAATATTTCTTTTCTAAATTTTGCTTCTTTGCAGAATCTAAGAATGGATACAACTTTGTCTGTGGCATCGATATATGTATCATCTTCTGCTCTGTCACTAGCTTTGTCACTATCCAGCCAAAAAGTGACAGTGCTGGTGCAGATATCACTCTCAAAAGTCACGTCATTTCCTGTGATTTCCTTCCACTCATTCATCATGTCGAAACCATAACCGATAGTTTCTGATAGATTTACGAGTCTGAATATCTTGGCGATAATCGGGTTGCGAGGATTAGAATAGAGATGGTTGCCCAGTTGGGATATAGGCACAGGATAGCCACCTGCATTGAAGAACTCGACTCTGTCGGTGTAGATATGGATGCAGGAGTGAATGGTGCTGAAAGGGTCGAAGTGGGAGAGCATATTGACCAATGCCTCTCTCAGAATCTTGAATTGCGAGCGGTCTTCCACATTGAATCCCTCGTCGTTCATCATGAATGGAGTATCCACGATGAGGCGCAGTCTCCTAATCATAATCTGAAAATACTCCCAAAGGTTCTCTTGCTCTGGGATGCGATAGGTATAGCGAGTTCGTGCTTCTCTCACGCTTCTGCCAGGAATCTCCACCAAGTCCATCCAAAAAGTAGGGACATAGCGGCGAACCCATTCTTCTTTGCCAAAGCACATCAAGCCGCCATAATTCAGATGTCCCTCATTATCGGCGATGCCGATGCGCTTGCAGAAGTCGGCGATGTCATTGCCTATCAGATTAGGTCGAGGACTGTATAGCTTGAAGTAATTGCGATAGTCGCGAATGGTATCCTCGTTGAGCATGGAGAGATTGGAGTCTAAGAGTATCTGCTCAGACTTGATGCCGAATGATTGGTTATGAAACATGGCGGTTATCTCACCATTGGTTGCTCGCTGGTCTCCACTGCCAAATCGGATGAATGTATTCTGTGGATTGTTATAGTAGATAGGCTTGTGGGGTGATGAGGCGATATGAAATGCCAAAACCTTATGTCCATCTATATGATAGAGCATGCTCTTGGCATCGACTGGCTCATTGAACTTTTGGGAACGCAAGGTGCCCAAGAAGTCTTGTTCCAACTTCTCTGCATTGGCAACTCCAGAGATTTCAAACTTCTTGCCATTCTGCTTTACTCCAAGCACTATCCATCCGCCGGAAGTGTTGGCGAATGCACTTACGGTTTCCCATATATTCTTAGGGAGTTCGCTCTTGGCCTCCTTAGCCTCGAAGTCCTCCCATTCGATGTCGTTGATTCTGTCTATCAGCTCTTCCTTTGTCATAATAATGATGATTAAATTGAAATATAGAATTTCTTCCTCCCTTCACTTCAAGAAATAGATAGGAGCATGCTGGGTGCCTTCCTTCTCCATGATGCCTTTCTCGCAGAAATGGTTGAGCCACTTCTGTGCCATGTAAGGAGTCAAGCCAAAGAGGATGCGCAGGATGCGAGTGGTGATATAGCGGTTCTCCTGGAGATACTCCTTGATTTTCGCCAATAGCTTTTCCTCAGAGTATTTTGTGGATTGGTTGGAATAGCGGGAGCGGACGAAATGGACGTTGCGCTGTACTTCCTCCATTAGCTTACCTTCTGGTCGGAAGTTGATGCCGGTGATGCGTACTTCCTTGCCCGTAATCTTCTTGTCTGGATTCTCCTCTGGCATCTCTAGGCTAGCCGACATGGAGAAGTAGCCTATCTCTGGGATGTAAAAGCGGCGTCCCAGTGAGAATTCTTCCACCATAAGGTCGTGAAGCTCTGCCAACACCGCAGCCACATCTCCCTTGGTGAGTGAACAGCGGTTCTGGATTTTCTCTTGCAGTTGCTTCTCGGTCATAGGTTCATGCTGCACGATACGAACGTATTGGCGCTTTTCTCCTGTGCCCTGGGCATTGTTGAGAGTGTAAATGTCGTATTTCAGTTCCATATTTCTTGTTGTTTGATGGTTCGTTGTTTTCTATATTCTTTGTCTTCTATGAAAGATGATGCAAATATATATAATAATGTGATAACTTGTATCTTTTGGTGTAAAATATTAGGTTTATTTAAACATTGGTATATGTCATGTGATTATACGGCATTTGTCGTCCGACCGTATGATAAGTGTCTTATAATCGCATGACAAATGTCACGCAATCATAAGAAAAGATTCCTCAGGGCAGACGCATTAAATATTTTATTCGTTAACATCTGTGTTATATTGTTATAACTTATTGAATATTAACATTATATATTTGTATATATGAAATATTTTTTGTACCTTTGTAAAGAAATAAATAACAATTAAAAGGTAAGCGTCTCCGCGTTTATACCTTGCATAATTCAAAAAAAGCAGTAACAGCTGATTAAACTAATGCTGTTACTGCTTTTTCCATCGGTC
>ERZ1026903.1109-NODE-1109-length-10616-cov-15.921030_pt1 | contig 10616 bp, 7 predicted proteins | sample MGYA00380180_ERZ1026903 | MGnify/ENA primary metagenome ERZ1026903 (study PRJEB33269, sample SAMEA4719816) | human gut metagenome | biome: human-associated habitat; feature: organic feature; material: feces | place: Cameroon | collected 2013-10 ... | reverse complement strand
GAGCCAGAGCACCAGCATCCTCGCCAACTTTGCGCTGAAGGATATTCTGAGATAAGGAAGAAGATTCTGAAGTTAAGAAGATGATTCTGAGATAAGGAAGAAGATTCTTATAAGAAAGAAGATGATTCTGAAGTAAAGGAAAATAAAATAAGAAGAATAAAGGGAAAGATTATAATTCAATCTTGCAAGGCTGTCTCCGATTTCATTGCGGAGGCAGCCTTGATTCGTTTATTGCAGATAAGCAGGTCAACAACCTGTTACCCCATGCTTTCTAACACAAAAGCATCATGGGAACCAGCCTAATTACTTACCCGCTTGAATTCTGTAATACTGCAATTTTTCGTCCGGATTAAAATCGGAAGGTACAAAGACTACATTCTTGGCACCATTCTGCAACTGCTGCAACTTAGCTGTGCCACTATCCGTGAAGAAATCACCAAAAACCTCAAAGGTAACCTTTCCGTTTTCAAACGATGCAGTAGCCGATAATGTTTCTGGATTGTATGACCATGAGATACTCTTACCATATTGTTCTACTATCTTGCAATATGGGTCTTCTACACGCAAGACAACATTTCCAAATTTCACAGGAAATACGTAAGACCCCACCTCTATACATTTAATCTTTCCATCAGGACTTCCGATGGCAGTAAACATAGTAGCTCCAGTGCTGCTATCAAAAGCATAATATTTATCACCATCTGGTGCCTGCATGTCATAACAATTGTTGTAAACATCCTGCAAAGACTTAGGGAGCGTGTTTAAATCAGCACCAAGTTGCACAGGTCCAATACCAGTAATTGTAAAAGAAGGTCTATAATCCAAAATCTGATTATCATCAAGAATTAATATTTTGTTTATGCTATCCAACATCAAACAATAATTCATCCTCATTTGGTATTTCTCCTCAGAATCACAGACTTCTAACATACCACCCATATTGAGCATAACATGGTCCATCATTATTGTCTTTTCATACAAGCCAGGCGTTTGCCGCTCTTTCAAGCTTCCATGTTCTATCGCTTTTCCCTGCTTATCGACCAGAACATAATGCAAGATATTTTGTGGCAACTTTTTCACTTCCTCCGGATTAGCTTCAAATATAAATGCAATATCATTAGAGTGCCGATACGAAACTTCTACTCCAAGTTGAATCTTTGCCAGCTTTACGTTACATGATGTCTTATTCTCCCAAGCAACATCCTTCATAGATAGAAGCCTAGCAGAATCTGCAGCCAGATCTTCCAGCAAATCATCTGCACAATGCTGGAATCTCTCTTCCATCTTCGTTGCTACGTCGTGAATCTTTTCTATATCTTCCTTGGTCATCTTTCCCGACAACTTGGTATTATCATTCTGAAGATCTTCATAAATTTCTCTAGCCGTAGCCAATCTCACAGCTTGTCCCATAGGAATTTTTCCCAGGATTCCATCACAAGAAAAGTCGTAACCATCCAATACGGCACTTCCACTACTACCACACGATGCCAATAGAATCGCCATGACTCCAAGGCATAAATTAAAAAGAATCTTTTTCATTGTCTAATGTTTAGTTTAAGCTATTATTTAAGATTTTTCAGCAGACAAGAACCATTCTTGCCTGCCGATTAAATGTTTTGTTTTTACTTTCTGAACTTCAGCGACTTCGCAGAAGACTTCAAGATATAATGTCCAGCAGCTAACTGAGATTGCAAATCTGTAAATAAATGTCCCGAAGCAACCACCGTCTTTACCAAGACGCCCTTTGCATCATACACCTTCACCGTCTCACCATCATTGAACATTTTATCAGATAATGATACCGACGAGATGCCATTAGAACCATCCCTGCCTATATCAATACGAGCCAACTTATTAATTCCATCAATCACACAGCTCTTCTTGTCACCAACTCTAGTAGAACTAAAAAGCCACACCGAATATCCAGTCTGTTCCTTCAATGCCGTTTCCAAATTCACATGAAACGATTTGTAAGGTTTAACTTCAGGAACTGTACAAGCAAAGTCTTCCACCCTGATTTCATCATTTTCCTTGTCATAAATGATGGCATTAAGATAAATATTTGAAACCACTTCTTCGGTTAAATTTATCAGGGTCAAGTCCAAACTTCCCTTTCCATTCTCTTTGGTTACATTGGCTGAGTCAAGCTGGAATACCATGTATCCGGTTGGACTTGGAGGAATTAAGTAATACATGAATTCATCAGGGTCTTTATATTGCACAAGTCCACCCCGTTTGCCTGCCGCAGTTTCATACACACATCTGAATCTATAATTACCAGACAAAGAATAAGTGTAGAAGTTCAAAGGAATGTATTTTTCAGGAACCCATTCCGTATCTATGGCGATAGGCATTTCTTCTCCAGTATCAATATTTACCATGTAAACTTTCACGGTTACCGGCCCTTCCACTTTGTTGGCATAACTATAAGACGGTTTTACCGATGTCAGTCTGTAATCTCCACTTGTACCCACGACAGCGTATCCTCGTTCTTCAGCATAGCGATTTTCATCCACGTCATATTTCATGAAATAAACCTTTGCCCAATCACTTCCATCCATAACAGGATAAGAAGGGCGTTCCAATACATCAATATAGTATTCTCCTTCCATTTTGACCGTAGTCTCATTCTTTGGCAATTCTATCTTGTAACGACCAGCAGGCATGGAAAATCCATTTTTCTCATTTTTAGGAACGAATCTAAACACCGGACTGGAAGTATAATTATCATAAAGATGGTTGAATTTGAAAGAAGTCTCTCCGCCATTCTGGTTTCCATAAACCACTCCCGTCTCCATATTACGGAAATTCAGACTGGATTTTCCTTCAAATCCCTGTCCCTTAATCGACAAATAGAATGCAGTACCAGCATAGATTTCACTGGCAGGCTTTATATCTTGGATAACCAAATCTTTGACGCATTTTTCATCCCCGAAGCCATAACGGTAAACCTCGGTACCACGGTCTTTGACGGCAATGGAAGGAACCAAGGCATCAGGAAGCGGACAAAGCAAATACCCGTCACCCGATTTTCGGGCACAAAGCACACGATAATCATAGTCGCCATCAACCAAGTCGCCAGTATAAATCTGCGTACAATTACGCAAGCTGAAGTTCCCCACATAAGGCCATCCCCTAAGATCAACAGAATAAGAATTCAGGAACTTCGCTACATCTCCATCCTGCATCAAGACCATAGAAAACGTATATGATCCCGAATCATAAGAATTGGAATACAAGAAGTTATAATCGCCAAAAGGCTGCGAAGCTATGAACAACTGCTCTTCGTAAGGAGTAGAACTAGGCTGAATGCCTACTATCATTTCGTGATGACAATTGTATCCCTGCTCATCGTGCAAGAACTCCATAGAAGCAGGTCGCAACATGGCAATATCATAATAACCGTCATCCAAGCCGCTCCATCCCCAATTGCAATGCACATAACTATCGGCATCAATACCATCTATTACAAAGCAATGGGCCTTTTCAGGAAAGCTATAGACTCCTCTATCGCCCTTACGATTGTTGGCAGAATAAATGATAGGCCTACCGGCTGCCAGTTCATCCTGTATCACCTTCATCCATTGGGTTGTAGGCTGATAGAATTTTTTGTCAGAGCCCCAATCCATGATACTACCCGGCACATAGAAATCTCGCTGCAAATAAGTGCAGTCAAAACCATAATATTTATTCAGAGCAACAAAAGGGGAACTGGCTGAAGTTTCACCATAGCCATAGTTAGCCTTGCTGGCCACACCACATTCTACCATCAACTTACCCACAGCATCAGCCTGAGTCTGCGAATATTTGCCCTCTTCATAATTATCAAGCATATTGTTCCAATCGTAAGATGTAGTGGCATAATTGATGTCATATTCCATCTCAGCCTCCTGATGCGCATAATACAGCTGGCCGGTTCCTTTATGGTCAGAACGGTAATAGTTAAGCACTTGCGCCAAAGCCACCGGTACACAACCCGCCAAAGTGGTCTGCTTACCATTAGATGGACACTTGCCATTAAAAGGCGCACCCTGTCCCCATTGGGTTTTGATAAGTGGAGCCACAGGAACGGCTGTTGGTGCGGTGTAAGAAGGATCCTGTTCCAAAATTTCCTTCGTATTGATCATGGCAGCAGCATAAGAAGCCAACCACTCCTTCATAGGCTCAGGCATAGTAGCAACATTCACCTTTCCCTTTTCAGAATATCCGGCTACAGCCGTATTTCCATTACCTGTACACACCACGGCAAAACCGCCGCCATCTGCATTGAAAGCATAAACATCTCCACCTTTCACGGCAGCACCAGCTGTTCCGTCGGCAGATCGGGTGGCAGCACTTTTTCCTGTCACCACTTTCACTGTAGATAAATTGGATAATGTCACACCTTTTTTCTGCTGCAGGAATTTGACAGCAGCCAACTTTGCCTCATCCTCCGTCTGAGCAGCCAGAGGGATGGAAGTCAAGAAAAGTGACAATAAGAACATAAGTTTAGTTTTCTTCATAATTTTCTTTGTTTGGTTATTACTAAAGATAAAAATACATTTCCATATAAAACCATAAATCCATCTGCTGCATTTTTTCCAGGAAATGCAACAAATGGATTATAAGTGTTGGGTTATTATTTTGTGATAGAAATATCGTAGAAACGGGCTTTTGTATCAGCCCATGGATAGATGCCACTTGCAGTTGAAACATAGCCACTCAGAGCTGTAGCATTTTCACGTACGCTAAAAACCTTAACTACGAAAGTCTTGGTTTCACCAGCTTTCAAGGTTACTTTCTGGCTTGCACGGAACTCTCCACCCTCAATAGCAATATCTGCATTATACTCCTCATTTGTATTATCCTTTACCTGATCATGGCCACCAAAATTCTGCAGGAAATCAGGAATATCCTTTGAAGAAGTGTTCTTTACCTGATAAGTAAGATAAACTCTATTTACCATACCATCCAAGCCGCCATCTTCCTTCACCATCTTGCAGCTAACAACCTTATACTCAAGAATCTGGTCATTAGTATCAAATCCATTCTTCAAGATTCTGTTATCAACAACCTTGATATTGTTCACCTCTGCACGACCATCAAAGCTAACAGTCTGGCAACGGCCATTGAATATAAGATTGAATTTCTTGGAAGAGTTGGTAAGGTCATAGTTTTCTACCAAGAAAGAACCAGATACCGAAGCACCTTTAGCCAGGTTGGTCTCTACACTCGTCTTCCAATTACCTCCCTGCAAGGATACTGAAGAATAGTACTCTGAGCCCAAGTCATCTTTGCATCTGTCAGAGCCTCCACCATTCAACATAACGCCCTGCAGGTCCTTTCCGCTGATGTTCTTCAAGTTGAAATCAACTTTCAGGTTAGCACCAACACGCTCGCACTTAGTAACCTGCATACTGAAATAATCGGTAAACTTAGGCTCCTTGTTCTCGTCGTCCTTGTCTTCACATGCGGTAAATGCCAGCACAGCCAGCATCACCATCAATAAATACTTCAATTTGTTCATTTTGTAAATTATTATTTAGTTAAAAATTAATGAAAACGAAGATTTAGGACACAAAAAAAAGCGTGAACTAGTCTGTCACTCGTTCCGCGCTTCGAGGCCTTCGCATTGCCCAGTGTTGTAGAACGAGCAACGTCGAAGCCCACGCCGATATGGATATACTATTCCCCTACGAACGCAGTTACCACATTGTATATGGATACAATACGGCCTACGAACCATGGGGGATATGAATAAACATACCCCGGAGCATCTACCGTTGCTAAGTTCATGACAACACTAAGAAGTTTGCGAAGTTTCGAAGTGCCAAGAACAAAGCGTTAAGTAAACGCTTTCTCAAATGTCTCGATTCTATTTACCCACCCATTGCTTTCTCTGCGTCACACCTTATTATATAGTAACAGGTGGTCAACATCATCGGCGTAGGGCTTGAACCTCTAAAAACTCGATGCCTAAGCTATTCGAATTCCAGCAATCAAACTGACCTGAAGTCGTAGAATCGTTTGCAAATATATAAAGAAATTCTTAATACACCAAATTTTAGCCTTAATATTTTTCTTTTTATCTGATTTTTCTCGGTTTTCAAGAACCGCAACCATCTTTATCCGCTATAATCATCCTTCCCTGTCCCGGCTTCCGAAACTCCATCTCCCGGTACAACTCTTGCATTTCGCCCCTTTATTTTGTATCTTTGCGGGCGAAAAGGTTCTATCCGCCACTGGCGGATGCACATCCGACAATGGCGGACACTTATACGCCGACGCCGGATGGACGTACGCCAATGGCGAATGGAACCTATCACGAGAATTAAAAACAAGAATGTTTCAATTTAAGAATGCATCCTTGAAGAATGTTTCAATTTAAAAAAGTAAAGGACTATGGCTAATTACAAACTGCAAGAAATGAACGACCTTCGTAATACGGGCAGAAGAACCGTTTACCCAAAGGTGGTAACCAACCGAACGATGGATACCAACGACATCGTGGAAAAGATGAAGGGCTACAACCTCGGCATTGCTCCCAGCACCACCAAGGCAGTATTGGAGAACATCTCCGATATTCTTGTCACTATGCTTTCGATGGGCTACAACGTGAAGCTCGATGGCATCGGCACCTTCTCCCTCTCCATCGGTTTTGAAGATGACAAGCCCAAAGAATTGGAGGGCAATGCCGACAAAATGTCCTATCGGAAAGTGGGCGTGAAAGGCATGAACTTCAAGATGGCTCCCAACCTCCTGAAGCGTCTGAAAAGCGAAACCGACCTGGAGCGTTGCGAGAGCGAAGTGACTCAAATCGTCAAGTCTCACTACACAGAAGAAGAACGAATCCATCGCGCCCTGGATGTTATCAAGCAACACGGATTCATCAATCTGCAAACCTATGCCAACATCAACGAACTGAAACGCACCGCTGCATCAGAAGATCTGCGAAGAATTACGGCAAGAGGAAATCCTCCCCTAATGAGCGTGGGTAGCGGAACACATAAGGTTTGGATTGCTGTTCCTCATCAAAGCAAATGATGATTTCAAAATGGATTTGCTGAAGATGGGGAAATAGGAAAAAAACATGAATTATAGTTAATTAAAGTTTGGAATCATTATCATTTCTGGATTTTGTATTATATTTGCAGCAGAAAATATATTTGCAGCAGAAAATACGAACTAGGCAACTAGTATTGGTTCAAGAGATTAAATAAAATATTAGTAACTCAAAACAAAAACATTAGCAACATGAAAAGAACATTCATTACAGCATTCTTCGCCATGTTAATGGCACTCATCACCGTATCGTGCCACAGCGATGATAACGAGATTGGTTACGCAGATTTGCCAACAACGGCACAGCTGTTTGTAAAGCAATATTTTGCAGATGCAACATACTCCCGTGTGGAGAAGGAGAAGGACAACGGCACGTGGGAATACGAAGTATGGCTCAACGACGGCACTCAAGTGGAGTTCAACGAAAAGGGAGAGTGGACGAGTATTGAGTGTAAATACTCAACCCTGCCAGCAGGCATCATCCCTGCCGCCATCCTGGCGGACATCGCAAAGAGATATCCTGACCTGAAGCCTTACAAGATAGAAAAAGAGGTTGGCGGATATGAAATCGATATTCCAGGATTTGACCTCTATTATACCTATAGCGGCGAATTCATCCGTGCGGAAATCGACAGATAAAGACACCCAGGAGATGAAAGAACCCTCCTGGATGACAGATACCAAAAAGGTTTAGAAGAAAGAAGGAAGGAAGAAAGAAAGCTAACCTTCCTTTCATGCAAGAAACTACATAAAAGGAAAATCCTAAGATACATCGTTCTCTGTATCTTAGGATTTTCCTTTCTTATACATTTCCATACTCCTCCTTCTTACACCTCATCCATCCTATATAATTTCCAACCGTCAAATTGCAGGATGATTCTGTGCAACTTGGTGCCCTGACGAAGCGCTTCTACCCTTGGAGCCTCAGCGTATCGCTTGATTTGTGCTTCAGCATCTGCCCATTGTTTTTGGATGGCAGCCTGATAAGCCTCAGCAGTCATACCTTTTTCCTTTTTAGGAATCAGCTTCAACTCCAAGATATAACTATGCTTCGTTGGATAATGAGTCAAATCCGGCAAAAGGAAGAAATCACAGAAACCATGATTCAACTCTAGCTCCGGAGCCGTATAATAGTAATTGTTCAGATTCAGATACGCCATGAAGAACCCCTGCAGATTGCGCTCAGCCTCAATACCATCACGCACAGACGAAACCTTAGCATAACTATCTGCCAGAAACTGCAAACCCTCACGCCATCTACCATCATACGCCATATCGTAATAATAATCGGTAAGCTGATTGGTGTTCAGATATGATTTCTCCGAAAACATCTCCAGCAAATAACTGTAATACTGCTTCCTCACATTATTATTCGGAATCCCAAGAATCAGTTTATCCCCTCGGGTGGCCTTGATGGTAAGCATGCCGTAATAGAACAGCAGACTTGGAAAGACATCTGGATCCGTAATCTGATGTGCCGGGAAAGTTTCCTCCAGCCTGCAGGTTATCTCGCCCGTCTCGGCAATATTCCTGATAATGCCCTTGCGGTCGCCATCCAGTTTATCGAGATTGATAAGCCGGCGCATCTTGTTGTAATCCGTCATGGTGTTGGGATCAATCATCTCCTTAGGAGCCTCACCCGAACTCATGTAATTGCGGAGATAATAGAGAATCATATCGCAATTAAACACCTTGCTCTGAGTTTCCAAAGCATCCGCCGAGAAACAATAGTTATCATACCAGGGTTTCATGTTTCTGATAATCGCCTCAATATCACTATCCGGGCTGATGGCCCCTTTTTCCTTATAATAGGTAAACATCCCCCGAACATCCTCCGTAGAAAAGCCCAACATCTGGTTGAACTCCGGCTTCGTAGAAATATGCCAGCCGATGTTGAAACCACTCGTCACATCATCCAGGGTCACAGGACTTACTCCCGTGATGAAAATCCTATCGAAATTACCCTTGAACTTCTTGAAGATGTCACGATAGAAACCTTCGGCATGGGTGATTGCCCAATACACATCCTCACCCTGTTCGTTAAGCACGGTGTTTGTGAAGTTGTCGTATTCGTCAATAATCAGGTAAAGAGGGTATCTTTTGGATTTCGCCTCGTTCAGGATAACAGCCAGTTTGCCCGTTGCAGTTTCCGTTTCTGCCACCTTTTTAATCGCATACTCGCTATAATATTCCTGATAATCCCGGATAAAGCCATCCAATTCCACACCCAGATAAAAGTTGAAGTTCTGTTCAAGCTTTTCTATGCTGCCTCCTACCTGCGAAAAGTCGAGATGAAGAACCTGGAATTTACCCTGCAAGGGGGTAGGATGCTTACCTATCCACAAATCACCAAACCACGCATCAAACCTATCTCGGGTTCGTAGGTCGTAATAAGCATGGAGCATACTGCTGAATACGCTCTTGCCAAAACGGCGAGGACGAATAAAAAAGAGATTGTCTGCCTCCTCTTCCAAAAGAGGCAGATACATGGTCTTATCCACGTAATACTGATTTCGCTCCACAACTTTCACGAAATCCGAAACTCCGTATGGTACTCTTTTCACATTCTCCATAATCCTACGTTTTAATTCTATCCTGCAAAAGTAAGCAAAAATATCGTAATCACAAAATTTTTCTCTATCTTATTTTTTCCTATCTCATTTTTTCCTTTCTTATTTCTTCCTGGCTATGATAATCGTTACACCTGCAAGGATGGCGAGGATGCCGATGGCAAGCTGAAGGGAGAAACTCTCGCCGAAAATGCAGACGCCGATGATGACCGCCGTTACAGGCTCCAAGGCTCCCATGATGGCGGCTGGCGTGCTGCCGATGAGATTGATGGAGATGGTCATGAAGAAAAGCGACAGCACCGTTGGCAATAATGCAAGCTGGGCGGCATAAGCCCATTGCACCGGAGTTTGCAACATCTGAATCTTCTCGCCCGCTATGAACGAATAGATGAGCATCGTGATGAGTCCGAACACCAGAATGTAGAAGGTGAACTTGATGTTCGACATGCCCGGATTCTTCCACTGGTTCACCGAGATGATGTAGAGCGAATAAAGCAGCGACGAACACATCACCAGCGCAAAACCGGCCGTGCTCAACTTGTCGTTGCCGTCGCCCTGATAGAGCAAGCCCACTCCCGATACTGCCAGCAGAATGGCGAGCGTGGTGGTCCACGTCACCTTCTCATGGAAGAACACCGTCATCAGTATCGCCGTCATGATGGGATAGACGAAGAGGATGGTGCTGGCTATTCCCGCCGCCATGTAATGGAAACTGACGTAGAGCGTAGCCGACGAGAGGGAGAACATACAGCCCAGCGTGGCAAGACGGATCATGTGCCCCCACTTCACCTTGAAACTCTCCTTGCGGAACAGCATCACCACGGCAAACATCAATACCGCCAGGAGATAGCGATAGATGAGCACCGAACTGGAATTGAATCCGTCACCATAGAGCACCAACGTGCCCAAAGGATTGGTACCATAACACACGGCAGCTACAACGCCCGCCGCAAAGCCTTTCACTTTATTACTGCTTGTCATTTTTAATTAAAATGCTTTTTTACT
>ERZ1026903.1108-NODE-1108-length-10621-cov-78.449461_pt1 | contig 10621 bp, 7 predicted proteins | sample MGYA00380180_ERZ1026903 | MGnify/ENA primary metagenome ERZ1026903 (study PRJEB33269, sample SAMEA4719816) | human gut metagenome | biome: human-associated habitat; feature: organic feature; material: feces | place: Cameroon | collected 2013-10 ... | reverse complement strand
CAGCGGCCTCTCACGCCGTTAACGTGGGTTCGATTCCCGCACGGGTCACCAAAAAATGCTCCCCAGCTTAGGCTGGGGAGTTTTTTTGGTGCTTCCGTGCGAGGAATCGAACAGGACGGCCGCCCGCAGGCGGCAAAAAACAATCCTGCGGATTGTTTTTTAGTCCGCGGGAGATGGACGCACGGGTCACCAAAAAGATACCTCGCAAGAAGTTGCGGGGTATTTTTTATTGCTGTTTTCCGGGGGAGGCAATGCGCGGGCGGAGGGGCAAGCGCTGAAAGGTGAGGTTTTGCGGAGCGCTGCCTGATGCAAGAAATTACGGGAATATTTGTTGCCTGCCAAACTTTTACCGAACACTATGAATTGTGGTACAACGCACTAAATTACACAATTAAAACGAGGTGATCACAATTTGCTGCAAAATTTGGACAATAATTGTGCATTTTAGCGGCGGACAAAGTGTGTGTAACTCTTGAAATTTTCTTGAATTTGTTGTATCATTATAAAGGTAATCGTAGAAAATATGCGATGGAATAGAATTACTTTTGGAGATATAACGGTTTTGAGTAAAACGACATTTAATTTGTACAAAACAGTCCTTTGTGTATTGGCTTTGGCTGCGGCGCTGTTGCTGGCTGGCTGCGGCGGATCGGATGCTTCTATTCGGGCAGAAGCCAATGAGACGGTACAGACGGCATTATTCGATTTTACCTGCGATACCCCCCGTGTGGTGGATGGATATAACAACATTACAACTCCCGATGGTGAAAAACTTGTCATTTTTATGATGACTGTAACAAATACCAGCAATGAGACCTACGATATTTTTAAAGACGATTTTCAAATCCAATGGGGCAAGGATGACTTTGGCGTAGCATTGGATGCTGTGGACGATGTTATGATGCCTGATGCGACAACCTTGCAGCCAGGTGAGAGCCTTTCCGGCTGGATGCTGGTAAATTTACCGCAGGACACCAATGATTTTGTTGTTGCTTATCAGGAAATGCTGGCAGATGGCAGTAACGGAAACGCTTATTTTGTGGATCTGAGTTTATGAAACAACGCACCAAAGCACTTTTGGCGGGGGTTATCTCCGGCGCGGCCTTTGCAGGGCTGGTCGGCGGGCTGATCCTCTGGCTCCCTTCCTATAAGCAGAAAAAAGAGGTGGAAGCCATTAAGCCGGTAGAAACGGCTGCACCTATTATAAAGGAACCCGAGGCCACCCCTGACCCGGCCACTGAGGAAGCTGCTCAGCGGACTAAATATGCGGACCTTATCGCCCGCAACCCGGATTTTGCGGGTTGGATCGAAATCCCGGGTGTGGACATTGACCTGCCGATCCTGCAAACGACAGATAATTACTTTTACTTATACCATGATCTGGATCGCGCCGATGATAAGCGCGGCATGCCCTTTGCAGATTTTGAGTGCGACATGAAAAACGGTCGCCATCTCATCATCTACGGGCATAACATGGGCGTTAATAATACCGACCGCTTTTCTAACCTGCAAAAGTACCGCGACGCTGATTACTACACCGCGCACCCCTACTTGAAGCTTGACACGCTATATAAAAGCGAGATTTACAAGATTGTAGCGGTCTACGCCGTCACCTCCCGCGAGAGCGACGGCGATGTCTTCCGCTTCAACGAGTATATCGACCTGGACGATGCCACAGAGCAGACGTTTTTGGACGAGGTGGCCAAGCGCGCGTTTTATACCACCGGTGACTATGCCTACCCCACCGAGCGTCTGCTGACCTTAAGCACATGCACCTACCAGATGGATGATGCGCGTATGGTCATTCTGGCACGCCCCTTGCGGGACGGTGAGACCACTGTGGCGGATGAGGTACACATCAACAGCGATCCGCTCCTTCCCGCCCGCTGGCCTGCCGGCAAATAAGGTCAAAAATTTTGGCGAAAAGCCCTAGGGCTTTTGTATTTCCTTTTTCAAAGGAAATAATAACCTCTGATTCACCGCTCTCATCCCAAGTGGGGGTGTTGGATATATGTCCGTATCTACTGCGCCAGTAAGCAGGTGCGCTTGGGGCATCTGCCTGCAAAACGCTTTAGATAAATACTTAAAGAATAGGAGATTTAACATGCAGAAAACGAATTTCAAAACTCGTCTGCTTGCTCTGCTGACGGCCGCGTTCATGATTGTCATGTGCGTACCGTTTGCGGCGTTTGCAGCAGTAGAAACCATTCATGTCACGTTTACTGATGAGAATGGTCAGGTAGTTAAGAACGTTGACATTACTGCATCGTCTAATGAGAAAGCTCCGGAGCTGCCTGATGGCTACTACTGGCAAACTAATCTCAGCAGCGATGGTGTCAGCGATCTGAATAGCAATGATCCCATTAACTTTCAGGATTTGGCAAAAGCTAACTGCGAGTATGCAGGCTTTGCCAAGACTGCGAAGCCTGCTCCTGCCACCAAGCCCGTCTATGTCAGCTACATTCTGGAGAGCGGTGCGACTCTGGATGCTGAAATCGAGAAGATTGAGCTTGAGGCTGATGCTACCACTTTCAGCACCTCTCTGCTGAAGAAGGTTCCCGCAGGCTATGAGCTGTGCGAGACTGGCGATGTTTACATCGGCACCAACGACACCGTGAACGTTAAGGTTCGCGAGGTCAAAAAGCCTGCCAAGGTTGTCCACGTCAGCTACATTCTGGAGAGCGGCAAGCCTCTGGCCAACGCTATCGAGCAGATTGAGCTGGAGAACGGTGCTACCACTTTCAGCACTTCTCTGCTGAAGAAAGTTCCCGCTGGCTATGAGCTGTGCGAGACTGGCGATGTTTACATCGGCACCAACGACACCGTGAACGTTAAGGTTCGCGAGGTCAAAAAGCCTGCCAAGGTTGTCCACGTCAGCTACATTCTGGAGAGCGGCAAGCCTCTGGCCAACGCTATCGAGCAGATTGAGCTGGAGAACGGTGCTACCACTTTCAGCACTTCTCTGCTGAAGAAAGTTCCCGCTGGCTATGAGCTGTGCGAGACTGGCGATGTTTACATCGGCACCAACGACACCGTGAACGTTAAGGTTCGCGAGGTCAAAAAGCCTGCCAAGGTTGTCCACGTCAGCTACATTCTGGAGAGCGGCAAGCCTCTGGCCAACGCTATCGAGCAGATTGAGCTGGAGAACGGTGCTACCACTTTCAGCACTTCTCTGCTGAAGAAAGTTCCCGCTGGCTATGAGCTGTGCGAGACTGGCGATGTTTACATCGGCACCAACGACACCGTGAACGTTAAGGTTCGCGAGGTCAAAAAGCCTGCCAAGGTTGTCCACGTCAGCTACATTCTGGAGAGCGGCAAGCCTCTGGCCAACGCTATCGAGCAGATTGAGCTGGAGAACGGTGCTACCACTTTCAGCACTTCTCTGCTGAAGAAAGTTCCCGCTGGCTATGAGCTGTGCGAGACTGGCGATGTTTACATCGGCACCAACGACACCGTGAACGTTAAGGTTCGCGAGGTCAAGAAGCCTGAAGCCTCCCTGACCAAGATCAAGATGATCTTCACCAAGGCTGACGGCGCTACCTCTGTTTTCGCTACCGGTGAGCTGACTGCTGCTTCCGAGTGGTATGTCCTGCCCGACGCTGCTGGCGTCATCAACCTGACTGCCAGTGAGAAGCTGACCGGCTGGACTCTGTTCCAGAACGGCGCTAAGTATGCCGCTGGTGAGAAGGTCACCTTCGAGTCCCTGAAGGAACTGGCTGGCAAGAACGTCGATAAGGACGGTGTTGCTTACCTGAACTTCTACGCTGACCTCAAGACCGATGTCGAGCTGAAGAACATCACCATCAAGTATGTCGAGGATAAGGACGGCGCTCAGGAAGATGTTGCTGCTCCGCAGAACAACTTCACCGCTAAGGACGAGTTCACCATCCTGACCGACAACCTGTACGATGGCAAGGTTCCCGCTGGCAAGAAGCTGATTGGCTGGCAGTACAAGAACGGTGGCAATACCACTAACTTTGTCAAGGGCGAGCATGTCAAGTTCGACACCCTGAAGGCTCTGCTGAACGGCAACTGGGATAACGAAGGCAATGCCTGGGTTACCCTGACCCCCGTCTTCCAGGATGTTAAGAGCGAGAATGGAAACTCTTCCTCCAACTCTTCCTCCAATTCTTCCTCCAGCTCTTCCTCCGGCTCTTCCTCTTCCAGCAACAAGACCACCACTGCTTCTAACGAGAAGCAGGTTGTCAAGGCTGCCGCTGCCCCGGCTAACACCACCAAGGTTCTGCCTAAGACCGGTGCTACCAATGCTGCTCCGCTGATCGGCGGCAGCCTGGCAGTTGTTGCCCTGCTGATGGGCTACGGCGTTTACGGCCTCGTTCTGCGCAAGAAAGACTAATTGTGTGGTTTCCCCATAGGGTAGCGGTACCCAATGCTGCCGCTCCTGGTTGGGCGCGTTAGCATCCACCAAGCCCCATGTGATTCAACACAACAACACCCCCGCACGGTGCAAGCCGTGCGGGGGTACTTTTTTGTCATACAGGCATAAAATATGGGCGGTATAGCAGGCGGGCAAACAGCAAATACTGGCTATGACGGGGGGATTGCTATGAAGATCGTCTTTTACGGGACGCGGGAATATGACCACTACTATTTTGATGTGCTGGCGGCGGACCCGGAATATGGCTGCGAGATCAGGTTTCTGACGGCGAATCTCGATGCGGACACCGCGCCGCTGGCGCAGGGCGGGGACGCTGTGTGCGCGTTCGTCAATGCGGATTGTTCGGCTCCGGTGCTGGAAAAGCTGGCGCATGTGGGCATCCGCTGCTTGCTGCTGCGGTGCGCGGGGTACAATAATGTGGACCTGGCCGCAGCGCAGAAATGCGGCATCACGGTGCTGCGCGTGCCGGGCTACAGCCCGGAGGCCGTGGCCGAGCACGCTATGGCGCTGGCGCAGGCCGCAAACCGGCGCATCTGCAAGGCGTATATCAAGGTGCGCAACAACAACTTTGCGCTGGACGGTCTGCTGGGGTACAACCTGTACGGCTCGTCGGCGGGCATTGTGGGCACGGGGCGCATCGGCGCGGCCATGGCGCGCATCTGTCACGGGTTTGGCATGACGGTGCTGGCCTACGACCAGTACAGGAACCCTGCGCTGGACGGCATTGTGCGCTATGTGGAGCTGGATGAGCTGCTGCGCACGGCAGACCTTATCAGTCTGCACTGCCCGCTGACAGCGGAAACCTACCACATGATCAACGCCGACACCATCAAAATGATGCGTGACAATGCGATTCTTGTCAACACGAGCCGCGGTGGGCTGATCGACACCAACGCGCTGATCGACGCGCTGCGGGCCCGCAAATTTGCGGGCGTGGGGCTGGATGTCTACGAGGCCGAGGACGGGCAGGTGTTCGAGGACTTCTCGGACGACGTTTTGCAGAACGAGGTCGTGCCGATTTTGATGAGTTTCCCGAATGTGGTGGTGACGAGCCATCAGGCATTTTTCACGCGGACGGCATTGCAGAGCATTGCCATCACGACGATGGAGAACGCGCGGGCGTTTGCGAGAGGGGAAAAGCTGGTGAACGAGGTGAAGGGGTAAGGGAGGCAGAAGGGCGGTAAAGGCAAGGCTGCGGGAATCCCTCCGGCCTCGTGGGCTCGGCCACCTCCCTTTGACAAGGGAGGCGCGGGCGGCATATATGCCGCCCCTACAGAGTGAAAGGTAAAGCAGCGGTAGGGGCAAGGTGCGGCGGAGGGGTCAAGACCCCTCCCTACGAAGGGAGGATTCAATGGCGGCAGCCGTGAGGTGGCGGGCCGGGCATGCCCGGCCCCTACCGGGAGGTGAAAAGGGTAAGGTGTCGGGTAGGGGCAAGGAGGCAAGGCGGCTCATCATACAATAAAGCTCTAACAAAAAAGGACGCTGTATCGCTACAGCGTCCTTTTTGTTATACAGCAATTTGAGGATGGCAAAAATTACTTGGACTTTTCCTCGTCCAGGCGGTCCAGCAGGTCCCAGACACCCAGCATGTACTGCACGCCGAGGGCGCGGTCATACTTGCCGTAGCCGGGGCGGCAGTTGCCGGGGCCTTCCTCCCACAGCTGGCGGCCATGGTCGGGGCGGATGCAGCCGTCAAAGCCGCAGTCATGGTAGGCGCGCAGGATCTCGATGATGCCGGTCTCGCCGCAGCAGTCGCGGTGGGCAGCCTCGGAGAAGTCACCGTTCTCGAAGTGGTGGATATTGCGCACGTGGGCAAACGGGATGCGGTCACAGTGCTTGCGCACGATGGCGGCCACGTTGTTGTTGGGGTTGGCGTTCATGCTGCCGGAGCAGAGCGTCAGGCAGTTGTACGGGTCATCGACCATCGTCAGGAAGCGGTCAATGCTCTCGGCGTCAACCAGCAGACGGGGCAGGCCGAAGATGTCCCATGGGGGATCGTCCTGATGGATCGCCATCTTGATGTCGCACTCGCGGCAGGTGGGCATGATGGCCTCGAGGAAGTATTTGAGGTTATCCCACAGCTTCTCCTTGGTGACGGGGGCGTAGGCCTTGAACAGCTCGTCCAGCTTGGCCATGCGCTCCGGCTCCCAGCCGGGGAAGGTCATGTTGTACTTCTCGGTGAATTCGAGAATGTAGTTTGCCATGCCCTTGTAGTCGTCCTGGATCAGGTCCTTCTGATAGAACAGGGCGGTGGAGCCGTCGCCGACGGGGTGGAACAGGTCGGTGCGGGTCCAGTCAAAGATGGGCATGAAGTTGTAGCAGATGGTCTTGACGCCGAACTTGGACAGGTTGCGGATGCACTGCTTGTAGTTCTCGATGTACTTGTCGCGCGTCGGCAGGCCGATCTTGATGTCGTCGTGGACGTTGACGGACTCGACGACGGTGGCGTCGAAGCCGGCAGCATGGATCTGGTCTACGACCTCCTTGATCTCGGCCTCCTCCCAGATCTCGCCGGGCATTTTGCTGTGCAGGGCCCAGACGATCTCCTCAACACCGGGGATCTGCTTAATGTCGCCGAGGGTGATGGGGTCATTGCCCTCACCATACCAGCGCCAACCCATTTTCATAGACATGTGGTGCTCCTTTTGTTTGTATAGTCGTTTGCGTAGGGGCGAGGCATGCCTCGCCCGCAAGTTTCCGGTTGCGAACCCGTGAGCGGGTTATAGATTTTATGCGGCGGGCCGGACATATCCGACCCCTGCAGCGTAGCTGCAAAGGCTTCCGGGTCGATGCGAGCATCGACCTCTACGCGTAGGGGCGGATTCTATATCCGCCCGGAAAGGCTGCGTTGGCCGCAAGGTCCCGCGGCGGCCAGAGGGCTGGCCGCCCTACATATGACCCGGGAAGGACTGCTGGCCTGCGCGGCGTCGGGGACGCCGCCCCCTACAACAACGGTGCAATCAGCCGTTCACGGCCTCGTGCAGGGTCTTGCGGACGGCGCCGGGGCCGGCGATCTCGGCCTTGAAGTACGCCTTGATCTTGTCGGCCAGGACGGTCTTGGTCAGGTCGCTGCCGAAGATGGACGCATTGGACAGGATGCCGTCCAGCTGGTCGGTGACGGTCTCGGGCTTGCCGAACTCGATGCCGGAGAGCTTGGCCTGCAGCTCGTCCTTCAGCGGGTCAGCACTGACCTCAAAGGCGTTGCCGTTGTCGTCGATGGCCAGCAGGTAACGCAGCCAACCGGCGATGGCCAGAGGAATGCTGACCAGGCTGTTCAGGTCGCGGCCCTCGGCGACGTAGCTCTTGATGGTCTCGCCAAAGCGGATGCCGACCTTCTGGGACGTGTCGGTAGCGATGCGCTGCGGCGTGTCGGGCATGAAGGGATTGGGCAGGCGCTGCTCGATGACCTCGTCGATGAAGGCCTTCGGGTTAAGGATCTTCGGGTCAACGACGACGGGCAGGCCCTCGACGTAGCCCAGGCGCTTGATGAGGGCGACGATGTCCTCGTCCTTCATCTCGGCGCAGATCAGGTCATAGCCCAGCATGCAGCCGTACACGCTCATGGCGGTGTGCAGCGGGTTCAGGCAGGTGGTGACCTTCATGCGCTCGGTCTTGTTGACGGTCTCGCGGTCGGTCATGTAGACACCGGCCTTCTCCAGCGCGGGGCGGCCGTTGGGGAACTTGTCCTCGACGACCAGATACTGCGGGCGCTCGGCGTTGACGAACGCGGCAATGAAGGTGTTCTTGGAGGTGACGATGGGGGTCATGCCCTCGATGCCGTCCTTCTCCAGAGACTCCTCGACGATCTTGTGGGGGCGCGGGGTGATCTTGTCGATCATGGACCAGGGGAAGGTGATCTTGGTCTCATCGGACAGGTAGTCGATGAAGTCCTGGCCGACGAAGCCCTTCTCCAGCCATGCCTTGGCAACGGTCATAACGCTGGCCTGCAGCTTCTCGCCGTTGTGGGAGCAGTTGTCCATGCTGACGACGGCCAGAGGATAGGCGCCGTTCTGGAAACGCTCCAGCAGCAGGGCGGCGACCATGCTCATGGCGTGGCGGGCGTGGGCGGGGCCCTCGTCGATGTCAGCCTGCACGACGGGCATCAGGCTGCCGTCGGGACGGTACAGAGCGTAGCCCTTCTCGGTGATGGTGAAGGAGATCATCTGCAGGCTGGGATCGGTGAAGATCTGCTTGAAACGGGCCATCATCTCCGCGTCGGCAGAGTTGGCGCGCAGGCCCTCGGCCACAGAGCCGATGATCTCGCGGCTGGTGGTGCCGTCCGGGTTCAGGGTGACGTTCATCGTCAGGTTGTCATACGGGGTGTAGATCTTGTCGATGATGTCGTAGTCGAAGGTGTCGGCTGCGATGATGCCGCGGTCAGCGACACCCTCGTTCAGCAGGCGCTGCTGCAGCGCGGCGATGAAGCCGCGGAAGATGTTGCCCGCACCGAAGTGGACCCAGATGGGGTGCTCCTTGGTGGCGGCAGTCATGGCAGCGTGGTCAAAGGCGGGCAGCTTGACGCCCAGCTTTTCCCACTCGGCTTTCTGGTTGATGATGGAAGACGCATTCATCTGCATAATGATTTGCTCCTTTTGTTGCTGTGGGGGTGGGCGGCACACGACCGCCCGCGATGTCTATAGTATACCGCGTGATTTTTTGCAAGAAAATAACGCTGATTGCTTGAAAAATTGCGAAAATTGCGGTAAAATCATAGCAACGCAGAAAAGGCTTCCCCCTTGGGGGAGAAGCTGCCGCCGCAGGCGGCTGATGAGGGGAGAGCTGGCCGTAAGATCCCGCTTGCAGGGCGGCAGCGGCAAGGTCGGCCCTCATCCGGCTTCGCTTCGCTCAGCCACCTACTCCCCTTCTGGCGCTATGCGCCACCTCCCCCGTACCGGGGGAGTCTGTCCCGGAGGGGAAGGCTTTTTGGGAGTCACCTATGTCAAACTACAACCCCTACACCAAGCGCCAGACGATGATCGCGCCGGATTATGAGGTCTACCGCTATCGCTCGACCTACATGAACGAGGTCGAGCTGCACCACCACGACTTCTATGAGATCTACCTGCTGCTGCGCGGGCGGGTGGAGTACATCGTCGAGAACCAGCTCTACCGCGTGCGCCCCGGCGACTGGATGCTGTGCAGCCCGCTGGAGTTGCACCAGGCGCGCATTGCCACCGACGCCGACGCCTATGAGCGCATCGTGCTCTGGATCGCGCGGCCCTATCTGGAGGGCTTGTCCACCCCGCGCACAAGTCTGACCCGCTGCTTTGACACGACAGTCCCCGGCCACACGAACCTGTTGCGGCTGCCCGGGGCCACCGGCGCGCCGCTGCGCACAACGGTGGATAAGCTGTGCGCGTTAAAGGCGGACAAGGCGTACGGCAGTGACCTTTTGGCCCAGAGTGCGCTGGTGGAGCTTTTGGTCGGCCTGAACCGTGCCGCAGCCGAGCGCGGCGACGCCCGCCCCACCGGCACGAGTGACCAGGTCGTGGACGCGGTGCTGCACTACATCAACGAGCACTACAGCGAGGCCCTGACGCTGGACCAGCTGTCGGAGAAGTTCTTCATCAGCAAGTATCATCTTTTGCGGAAGTTCGATGCGCAGGTCGGCACGACGGTGCATCGCTATATTTTGCAGAAGCGGCTATTAAACGCGAAGCAGCTTTTAGCCGGCGGCGTCCCGCCGAATGAAGTCTGCCAATACTGCGGTTTTGGCGATTACGCAAACTTTTACCGCGCATTCCGGGCGGAATACAACCAGACGCCGCGGCAGTATATTCAGTCAGCGAGGGGGAAGTGAGCGGCTGAAGGGTTAGCGGCAGCCTCCCGGGAAGTTGTTCTTTCTTTTGGCAGCAAAAGAAAGAACCAAAGAAAACTGCCGCTGTTTCGACGCAGCGGACCCGCGACTTGGGGGCTGCACGCCCCCAAGACCCCCAAAGAGGAAGTCGGAAGGGGCGGGGGCTAAACGAAAGCAGTATTACTTTTCGTTCTTAACGCCCCCGCCCCTTCCTCCACTTTAAATTCGGGTGTTGCGGGGTTGCGAGCGCGGGGCCACAGTTGAGCGCAGCGAAACTGGGGAGCGAGCAATGTTTGCCCCTGCGGGGCAAACAACCGCACGAGCGGGTTTGCGTAGCAAACTGGCGGCGCTCGTTGTGCGCCGCCAAGCGCCCCCGAACCCCCGATGCCGGAAACAGCAGTCCGTAGGGGCCGGGCATGCCCGGC
>ERZ1026903.1105-NODE-1105-length-10649-cov-39.880970_pt1 | contig 10649 bp, 9 predicted proteins | sample MGYA00380180_ERZ1026903 | MGnify/ENA primary metagenome ERZ1026903 (study PRJEB33269, sample SAMEA4719816) | human gut metagenome | biome: human-associated habitat; feature: organic feature; material: feces | place: Cameroon | collected 2013-10 ... | reverse complement strand
TCACCACGATGTTGGCATCAGGATGCTTCTTCTGGATCTTCCAGCAGGCATAAGCAATACATGGAGCGGTATTGCGAGCCTCCGGCTCTGCTAATATGTTATCTACTGGCATGTCAGGGATTTGCTCCTTGACAATGCGAATGTATTTCTCGTTTGTCACTACCCACATGTTCTCGACAGGACAGATTGGCTTCAATCTATCTACTGTCAATTGAATGAGGGAACGGCCGACTCCCATCACATCAATGAACTGCTTTGGGTAATCGGGGGTTGACATAGGCCAGAAGCGGCTACCTACGCCGCCAGCCATAATAATGATTTGTATGTCGTTGAAATTATTCATAAGACAAATCTAAAATTTTACACCACAATAAAGAACATTCGGAAATACAGAAGCTACATATTCTTTGCTATTCGCTTGTTCTTATCTGATGTTTGAGTTGACATAAGCTATTCTTTCTTACCAAAAATATAGCCCAAAGACAAAGTTATCACAGGCAAGACCAATTGCCAAAGAGAAGCTATAAAGGATTTGTCCTTATCCATCCCATAAACCCAGCATGACATTCCAATAATAGCCAATAATAATATGAAACAAATGACCGCTGCAATATTCTTCGATGAATTATCTGACGAACCAAATATCCAACCGACTCTTCCTAAATCCATATTACGCATTGAAATTTCATGATCATGCTGAGCTTTTTGCATCTTCAACTGGTAGTCATGATTCTCTTGTGTCATAGCTTTTTGGTGTTCCATCTGCTTAGGCGTAGAAGAAAACTCCTTTCCGTAGCTATTCACATTAATATTGGCACTTGTTTTATTTTCCATACAGCTATTTTTCTTTATACCAACTATATATCATTATGCGTTTATTAATCTTATCTTTAGCTACCAATGGAGTAATAGAAAAATAGACATACAATGCTTTTCCTTCTATTTGACCAACGTTAAGAAAATCTGATGGCGATGAAAAAATACGAGTATATCCATCTATACCAATTTCTAGATAACTACCAGATTCATCTTCCTTTATAGTTCCAGTAACACTAGAGTCTTCACTCTCACAATTTGCATGATTAGAAGTAAAGACAAAACGAAATCTCAGATTATCAAAAGAGAACTCTATATAATCATCCTCTGGAACAATTACACTGCCAGATTCTATAATATCATACTTGCTTGACGAAATAGAAATATTCATAGTTATAATCCATTATCGTGTATCCAATCAATGAGCTGATGTGGATCTAATCTGTTCTGTAAAAATTCATTAGATGACAGTAACCCAACCCTTCGACCTCTTAATATGATTTGAGGAGGAGTGCTGGTATATGGATTAAAAGGGCTATATGAAGCATATCGGCTACCATATTGGCCATATTGATTGAATATAGAAGTGGATGAATATTTGCTTCCATAGCTTCCATATTCGTTCATCACGGAATCTGACTGATATTTATTGGATGATAGCATTCCAAGGAACTGTCCATCTTGTGCGAGCAAGAACGACTCTTGTCTTCTCACTCGCATTTCATATTCACCTTGTGTCATATCCTCTAAAGTAAGGTGGCTATTGAAATTCCTGTAGGAACATCGTCATCATAGACATCAATCCACAAATATTTATCATCCTTTCTAATTACAAAAGGAGTTTTCATATCCGTTTCTTCCGTATAAAGTCGATTTTCTTTAATAACAAATTCTGAGCTACCAGTTAACTTACCTGATTTAAACTTGCCCATAAAACTATCATTTTCAGTATTGTATTCCAATTTAACCTCACTTTTTTGTGGGAAATAGGTAATTTCATAGTTTTCACCATAGGAGAGAACTTGTTTCTTTTCACTAAGTTTTAAAATTGGTTGCTGTAAAACATCTACTTCCTTGGTTGGCGCAATATTCTTAACGTCACTTAAAATTTCTACAGGCAGAAGACTCATATCAAGTTCCAATGCCATTTTAAAAAGCTTTTCCCATTGAGAATCCGTAAGACTTGGTTTATCAGGAATAGCTACATTCTCAATCTGCAAAAGTTTACGTTTCTCATACGCATCCTTTGCCGGCTGTTCCATATTTGTTATTTCAGCCAACTTTTCTTTGCTATAAATCCATCGCTTGTCTAACTCTTTTCTGAATTCTGTATCATTCGACAAATTCTTGGCATATTCGTAAAAGCGGATAGCATCAACCTTCTTTTCACGATGCTCAAGAATCTTTCCTACTTCTATTAGCACCAATGTAACAAGAGGCGTGTTTGCAAATTGCTTCCATGGCGCAAGGAACTCTGACATATGCACTGTCTCATGGTCAAATTTGCGGTTTACATAGTTTTTGAACTCTTTTGTTCTAATCTTTTTTATTTCACTAATAGCCTTATAGAACAATAGAGTAGTTTCCTTTGCAAACGTACCTGAAGGAACTTGAAGACTCAGGGCATTGCCATTCTTGACATCAAATAGAAGTTCTACAGGTTCGCCATTTTCTTTAGCTATTCCTCCAATGTTATAAGCTTCGTCTAACAAACTTATCAAAACTTCTAGACTCTGCACCTTTCTCAGTTGATAAGGAAGGAAGTCAACAATAACATCGGAATAGTCTTTTTTAAAGGAAATGGCATTACATATAATACTCTTTTGAAGTTCTGATAAAGTTGCATCTTTATGTTTTCTATAATCTGCTATGACATCAGAACACCAATTTGGGTTATTACTCTTTGGAGCAAATTCTATATTCTGTGGATATTTTGTATTTTTGTATTTAAGCGCAAAATAATCGCTTGGTAGTTCTTGACCACAATTTTCCCACAGTTTTATCGCAGAATCATCATTACCACACTCTTTTGCAATATAAGCGAGTTTGAATGAATCAATATTTATAGAGTAATCAGCAAGTTCTTCACTTAACTTGATAGCAGTACGTAATTCATCGCTATCAGCGTTTATATTACCACTCTTTACCTTGGTCAACGAATAATTAATAAGTACTTGCCAAGGACTATTGTCTTGTTTAGCATTGTTACGTATATAGCTTAAACAATCTGCTAAAAGATTCTTGAAACTACGCAAAGTGAAACTATTTGATATATCACAGCAACGAGTAAGACGCAAATCTTCAACATGACCTTTCAATTGGCAAATTTTTCGTATCACTCCTATAGGTGTATCCGAAAGTCCTAGTTCTTTCCAATAAGTATCAAGAGCTTCCTTGTATTGCTTTGCCAATACAAAATTGTCAGCAGCATCCATAAGCTTTCCTTCAAAAACAAAAGCTTTAGCCAAACATTCTTTTGATTCTTCGTTTAAACCACGTTCCTTATATCGACAAGCTACCATACGCATAAATGGTGCATCCTCTCGCATCTCTGCGTTTGCCTTTAATCGTTCCAGTTCCTCACGAATATCCTTTGATTTCATTTCATCAAAGTAAGCAAATCCTTCTGTTGGAGGTTCATTTATCCATCCCAATAATCTTTCATCTTCCCATTCTTTGCGTTTTGCCTTTAAGCAGGAAAGCATCTTTTCTTGGAGTTTGCTAATATTTATGCGATTCTTCTCGTTTGATTCATTAAAGGCAAAAGCCCAAAAAGAATCCATATTAAACTCATCAAGTATATACAAACGAGAGATTGCTCGTGTCACGGCAACATAAGCATTACAAATTTGATATTTGAGTTCAATATCATTTTCCAGATTTATTTGTGGATTATCAAACCAATTCAGCAAATTGGACACACTAAACTCGGAATTTTCGTCTTTCAAGCTAAAGCCATACAATATGACATTTGAATATTCACATCCCTTTGCCTGTGAGGGAGTCAAAATAGTCAACCCTTCAGGAATTCCATCCACGAAATTAATTCTGTCTTTTAATGGAGAGGACTTGATGTAATCTTCCACAGATTCTCCTTCTGCTACAGGTACTATCATGTTCACCAAATTCTTACCACCTTTCATAGAATCCCAAATAGAAAGATTCTCTTTTGGCGAAATACAAAAAATAGAAGGACCATCTACCGCAAAATGTGGAACTTGCGGCTTTGAATATTCCCCTAAGCGAGTAGCTCTGAGAAGTTGTATTCTATTTGCCAATTGTACAATTTGGGAGGTTGAACGAAAGTTCTCGTTAAACTCTATAGGCCTAGGCAAGTTACTTTCATCATTTTTCCCTTCAAGCCCAACTTTATTAAACAAGCGTTCTACAAAATAACCTCTTAAAGAATCCCAACTGAAACCTGTAGGGTTCAATGTTTGAAATTCATCACCGGCAAAAACAAAAGGTAACTTTTTTACATCGTCTACCACGTCTATCTGACGATTGGAGAATGATGATATTTTAAGAATAAAATCAATCTCTATACGGGTAAAATCCTGTGCTTCGTCACAATAAATGGCAGAGAATTGCTCATCTACATATTTATGTTCAAGACAGAACTTAACCAAATCCTGATCATCCCAGCCAGTTTCTTCAGTTAGTTCTTTATACCATCTCTCCCAAACATTATTATAAACAAGCTCAAAAGTTTCACGCCTAACGGTTAGATAGTTTCTACCTAACTTGGCATAGTCTTCAGGAGTAGTTATCTTTTCAGAGTTCCATCCTTTTATATAAGTACGAATAACATGCCAACTAATACTTGGTCCATATTTTCGGAGAGCTTCACGATCTTTCCCAAATTTCTCCATCCACTTACGTTTAAACACAGCAAACGAGATATAATTTGATTCGGAAAAACGTGATTTTAATATTTCTGGTTGATATTTCTCTATGCAGTTTTTTAATAGGGTCTTAAACACATAAAACATATCGCCCATTTGAGGAGCTATCTCCTTCTTATAATCAAGTTCTATTTTGTTTAATGCATCTTTATAGACACTATTCTTGTCAAACAAGACTGAAGAAAGTTTTTTCGCATCCTCTATCAATGTCTCACTATATGACAAATAAACAGGGGAAAGCAGTCTGGATTCATCCCCATCCTTTTTAACTGACAAATATCTTAGAACAATTTCTGCAAATAAATATTGCAAAACAGTAGATTTGCCACTTCCTGCACGACCAGAAATAAATAAAGGATAATTTGGCGCATTTGTAGCAACAACTTGTACTTGTTCCTCTGTAAGGACCAAATTACTTTTACTTTCTTTTTCCATTCGTCTCCATTCATCTTCTGATGACAAAAAGGTAAATGGATATCCACGCAAGAAATCAGTCGGACATTCTCTATTTATAATTTTATTTATCTTATTCTTGTCATCTTTTAAAGGAGCAGCCGCCAATATCCAATCTGAGCCTCTATGATAAATCAATACATTTCTATCTTTTGCAGGCACTTGCCCCCACCCATCATCACTATCAATATTGTCAAGTATGTATTCTTCTATTTTCTGAGCTGCCATAGAGAATTCATCAAAGGCCCCATTTACATCATCCTCGTTAGTTATATCTTCGACCCACTCACGTGTTTCATAAATAGGATCTTTAAACAACGAATGATTTATAGGAAGCATGGAGGAAATAAACGCTAGCTCATTTGGAGACAATGCTGATAAAGATTCTTCTTTTTTTACTTTCCGTGATTCTACAATTGATTTGTAAAAATTATTTAATTCAACTTCTTCTTTTTCTGAAAGTTGATTTTTTGCTATATAAGAATCTTTGTTTCCTTGTGTTATCTCTGTAGAATACTTGTCATGTCGATAAGCAGTTCTATAAACATAAAAACACACGTCTTCATTGATGACTTTTCTTTGCCAAACAAATGTTGGACGAGAATGCTTTCCTTTATGCTTGGTCAACCAAAAGTCATCCTTATACAAAGTTGCCCTACCCGGACCTTGTTTAATATCAACATTGCAATGAAGATAGTTCTGGAGTAATTTTTCATATTCGTCACCAAACGTTTCTTTTCTCCATTCTTTCTTCTTGTCTTCCGTTATAAAAAATCTGTATTCCATAATCAAAAATTTTTATGATATTACAATACACAAATAATTCTTTTATAGAGAATTGTAGCAAAAGGATTTTTATGTCAATTCTACTTTTTAAACTTGATACAATTTCAGCATCTCTTCAAAATCAGAGATAAATTCATTGCGTTCATCCTTGTATTTCTTGAATAAAGGAGTTAAGACCTTGGATGCGGTTCTGCCCCAAGAATATCAGCATGATTCTACAATATTTATCTTGCCCAATGCTTCTTCTGTAACTCTGCAGTTATCGGAGAAGAAGATGACTTCCGTACCTTTGCCATTGTTGTTGGCACTGTAATTGAGGTAAAACTCTTGGCTACGAAAGGATTGGTATAATGACTTGATGAATGCGGAATTATCGTATGACACAATCCATCTTAATGAATCTACATGTGTTATGACATCTCGAATTCGCTCATGGTCGGCATCATCGTAATAGTTCATATAAAGACCTCTTCCTTTTTGGTAATAAGGAGGATCGAGATACAAGATGGTATTCTCCGGGGCTGTTTGAGCGATATGGTTTACCAAATCCACAGCATCTTCATGATGCAACTCTATACGGTCAGCATAAGAGGCAATGCGACGAATACGAGCTATCAAATCTTCTTTTCTATAGCGAGCATCTATCTTATAGTTGCCAGTCTGGTTAAAACCGCCAATTACTCCTGCCTTGATGATGCCTGAACGGTTGGTGCGATTCATAAAGAAAGTCGAGAAACCAAGCGTCAACAAGTTGACCATTTCCTTATTTTCCGGTGATTGCAACTCTCGTTGAACCATCCATGTTTCCATATTCACAGGCGTTTTCTCAATTAATTGACACAGACGATCTGTATCGTACAACACGCTATGCCAAAACGCATAAATGGAACGGTCTTTATCATTGATGATGATACGACTAACATATTCGTCCATCAAAAGTGACAACGCTACGGCCGCACCTCCCGCATAAGGCTCCACATACACACCATCCAAAAGGTCATTATCCTTCACCACCTGTTTGATGAAGTCCGCAATCTTCGCTTTTCCTCCAGGGTATCGCAGTGGTGACAATACTTTCATCGTTCATTTCCTTTCTGTTTTGCCACGGCTTGCCATAAACATTCAAAAAATGGTTGCACATTGTCCCATTCAGATATCAAGGAGTCTGGCATCGGTGAAAAACGATAGTTATGGACATAAGAGTTCATTGTCTCTGGCGACAAGGGAGAATTCTTATTGCTCATGGCAAACTCCATTCCCTTTGTCATGTCAATGTTTGCAGCCTTGATTGTTTTCAAATGTTCGATTACCGTTTGCAATTTCTCCAGCAAGTTCTTACCAGATTTGCTTGAAGTCAGCTTTCCTTCCTTCAAGAGATGAAATGTTTCTATGTACACATCGACAGACATTTCTAGGAATACCCGAAGAATAATGGCTGCCGTGTTGACATAACTCTTTACGACAAGGCCTTTCATCTCATGAAAGATGGCGGCGATACGTGCGTCCGTGATAGGAAACTCTAATTTTTTCGGAACAAGTGTAACTCTTGGCTTTAACGGTTGCGCTACGACCGTTTTCTGTTGCTTATCGTCAACTTTACCTTGTGCTGCTTGAGTTGTCACGAAATCCCATCTTTCAGTTTTGTTAGTTACAGAATTCGGACTGGTAGAAGAAGTCCCAAACATGCTGCGCATGTATGTATCACGATCTTCTTTTTTATAGATTTTCGACACTTTGAAATCCTCTTTCATCATGTCCTTTAAAATTTCTGTCAAGGCATCAGTTACCACCTCTTTCTTTGTGTCGGAAGTCAAGCGTCCATTCTTTAGGGATATGCCTAAGAATGTTCGAACGCCAGGATCTGATATCAATCTTTGCAGATTGGTTACCTTTACCTTCTTCAACTGCTCTTTGAAACTATCCTCTACAGTGTCTGCATCCATCAACATATTGATGACTTGAAGGGCCATAGATGTCTTGCCCTTTGTAGCCTCTTCAAATCGTTGCTTTTGTATGGCATTCCATTGTTGTGTTCCAATACCATGCAAGCCATTGGAATGCTTACGTTCTATCCAAAGATAAGCTTCCTCTCGGTTCGCACAAATTCCACATTCCAAGCTCCGAATGACTTTTGACTCATTTTCTGATACCAGCTTGATGAATTTCTTTTTCAAAGATTGGTGTTTGTTATCAATCAGATTGGGATTGAGGAGTATCTTCAATGTGGTGATACGGCGGTTGCCCTCCATCACGATAAACTTGTTATCATCGGTAGGTAACTTTACCACCAAAGGAATGTCTGTTGGATTTAATCCATTAGTTAATATATCAATGGCCAAATTATATAAATGATCTTTATTTTCTTCGACCATTTTATTGATAGCTTCCACCTGCGATGTTTGATGCTCGAAACGAAAGTTGTCGAGATCGATAAACAGGTTGGTAACCTTAATTGTTCTTTTTTCCATATCTATTATGTGTTTAGAATAGATTTTTTACTGAAAACCTTTGAGACAGGTAGGGACTTCCTACACTGCCTCCAAGGAATCACATGTATTCAAAATTTCGTTGCAAATAATATCAAGCAATGGCTTAGGCATCTCATCAAGCTACCACTGATTGCAAAGGCAACGTTTGTGAAGGTGACTACTTGATTGGAAGTCCACATCCTTGTTGGTGTTCCATCTCATGAATGGCCTTGTTTACCAATTCTTGCTTGGGTGGAAACGCTGCCCTCACTACATTAGTCAAGGCTTGCGCCAACAATTGCATTTCTATGTTCACGTCTTCTGGAGTGTTGAACTCGAATTGGACGGAAGTCATCAAATTACTGAACATCTGCTGTACAGTGCCATACTGTAAGGTGTCATCGACTGGAACTTTGTAAAGCTTTGCCAATGAACGCTCATTGATGCCCAACAACTTGGAGAACTGCTTGCGAGACGGGACTCGCCATCTTGTCTGAATTCGGCGAATTTCTTCAGCGGCAGTGGTTAACCAACTGTTCGCCTTGACTTTCGTCGATCTGAGGTTCATTAGGCATAGAGTTTAGCACTCTAAGTGTAAATCCTGCCTGAATTACTAATATTCTCAAATCTTCTACAAAAGTCTGTTAACGGTGATGTACTCTATAGGGTACAACACCCACAATTCATGTTTAAGTACCTTTGCTCACGAAATCAGAAAATGATTTTTAATATCAATTATTGTTGAACCCTATAATATAATAAGGTGTATGAAGTTAAAAGCAACTTATACTCGCCGCATATTGGCGAAGATGTATTTCCCAGATTGCGAACCGCAGAATGCCGTGCGCCGTCTGACCAGCGAAATCAAACGCTGCGTGGAACTGTATGAACTCTTGACCGCCAAGGGCAAGAGGTTTGACAACAAGCAGATTCTCACCATCCGTGAGGTGAAACTTATCGAGGAATATCTGGGCGAACCTGTGTACTCTATCGAGGAAGTGCTTGTATGAACTCTCATGAAGCGCATCGTTAGGTGCTGATGATGCGCTTCTTTGACTGTTAACGAAGCGCATCTTCAGGGTGTAAGGAAGCGCATCTTTAGGTTGCGTGAAACTTCGACGTTCATCGACGCACTTCGACGGATGCCCCTGAGCTGATGTTGTATCTTTGCATCGTGATTCTGAAATCGAAGACATAGAGAGTCTGAGAACTGACCACAAATTATTAATTATAATACATTTCAAATTATGAGTAAGTATTACTGTGTTTTTTCTCGTACCTTGACCATGGGTACCCGTAAAGGTGAGACCGTTTACAGTGTTCGCCCTGTTAGTAACGGAACGTTGACTACCGATCAGGTAGCGAAGCAGATTTCTACGGAATCAACAGCTACCACGGCTGATGTGAAGGCGGTACTCGACCGCTATGCCTACTATGTGATGGACAACCTTGCAAAGGGTTACAACATCGAGTTGCTTGGCTTCGGAACACTCTACCTTCGCTTCATTACCAACAAGTCGGTGACAGACCCGAAGAAGGCGAAGAGTAATCTGGTGAAGAGCATTGTTCCAGCCTTCCGTCCTTCGTTCACTGTTGACCGCAACGGCAAGCGCACCTACGACTTGATTCCTAACCGTATCAGCCTTGTGAAGTATGGTGAGGAGGAGAGCAAGGATGGCTCTGCAGACAGTGATGACAAGAATCCTTCTGGCGGCAACAGTACTCCTGCAGGTGGCGACACACCAAACACTGGAGACGGCAGCGGTTCTGACTCTGGCACCGACTCTGGAGACAGCAACGGCGGAGTTAGCCTTTAGTAACCCGTCAGTAACACCCGACTTTGTTTCGGGTGTTACTTCTCCTCGGAAAGTATTTTCAGCAAACTGATGTTTTACCTTTAAATTCATTTCAAAACTATGTGTAATCAAAATGAAAATTCAAGCAACAAGAAGATTTCTTGGGTATCGATTCTGAACGCTGTGGTTCAGGCTATCATCGCTGCGCTTACTGCGCTGGGCGTTAGCTCGTGCACAAGTGCAATTAATAATTTATAATGTATAATTAAGAATGGCTCTTATGACTAAAGATACATTTCCTATGATCATTGGTGAGGAGAAGGTGCGCTCTGAGCGCATGCTCCTCGCCGGAGTTGAAGACGACAAATATATGATGTCTGCCGACTCTATCAAATTTCTGGTGCTGCATTGCTCGGCTACCCGAT
>ERZ1026903.1104-NODE-1104-length-10662-cov-66.796549_pt1 | contig 10662 bp, 9 predicted proteins | sample MGYA00380180_ERZ1026903 | MGnify/ENA primary metagenome ERZ1026903 (study PRJEB33269, sample SAMEA4719816) | human gut metagenome | biome: human-associated habitat; feature: organic feature; material: feces | place: Cameroon | collected 2013-10 ... | reverse complement strand
GTTTGATGTTGACTTCAACATTTGCCTCCTTGTCTGAGTATTTAACGGCATTCTCCATCAGATTATGTATCACATTTTCTATCAGATACTTATCTGCATACACCAGTGCTTTCTCTACACGATGGTCGTGGATGCCGATGGCATGTGGTTTGCTGGCATAGTTGGTGTCGATTTGTTCTTGCGCTTGTTGCGTCAGCTCGATGATGTCAACTTGCTCTTTGTTGATAACCAACTTGCTTTCACTGGCCTTAGAGGTGATAAGTATTGTCTTGATGGTATTGGCAAGATTCTTGATTTGTCTTTCAGAAGAAGCAATCATCTCCTGCAAGTCAGCATCCTTGATACAGTCTTTGATGAATCCCAACTTTAGCAAGATGCTTGCCAATGGTGCTTTCAAGTCGTGTACAGTTCCATGAAGGCTTACCTCACGATTCCTCAGGAGGTCTTCCTTGTATCTGATGGCAGTCATCTGGTATCCTACGCAAAATACGATGATGAGGGCTAGCAGTATGGTAGAGATTAGAGTCTCTATAGAATTCATGATGAAGGAAGATGGAGTTATATCCACCTTTGCTTGAACGAAACGGATAGGTTTGAGCCCGATGCCGATAGGCTTGCTAGCCTGCCAACTCTCAATGTCCTTTGTTTGCCCATAACTCTTGATGGTCTTTTTGTTCTCATCTAATATCAATAAGGTATAAGAGAAATCCTCATCAAGATTCTTCTTGAATATTTGGGAGAGTTTGGCTAAATTAATGGGGTTACCTTTGGCGGTGAGCCTGTCTTTTGTCAATAATCCCATAGCTTCTGCTTCTGTTTCTACAATACCTTTGTCTCTTAATTCTTGAATGTTTATCTCGTTAATATTGATGATATCTTCCTTTTTAGGTTTAGCTTTCAGAAAGTCTTCTTCGGACATATCTTTATAGTAAAGTCGTTGTTTTCCATCTTTATACTGGGTGTAATTTTGATATGCTCGGATAGCATATTCTTCATCAACGGTAACTTTTAGTACAGAATTTATCTTATCTGTTTCGTTGAAGATATAATTTTTGTGTTGCAGGGAAATGCTATATCCTTGTAACAATGTAATAATTATAAATGCTAAAATTGTTATACAATAATACTTTTTCATGCTTTATACTTTTGTAGTTACACTTTTAATATGCAAAGGTACGCTTTTTTTCTAAAAGAGCGTACATTCTTACATCATTTTTACATCATAATTGGGGGGGCAAAAATGATGTGAAATTTGATGTAAAAAGTTTGGTGGTTTGAGCAATTTGAGATAATTTTGCAGCCAGAAAGTTTAATCAATTTAATTGGTATATAGTATGGATATATTGAAAGATTTAGATTTAAGCCAAGTTCTCGGCGGTGGATACTGGTGGCAAGATTCGGCAGGTTATTGGCATTATAATCCAAGTGACGAAGAACCTGATGGTGATGACATCATTTTGGGATAGTCATTAAAGTAAGAAAAATAATAAAGTCGACGATATTATTTGCAGACCTCACTGTTCAAAGGCGCACCTTCTAAGAAGCACGATAGTCTTCAAAGATAGTTAACATGGTATAAACTCTTAATTATAAAAATTATGGAGAAAATGAATTTGTTCGAGATGCAGGCTATTGCTGGTGGCATCTCACGTGAAGAGTATTGTGCACAATTGAATACAATTATTGATAACAATTGGGGGGAACTCACTGACAGTCAAAAGAAGGCTGCTGCTAAATCATTTGCAGAGAATTGCTAATTAACTTAATGTAACGGTCTCAATATCTTTGAAGGATATTGGGACTGTACATTATAAATCGGTTCATTATGAGGAGTTTTATAAGTATATCTGTATTATTCTTTTATGCACTATTTTTGCAAGCGAAGAATGAGGTTATAGATTATGGGAAAATTTTGTGTTCATATTATTATTGTTATTCGAAAGATACAATAAAGAATGATGAAAAAGAAGAAGATTTGCTCTTTCTTGCTATAGGGAAGAATGTCTCAAAATGCTATAGTTATTATACTTACCAGTCTGATTCTTTAAAATCTACAATTGATGGCAAAGCCAAATTTCGTGCAATGTTTAAAGAAGCTATCAAGCGAGAAGGGTATATGACTAATTCTTTTCCACATAGGCGAATGACCGCATGTGTTTATAAAAATTATCCTCATAAGAATATGATGACAGTAACAGATTACCTCATGTCTCAATATTATGTATATGATGATAGCTTAGGTGTACAGAATTGGGATATAGACGGAGATAGTATAAAAAATATTTTAGGCTATAACTGTCAGAAGGCTACTTGTAAATTTCGTGGTCGTTCTTGGACGGCATGGTTTGCATTGGATGTTCCAATTAGTGATGGTCCTTGGAAGTTTTGTGGTCTCCCTGGGTTGATAATGGAAGTATATGATGAAGGGAGACAGCAATATTTTTGCATAAAGGGTCTACAGAAAGTAGCTGACACCCCTATTGTTTTTGATGTTTTCAATAGAAAGCGGATAAAAACAGATAGAAAATCTTTCCTAAAGTTAGAATATAATTACTTTCGTAATTCAAATAGCATAAATGAGGCAATGACAGGAATATCGCTGGACTCGTCAGACTCTCAACGTAATTATGACTTAATAGAAAGAGAATAGAATTTTATTTTAAAAAAGAAAAAGTTATGGAGAAAATGAATTTGTTCGAGATGCAGGCTATTGCTGGTGGTATTAGCAAGAATGATGAGGAATTATGTACAAAACTAAAAAAGTTGATACAGAATAGTGATATAGAGCAGAAGACTCTTGAAGAAGTTATTAATATATATAGAACAAACTGTATGTAATTAAAATATTTGAATTAATATAAAAGTTATGGAGAAAATGAATTTGTTTGAGATGCAGGCTATTGCTGGTGGCATCTCACGTGAGGAGTATTGCGCTCAGCTCAAGAAGATGATGCGCGAGTGTGAAATGGATGACAAGAACTTTGATAATGCTGTTGAGGCTTATCATAGAAATTGCATGTAATGTCAAATGTTGCAGCCTGTGCTTTATTGGGAGCATAGACTGCAACTTATATTAAGGAATCATGAAGAGAAAGAGTTTCATATTTTTATTTTTAACTTTTTATCTTATTGGTTTTGCCCAAAATAAGAAGATAGATACGGCTAATATGCTGTGTAGCTATGTATATGAATATCTTACGGATACGCTGTCTGGAGAACAACAGCGCAAGGAAGACTTGCTCTATCTGCAAATCGGAGCGGAGTGTTCTAAATGCTATAGCTATTATACTTATCAGTGTGATTCTCTGATGGCTTCTCCTAATGGCGATAAACTATGGGATAGCTTCTTGACTGAAGCTGTTGGAAAAGGATTGAAAGGAAAGCAATTATACAATGCCATACCACATCGCAGAATGTCTGCAACCATCTACAAGAATTATCCGCAAGGAAAGATAACTGTTACCGACTTCTTGCTGGGACAATATTACCTTTATGAAGATGCTTTAAACTCACAGGAGTGGAATATAGAAAGTGACAGTATAAAGATTGTTCTTGGGCATGAATGTCAAAAGGCTACTTGTAGTTTCAGGGGAAGAAAATGGACAGCTTGGTTTGCCTTGGATGTTCCTGTAAGTGATGGACCTTTGAAATTCTGTGGTCTCCCTGGGTTAATCATGGAAATATATGATAGAGGAAAGCAATACTACTTTTGTATTAATGGACTGCAGCAGGTTAGTGCAACACCAATTACTTTTGGCAAATTAGACAAAGATTTTAAATATTTTCAGAAAATAAATAGAAAAGACTTCTTGTTATCAAAGTATAGATATTTGAGGAATCAGAATAGTATAAATGAGGCTTCTACAGGTATCTCTCTAGGTAGCATGGATGAAGTTCTAAAATATGATTTAATAGAAAGAGAATAAGAGTAGCATTATGAGAAAAGCGGATTTAACCTATTTGGTGGAAATACTTTCTAAACATCTTAAAGCAGCTTCTGTACATTTTCGTGTGGAGGAGTTGCAATTATGTTTGTTGTCTTCTCCAACGGATATTACTGCACTATCCATCGTTCAGACTTATACTTGTTTGGGGGCTAAGGCTAGTGTGTTTCGGGCAGACTATGCCTCTACGATAAAATGGGGGAAACCATTCTTGGGACAATTAAACCATGATGGGAAAGATTCGTTTGTCTTTGTGAAAGAAATAACAGAAACTGATGCCATTTATTATGAGGGAAGACTTAAGAGAGTAGTCTCTGCAAGTGATTTTAAGAAAGAATGGACAGGAATAGTTGTCGCTATTGATAATATCAAAGAAAGAAATCAAGAAAAGAAACGGCTTAAAACATTTATACACTCTTCTTTATTACTTTGTATAGTGGTATTGGTTTTAATCAGTCCACATTTGTCAACGTTGGCAAGTGTCAATTGTTTATTGGATGTGATGGGAGGCATACTCTGCTTTGGGGTAATAATGCAGTCCTCATCTCCTTACTATAATATTTTTGAACATTTTTGCATAGCCAATACTAGGCTTGACTGTCAGAAGTTGGACTTGGGACGTTGGGGTGTGCTGTTTCGTAAGGCCAATTTGGGACGAATGGGGTTTATTTATTTCTTTTCTTGTACTTTGGCTACTGTGCTGGCAGTTAGTAGTCCTAATCCATCAGCAATATATGATTGGTTGGCAATAACCTCGATGGGACTGTTGCTGTTAGCTGTCGTATCAATATCATATCAGCTATTTGCTAAACGTTTTTGTCTCTTATGTTTGGGGATAATGGGGATTCTTGTTGTTAATGGTATATTGGCTTTTCCTGTCAAAGGTATTCCGACTTCTTTCTCTCTAGATGTAGGGTTGTATTTCCTTATGGTTGTCTTGGCTAGTTGTGGTCTTCTTTATATGTGTGAATATTATGCAGGTGCAAAGCAACGAGCTTTCTCAACGAGAATAAATGAACTGCGAATAAAACGAATGCAGAATATTTTGGGATATTTCTTTATGGCAAAATCAACGCTTCTGGCAAATGAAGACTCTATAACGCTTGGCGACTCCGAAGCACCATTGACTATTACGACTTATCTGAGTCCTTGGTGTAAGACCTGCAAAAAGGTTGCCTTTGAAATGATAGAGTTACTTCGTAAATATCCCGATTACATTAATTGGCAAATCTACTTTGATGGGGTGAAAGCCACTTCTGTTAATGAAGTAAATTTACCTCAACTCTATCTATATCAGTATTTGGCTAGTGATGAGAACACGAATAGAAAACTTGCAGTTCTAAAATATTGGTATAAGAAGAAATCAATAAAAGATTTGCAGACAAATATTGAAGTGACATCAAAAGATATAGAGGCAATCTTGGAAAGATTTAACAATCAGCTAGATGTCATGGCAGATGAAAGGCAGGTGCCTATGGTATGGATAAACAACAGGATTTTTCCTTCTTGCTATTCTCTAGCAGATTTGCCTTATGTGTTACTCGATTTATGTATGATTTATTCTCAAGAAAAAAAAGTATGAGACAGTTGATAGTATTAATATGTTTGATTTGTGCAAACATCTTAACTTATGCCCAGCAAGTTACTTTGTCGGGTAAAGTTGAGGATGCCTATACTGGTAAGGGGTTGCAGGGAGTGATGGTAACTATCCGACCAAAGGGAGGCAATCGGATTTTGAAATTTTCCAAGACACAAGAGGATGGAAGTTATAAGATAAATCTTAACGCTATGCCTGAAGAAAACAACGTGCTGCATTTCTCGATGATGGGATATGCTACGAAAGTTATCCCCTTATCAAAGGATACTACCCAATATGATGTGCTCCTGACGGAGCAGGCTACAAAGTTGAAGGATGTTGTGGTGAAGGCTCCTAGCATCCGCCAGCGAGGCGATACCATCTCCTACAATGTGGCAAGCTTTGCTGATGCCAACGACAAGAGTCTGGCTGATGTCTTGAAGAAGATGCCGGGAATGGAGGTGTCTGACAAGGGAGAAATCAAATATAACGGAAAGGCAATCAACAAGTTTTATATCGAAGGACATGATATGCTCGGCGGCCGCTATTCCATCGCCACCAACAATATCCATCAGAAGGATGTAGGTTCGGTAGAGGTGATGACCAATCATCAACCTATCAAGGCTTTGGAAGATATGTCGTTCTCGCAAGACCCTGCCATCAATATCAAATTGAAGGAATCAGCCAAGAGTCGTCTGGTAGGAACGCTGAAAGCAGGTGGCGGTATGGAGCAGAAAAAAGGGGAGAAGTTTGGTAAGCTGAATGTCTGGGAAGGCGAGATGTCGTTGATGCGCTTTGCCAAGAAAGCCCAGTCGCTCAATACCTTCAAGAGTAATAATATAGGTACGGATGTAACCGGTGAGGGCAATCTCCTCTTTTCGGATGATGGCACTGGAGTGATGGGAAATTCTTATGATTTGAAAGATTACGTAAATGTTACGCCCGACCAGCTGACGGATATTTCAGACAGTCGGGTGCGCAAGAACCAGACCCATGTTTTCACTACCAATAATCTCTGGGTGTTAGGCAAAAATACGGATTTGTCTTCTCAGATAGTCTATACCCACGACCGTCTTCTTTCTTCCTCATTCAGTAATACCCAGTATTTCCTGAATGATTCAACCGTTTATGATGTAGAGGATGAACAGGCTAAGCAGAAGCAGAATAGGTTGGTTGCCGACTTTACGCTGACATCGAATGGCGAAAAGGCGTATGTTGCCAATCAGCTTTCCACCGATCTGGCCTGGAATGATATCATGATGGATATTGCCGGCTCTTATCCTAATCATCAGCAGGTCAAGATGCCGAAATATAAAGTATCAGATAAGCTGGAACTGTTGCATCGGAGTGGTAAGCGAACCTATACCTTTAACACGTATAATGCCTATATGGTGAATCCGCACTCTCTGACAGTTGATAATTCGCAGCAAACGGCTTATCAAAGTGTTCGTTCGGCAGCATTCTTCAGTCATACCAATACTTCGCTCGGCTTTTTCCTCAAGCCTTTTACCGTGATGATGAAGGTAGGCTTGCAGGTATTGAGCAGAACGATGAAGAGTCATCTGGAGGGAGTACCCGATTCCCTGGGCAATATGCGCAATCAGATAGGCATGACCTTCTTCCGTGCCTATGCATCGCCGGAAGCTGAGTATAACCAGGGTGGCTGGCATATCCGTTTCCAGATGCCCATCACCTTTACACCTTATTATTATAATGATAAGTTGATGGGAGCGAAAGAGAATGCCAGCAAGACACTGGTTGCTCCTCAACTCAGCGTGAGCTATTTCCTTACAGCCCGTTTGCAGGCTACGCTTTCCGGTGGAATCGCTCAGCGGGAAGTGGATGAACAGAATTTCTATCAGGGCCTGCTGATGCGTGATTACCGTAATCTTTATACGGGTTTCGTGGATTATACCGCCGACAAGAGCAAGCATGTTTCCTTCAACATCAACTATAAGCGTCCTCTTGCTACCATCTTTGCCAATGCCTACATCCGCAAGAGCTGGTCTGACAGTCATCTTACGGTGGCTCGTGATTTTGTGGGTGATTATATCATCAACTCCTATTTCTCCAACAGCAGCAGTTCTGAAAACCTGATGGCTGGTGGAAAGGTAAGTAAGGGATTGGGATTCATGCATGGACTCGTTAGCGTAGGTTTTGATTATCTGAGGTTTGATGGCTTCCTGCGTCAGAACGATTCTCCTTCAGCCTATTCATCTGATAACTATATGTTGTCGGCAAAATGGAGTGGTCGTCCTGCGGATTGGTTCAATTTCACCTATGAGCTGAACTGGGATAAGGATAAGATGGTTTTGAAGAATTTGGGTTTCGATTCTTCCTCTACCAATCTTGCCCATCATCTCACTTTCAACTTCCAGCCATTGAAGTCATGGTTCATCAAGTTGCATGGAGAGCATTATCGCAATCAGATAGCAGATCATCAGCACAAGAATCTTACTCTTGCCGATGCATCCACCAGTTATGGCTTTAGGAATGGTATGGAGTTGAGTTTGACTGCGCTTAATCTTTTCAATCAGCGCACCTACGGTTATACTGTTTATTCTGGGTTGACCCGTACGAGCAAGGAGTATCAGTTGCGAGGTAGAACAATATTAATGTCTATATTCTTTCATTTTTAGTAATGGCACATATAAAGATAGAACATCAGCATGACAGCATGCAATGCGGTATCACCTGCTTGCAGATGATATGTAGATATTTCGGCAGGGAATACTCTTTGGACTCTCTGTCGAAGATTTGTTTTGCAACAACGGAAGGTGTCTCCATGCTGGGCATCAACGAGGCTGCAAAAATATTGGGATTCCAAACGGTTTCGGCTAGGGCCACAATAGAGGAACTTAGCGAGACTCCGCTTCCTTGCATCCTTCATTGGAACCAGAACCATTTCGTGGTATTATATAAGGTGAAGAAGGGCAAGAAGTTCTATATCGCAGACCCTGGCAAGGGTAAGACAACTTATAATCTTGAAGAATTCAGACGGCATTGGATAAGCACTCGTTCTAATGACGAGGACAAGGGTATCGCCATGTTTTTCGAGACCACTCCTGCCTTCTTCACCTATCAGATGGAAGGAGAAGATAGACAGAAGGAGAAGCGTTCCTTCAAGTTCCTTTTCAGATATTTCAAGAAATACCGCAAGGCTTTCTCCTGGATTGTCTTGGGACTGCTTGCGGGCAGTGCCCTGCAGCTGGTGTTGCCGTTCCTTACCCAATCCATCGTGGATGTCGGTATCAAGAACCAAGACATTGGATTCATCTGGCTCATTCTCTTAGGCCAGTTGATGCTCACCGTCAGCCGAACTGCGATAGACTTTGCCCGCCGATGGTTCCTGCTCCGCATCTCCATGCGGATCAATATCTCCCTGGTGAGCGATTTCTTCATCAAACTGCTGAAACTGCCGATGTCGTTCTTCGACACCAAACTGATGGGCGACTTGATGCAAAGGATGAGCGACCATAGCCGTGTGAACAACTTCCTCACTCAGCAGACGCTCAACATCACCTTTGCCATGCTTACCTTCGTGGTGTTCTCGGTGGTGCTCTTCATATATAATAAGGTGGTGTTTGCCATCTTCTTATTGGGCAGCATCCTGTACGGAGGATGGATGGCTCTCTTCCTGCAGCGAAGAAAGGTGCTCGATTATGAACTCTTCGAGCAGCAGGCCATCAATAACAACAGGACATACGAGTTCATCACTTCGATGCAGGAAATCAAGTTGCAGGATTGCGAGCAGCGCAAGCGAAAGGAGTGGGAGGAGACACAGGTGAATCTTTTCAGGGTGCAGCAGAAATCTCTAAAACTACAGCAGACCCAGGAGGCTGGCAGTATTTTTATCAATGAGGTGAAGAATATCGTTGTGACGGTGGTTGCCGCTACGGCGGTAATCCAAGGGCACATGACCTTGGGTATGATGCTCGCCGTGCAGTATATCATCGGACAGCTCAACTCGCCGGTGGAGCAGTTGATGAACTTCTTCTATTCCGTGCAGGATGTGAAAATCAGTCTGGAACGTATCAATGAGATTCACCAGATGGATGATGAGAACGGAAAGGAGGGCTTGCTGACTGGTCTTGATCATCCTGAGGATGGTATCCATATCAGCAACATCATGTTCAAGTATGATCCTCATGCCCTCAGAAAGACGATAGACGGGGTGGATATTCATATTCCTCAAGGCAAGGTGACGGCGATAGTGGGAGCATCGGGCAGCGGAAAGACCACGCTCATCCGATTGATGCTGGGTTACTACCCAGTGCTGGAAGGAAAAATCACCATTGGCGATACCGACATCAATCAGCTCAACAGGAAATGGTGGCGCAGACAGTGTGGTGTGGTGATGCAGGAGGGCGTCATCTTCTCGGAGAGCATCGGGCGCAACATAGCCGTGGATGATGCAGAAATAGATGAAGACCGTTTGATGAGAGCAGCTAAGATAGCTTGCATCAAGGATTATGTGATGGCCTTGCCACTGAAGTTCAACACCAAGATAGGGCGTGATGGCGTAGGACTGAGCCAGGGACAGAAGCAGCGCATCCTGATAGCGAGGGCTGTTTATAAGAATCCTGACTATATCTTCCTTGACGAGGCAACCAACTCGCTTGATGCCAACAATGAGCGTAATATCGTGGAGAATCTGGATAAGTTCTATCAAGGCAAGACGGTTGTGATTGTTGCTCATCGCCTAAGTACGGTAAAGAATGCCGACCAGATAGTAGTCCTCGACCAGGGTAAGGTGGTTGAGATAGGCAACCATGAGTCATTGACCGCCAAGCGAGGGGCGTATTATAACCTTGTGAAGAATCAGCTAGAGCTGGGAAACTGATTTCATAAGCTTTGTAGTTTCTATGTTGATGAATTAAATAATAGCCCTTACGCTGTAAAACGTGCAAAAATCCCTCAATGAGGGATAAAAATGATTAAATTCATCCCTCAATGAGGGAACTTTTCAGAAGAATTCATCCCTCATTGAGGGATTATTTGTATCTTTGCCGCAGTTTTAAACGATATTCATCTAAAAGAGCAAGATATGATAGACAATAAACTATATGAATACATGGCGGAGCTGCTGAAACGTACTCCGCTTGATTTCATCAGATATAAATATGATGAAATCAACTGGAA
>ERZ1026903.1102-NODE-1102-length-10667-cov-3.901527_pt1 | contig 10667 bp, 7 predicted proteins | sample MGYA00380180_ERZ1026903 | MGnify/ENA primary metagenome ERZ1026903 (study PRJEB33269, sample SAMEA4719816) | human gut metagenome | biome: human-associated habitat; feature: organic feature; material: feces | place: Cameroon | collected 2013-10 ... | reverse complement strand
GACCCTGTGTCGAAAAGACTTCTGGGCAATTTCTTCCAAGAAGTTAGCCACTCCGCCCATAATGAACATGCCACAGAAAACACCCACCATGCCGAAGTTAATGTAAAACTCTCCGACGATCGAAGGGGTCACCCCACCACCGGCAAAGGTTTGGCCCATAGCCTCTTTCAGCCACATTGTAAAATCTTGTCCAGCGCCAGGAAGAAGCAGGTTGAAGCTCATGAAGAAGGTCGAACCAAGCATGTAATCTATTCGATCTGGAAAGAACTTGAATTGAGTATTTAAATTATATGTTAGCACGCCGAAAAAATTTACGAAGTAGTCCCCTAAGCTGGCTTCGCTGTTCAAGGTGCCACGCAAGACCGATGCAGTCACAAGGACGATGACTCCAAAAACAAGTAGGCTAAAATGAACCCCAAGCTTCATTTTTTTATAAGTCAAATACTGAAGCGCCATAATGGCGAAAGGAAGGATCGCAAGCGTTCTTGATCCTCTGCAAAGAAAAATAGTTATCGCCATGGCGGTAAGAAGCATGAAGGTTTTCTTCGGAAACCTTGCTTTCAGAACCTGATCAAATAGAAGAGGCACAACAAGAACAAGCATACCGTTGAGATATAGGTAGGGACCCATTCCGGATTGCGCTGTTATTCTTGAGGATTCAAAGTCCGAAGTCGTAAACGACAGCCCGCTTCGAAGCAGGAACAACGCGCCCGCCCCTACGCCAACTACATAAGCGACGAGAAGTACGATATTTCTGTCAAATGGATATGTGCGGATATGCCGATCTCTGCCTTTCGGTTTTTTCGAACAGCTCAGTACATAATTCCCCAGGACAAATGCTGCTAACGGGGCAAGAATTACTAAATAGTAGTTATAAACGAATACGAAGTTGCTTCTATAAAAGCCATAGACGACTGGACCTAACCCAAGCAAAACCGTGTATGCCGACCAAAAAATAAAAGCCGGATTGCATAGATCTACTTTTGTTTTGAGGAGCAAAACGATGCTTATCAAAATGTAAAGTTCCGCATAGAAAGCAACGTAAATAATACCGTTCTCCGCCATCATCGCTCACCGGCTATATCTTCAAATACTCTAGTCAGTTTGCCCGAGCTCTTTGCAGAATCATACTCCAGCGCCGTTTCGCGAGCTCGACCCTTGATCGCATCTACTATTCGCTCATCTCCGATAGAGGTGACAAAGCTTAGCGCTTCGTAAAGGGATTCCCACCTGAATGGATCGAAACATACGCAATTCCAGCCGTCAACAGCATAGCTTGATGGTCCATATTTGTCGCCAACAACAAGCAGAGCCTGACAGGACATGGCCTCAAGACCGACCAATCCAAGGCTGTCGCTCGCACGTCTTGTTGGAAACACGAATACATCAACTGCGCTATATGCGTCCGCCAAGACATGCTGACTTACCATATCTCGCTTTTCTATGTATGGTCGCAAGTTCAAACGTGATGCCAAATCCCAAAACTCTTTCTCGCAAGAGCCTTCGCCAATCACGAAAAGCTTATAATCTTTATCCTCTCTTTCAATCAATTGAGCAGCTGCCTGAAGAAACACATCCCAACCTTTGTCCTTTTCGATTCTTCCGAAAAGGCCGATGACGTAATTCGACTTTTCAAACGAAAATTTTTCTCGAGAAAGCTTCCTATCCCTTGGCGCAAATAACCGCGTGTCTACTCCGCCAGAGGGGTAGACCACTATTTTTTCGCGAGGAACGAAAAAATCCGCCTCAAGAATTCGCGCGAAATACTCTGATGGGCTAATGACGAATTTCGCTATTGCTATTAGCTTCTTGCTGTGCCGAACGAAGAAAGCATCCTTACCCGTTTCAGGAACTATGTCGTTCCCGTGGACGTTTACTACTACTCGTATCCTGGGATTTAAAACGCGACCGATCAGTATTGGGCAGGCAGTATGGGAAGCATAGTGCGCATACACTACTTCATATCTTCTCGAAGCAATGCCCAGTACGACCTTAATGAAGAAGAAAGCGTATTCCTTGAGCTTTCCAAATAGGGTGTCATGCTTGCAAATTGCGATTTTTGAGACATCCAAACCGTCTCTCAACAATTCGCGATACGTATTTTCGACAAACACCCCGTAATGGGGGTGTTTAAGTGACGGCCACATATTAGATATCAATAAAACCCTCATTTTGTATTTCAATTCTCCAGAAACAGCTTCTCGTAGGAAGAGACTACCAAGTTCCAAGAATAACGAACACGAATCATCTCTCTAGACAATTCTCTAAAGACATTCGCTTCTTGGTCATCAACCGATTCAACCCTCATGATCAGTCTTATGAGACTTCCCGCCTCTTTCGTCCAGTACAGCGCCGCGCCCTCGGCCACCTCGCGGTTGAAGCCGACGTCGAGCAGCAGGCTAAGCCGGGTGGAGGCGAGCGCCTCGAGCAGGCTCGGGTTCGTGCCGCCGACCTCGTGGCCGTGCAGGTAGGCGAAGGCGTTCTCACGGATCTTCTTGAGCAGCTCCTGGTCGTAGACCGTGCCGACGAACCTGATGCGGGGGTCGCTGCGGAAGCCCGTGCGCTTCTCGAGCTCGTCGAGGAACCCCTCGTCGACCCCCGTGACGAGAGCGAAGGCCCTGTCCGTACCGGACGCCATGAACTCGCGTATCATCGTCTCGTAGTTGTTCTCGGGGACGAAGCGGCCCACGGCGAGGTAGTAGCCGTTCGGCTCCAGGCCGTTCTCCTCGAGCCATCCCGCGAAGGCGGGGTCGTCGTCGTCGAGCTTGGAGGGGGCTGTGTCCGCGCCGTAGGCTATGTAGGTCGTCTCGGGCGAGAAACGGGCGTACTCCTCCCGGATATAGCGCTCGATGGTTCTGCTGTCGCAGACGAGCAGGTCGGCGCGCTTGACCATGCCCGCCTCGGAGAGCTTCCAGTACCGGCGCACCGGCGCGCTCCACTTCGCGCGCATCCACTCGTGGCCGTCGGGGTTGACGAGCAGGGAACCGCCTATCTCGCGGATCTTGCGTGCGAAGCGCCCGACGAAGGGGCCTATCCTGCAGGCGAGCACGTAGAAGACGGGATGCTCGAAGCCGTTGCGCTCGGCGTGGCTGATCGCACATCCGAGCGCGTCGAGGTCGTAGAAGACCGCGCGCGCAGCGCCCAGGGGGCGCCACTTGACGCAGAAGCAGTGGGCTCCGTTGTGCTCGTACTCGGGATCCTCCGGCATCTCGTCGACGGCACAGGCCACGTGGTATCTGATGCGGTCCGACGCCCGGTTCTCAGTGAGCTTCTCCACGAACGTCTCGAAACCGCCGTAGCGCGCTGGAATGCCTTTGCAACCGACGATGTAGACGTGCCGGATCCCGTCGCCCATCTAGCAGGCCCCTTTCCCGTTGAACATGGCCGCGACTGTCTTCGCTACCACCTTGATATCCACCAGAAACGACCTCTCCTCGATGTACTTGAGGTCCAGGTCGACCATCTCCTCGAACCCGGTGTCGCTTCGTCCCCGCACCTGCCAGTAGCCGGTGAGGCCGGGCTTGACCGACAGGCGGCGCATGGCGCGCTCGTCGTACTGGGCGACTTCGGAGGGTAGCGGCGGGCGCGGCCCGACGCAGGAGAGCTGGCCCGCGAGGCAGTTCAGGAACTGCGGCAGCTCGTCTATGGAGTGCTTGCGGATGAACTTGCCGATCCTCGTGACGCGCGGGTCGTCCTTGATCTTGAACAGGGGGCCGTCGGCCTCGTTGCGTTCCTGGAGCTCGGACAGGCGCTCGTCGGCGTCCTTGTGCATGCTCCTGAACTTGTACATGTCGAACGTTCGCGCCTCGCCGCTCCTCCCGATGCGCCCGACGCGCTTCTGGGAGTAGATGGGGCAGCCCGGGGACTCCAGGCGGATGGCGACGCACAGGATGATCGAGGGGACCAGCAGCACGGCTATCGCGCACAGCGAGAACGCGATGTCGAACGCCCTCTTCACGAAGCGGTACCCCAGCCGCCCCTCCGCCGGCGCGGGGACGGGCACGGGGCCCTCGGCCTCCGACACCAGCTCGGGCGCCAGGAACGCCACGTCGGAGGCGGCCATCGGCTCGGCATCCCCGACCTCCGCACTCGACTTTACATAACCGCGCTTATCGAGCAATGTTGCCGACAACACCTTGATCGGGCGGTTAGCTAACCTCTTGATTCTTACGGGGTCACCATGACCCCGCAAACAACGTACAGGCTTCTTCGCGACGGCGCACAACGCTTGCAGCATGTACCACTATCAGTACAGCGTTACCCCGCACTACTCCCCCGCGCGCTCCACCAGGTCGATCAACTCCTGCTGGGAATGCACATCCAACTTCGCGTAGATATGTTTGACATGGCTCTTCACCGTGTTGCGCGACACCACGTAGTGTTCCATGACGAACTGCCCGTTGCGCCCGCGGGCCAACATGGCGAAGATCTCCGTCTCGCGCTCGGTCAAGCCGTGCTGCGCACCCAGCTCAACGCACCGCTCCTCGATGCTGAGCTGCCGCACCGTCTCGCCAGCGCCGCCAAACCTCACCTCGCCGACCGCCTCGGCAGCAGCAGTCCCAACCGACCCAGCCTCGCGCTCGCCCACGTTCACCACGCCTCGGATCGTGTCGGCGAAACTGAACTTCCTGAATCCCAACCACAGAAACGCGACGAACGCGAACAGCACGACCTCGGCGATGAGCATGGCTGCATCGTCATTCGTACCCACGATATCGTTCGTGGTATGCCCGGCAATCGCGCCCACGTCGGTTCCAACCGCGCTCATGAAACGCACAAGCGCGAACGTCGGCAACAAAGCCAACAGGTTTTGCCGCCCCACTGCCAACACCACAAGCCACACCAGCATGTCAAAGCTGCGCACGCCGATGCGCAAAAGCGCGTTCGCCGAGGGCAGATCCGTCAAAAATGTGAACGGCGCGATGATGAAGCCGGCCACCACCAGCAGCATCGCGAACGAGAACAGCATGTCCTCCTTGCTCTCGCTGCGCGACAGCAGCATCCATGCGGCCACCCCCACCAGCACGACCGCCGAAACATCGACGCTGATAGGAGCATGGGACACTTCGTTGAGCGTGAGTCCGTAACCCGTCGCAACGCTGAACAATCCTACGCATAAAAACAGTGCGTGAGCAGGCCGCAAGAACGATTCCGGATTGGACAGTTCGAGGCTGGCCGGGGACGCTTCGCGCGCGATCGCGTCCAGCTGTCGCCCGCCTCGATGATACAGCATCACGATGATCAGCGCGTACGAGCACGTCGCCTCGACAATGCCCAGCTCGAACGAAACCGGAGGATGCGCCACGCGCACCACTTCGCCCAACGCCATGCCGCACACCACCCCCGCAAGCGCCGCCTTCGACGAACGCAACGACGAGAACGCGGAAACCATCATGATCGACGCCCACGCGGAGGCCGTGTTGTAGAACAGGAAGCCCGCCACCGTCAGCGGACCGTTCGCCATCTGCAGAGCGAACTCCAGCACGAACGCCGCCGTGATCGCACAGCCCAGCGCCACCACGGTCAATAAGCGCCGATCGAGCAGCGAAGGCTTGCGCGTGGCGATCAGAAACAAGATCAAGAACAGAAAGCCCGACGTCATCGTGGAAATCTCCCGAGCGATGCCGTAGTATTCGGCCACGCGAGAATACACGCTCGCGTTCAGAATGCCGCCGACACAGCCCATGATCGCAAAGGCGATCACGCACACCACTATAGCCGCGCTTTCGCCGTGCTTCGAATCGCGCATACGTTCCACCATCGCTTGCAAGGATCCCTCCCCCTCATCGCTTGCTCCCATTGTAAGCGAAACCTGCGCCATCCGATCACGGCACCCCGCATCCACCACGTTCATCAGCCTTATCGCCCTCAAATCACCCTCGCAGGGGGAGCGCGCCAACTCGCCTTTCGCCAGCCGAAACACCCCCGACGGGGTGGTTTCAAGCCTCGCCGAACGCCGTAGAGTGCACGTCGAGGGAAGCGGCTCCTCATCCGGAGCCGCAAAACAAATCGCACCATTAGGAGGATCATCATGGGAACGAACGTAACGAACGAAGGCGGCATCTCCCGCCGCAGCTTCCTGGGCGGCGTCGCAGGCGTCGGCGCGCTTGCCGCCATGGGCCTGGCCGGCTGCTCGCCCAAGGCCGCGGGTACAACCGGAGCCGAGAGCGCTTCCAGCTCTGCCAGCGCAGCCACGGGCGTGGCCGACAACAACGCGGTGGCCGTGGACGACGGCAGCGCCGCCATCACGGTCGACTGGCTGGGCGCCCCGCCGGAGATCGGCGACATCACCGAGAAGGACACCGACCTGCTCATCGTGGGCGCAGGCAACGGCGGCATGATCGCCGGCGCGTACGCATCCGACCAGAAGATGGACTTCATCCTATGCGAGAAGGGCACCGAGGTGGGCGCCACGCGCCACTGGTTCAACGCCGTCGACACCAAGCCCTTCACCGACCAGGGCTACCACACCGACCGCGCCCGCCTGCACGGCGAGTGGGCCCGCTATTCCAGCGGCACGTGCGACCACAACCTCATCAACATGTGGATGAACGAGAGCAACGACATGTTCGAGTACGTCGACAAGTACATGAGCGAAGCCGGCGCCGTGGTCATCGCCGACGAGTTCGAGATGCCGGGCGGCATGGGCGCCACCCCCTTCTACACCCCCTGCGGCGAGCACCACTACGGCAACGCCGAGGGCGGCCGCGACGGCGTCCCCGTGCGCAACGAGCTGTTCGAGAAGGTCATGAACGACAACGGCTACGAGATCTCCTACAAGCACGAGCTGGTGAAGCTGGTCACCGAGGATTCCGGCAAGGTTACCGGCGCCATCTTCAAGACTGACAACGGCTACACGCAGATCAACGCCAAGAAGGGCGTGCTGCTGACCACGGGCGGCTACTCCGCGAACCCCGCCATGCTCTCGTCGCTGTCCCCCATCACCACCGCGTCGGTGACCGCGCTGGGCTACAACCAGAACAACACGGGCGACGGCATCAAGGCGGCGCTGTGGGCAGGCGCGGTGAAAGACATCACCAGCGCCACGATGATCTTCGACCGCGGCCTCGTCGCGCCCGGCACCACCGCGGGCTACACCGAGGAGTCCGTCAAGGCCGGCAATCCGCAGTGGCCGGGCAACGGCCAGTTCAACCCCGGCACGCAGCCCTTCCTCAAGGTGAACCTGCGCGGCGAGCGCTTCGCCCTCGAGTCCGCCGACTACGACTACTTGCCCCATGCGGCCGCGCAGCAGCCCGGCGGCGTGTACATCAGCGTCTGGGACGGCAACTTCGGCGACGACGTGCAGCGCTTCCACACCCTCGGCTGCTCGGCCGGCACCCGCATGGGCGTGCTGGGCGTGAAGAAGGAAGACGGCACGTACGACCTGGACAAGTACTTCGAGAAGGAGCTGGCCGACGGTCGCCTGCAGAAGGCCGACACGCTCGACGAGCTTGCCGACAAGCTTGGCTTCGACGCCGACGCCAAGAAGACGTTCCTCGCCACCTGCGAGCGCTACAACGAGCTGTACGACAACCAGGAAGACGTCGACTTCGGCAAGGAGCCCTACCGCCTCTCCGAGCTGCGCACCCCGCCGTTCTTCGGCGCCACGCTGGGCGGCACGCTGCTCACCACCATCGACGGCATCCGCATCAACGCCGACTGCCAGGCGCTCAACACCGACTTCGAGCCCATCGAGGGCCTGTACTGCGCCGGCGACTGCTCGGGGTCGCTCTTCAGCGGCAACTACCCCGACCAGATGCACGGCGTCGCCTGCGGCCGCACGATGACCGAGGCCCTGCACGTGGTCAAGCTCGTGGCCGCCAAGTAACGCGTTCCCCTCATAAGCTGCGCGCCCTCCCCTCCCGCGCGCAGCATCCTACCCGCGCCCCGACCTCCCCGGGGCGCGGCATTATTTCGGGGTATGCCACTCGCACGGGTCGGGTGCCGCCAAGCCACGCACGCCCATGATGATCATCTCCACGCCGTTCGCGAACGACTCTTCCGAGTACGCCGAATCCACGATGCGCTGCCACACGGGCATGTCGCGCGTCGCGCCACCCGCCGCCTCGTCTGCCAGCCGTCGCTTCTGGGCGGCGATCGCGCTTCCGTTGAACCCGGTGAGAAAGGCGTCCACCATGGCCCACGCCTTCGTGAGCACGGGCTCGGGCATACCCTGGTCGAGATGCAGCGACACGATCTTCTCGGTGTGGGCCGCCAAACCCGCGTAGGAGATGTTCGGATCGAGGTCGATATCGTTCATGTGCGGATGCGCGCAGTACTCCCGATGGATGGACGTCATCGTGCGCCGCAGCGTGTCGTCCCACCGCTCTCCCGGCACCGGATCGGTGTCGAGCGTTTCCATGAAGCGCGTGAGCACCGCCACCAGCACCTCCTCGCGCGAGGAAAAGTGCGCGTAGAACGCCATGGCCGACACGCCCAGCTCCGCGCCGAGGGCACGCATCGTGAATGCGCCCATGCCGTCGCGATCGATCATGCGATACGCGGTATCCACGATGACGTCCCGGGTCAGCCCGCTCTTCCGCTTCTTTTCGGTTTCCGCATCCACGCCGCGTCCCTCCTGCCAGCACCTCGTTTCGCCCAGCATAGCATGAGCATGCCCGGCCGCGAGCCCTCCCGCCTCCTTCGCATGCGAAAACCAAGAGGAGCCGAAGCGCGCTCGCTCCGGCTCCTCTTCCGAACAGGCCGATCGGCGTTACGCCGCGGGATTATGCGGCCAATCGTGGCAGTGCATGCACTGGTTGTCGGTGATCTCCTTGTCGCGCGCATGGCAGTTCACGCAGGAGTTGTACCCTCCGTGGAGGGAGTCGTGCGGGTTGCTCTGCTCGTAGGACAAAGTGGTCTCGGCCAGCGCCTCGTACGAGCCTCCATGGCAGCTCAAGCACTGCTCGTCGGACACATACGCACCGGTGCCGTCGCCGGCAGCGGTCTGCGTCGTCTTGGCCGACGAGCCGTCCGCATCGGCGCCGGGTTCTGATGTCTGCGGCGCACATGCCGCCAACCCCAAGGTCAGGCAAAGGACAAGCGCAACCGTCGACAACGCGCCTACCGTGGATCGTTTGACGTTCAACATGGCTTTACGCTCCTTTCACCGCATGCTCGGCGGCAACGTAGCCGAACGTGACGGCGCGTCCGATGGACGTTCCAGGGATATGACGGGGGTAGTTGCCGGCGAAGAAGTTGCCCGACGCGTTGCCCACGGCGTACAGCCCCTCGATCACCCGGTCGTCGGTATCGAGCACGCGGCACGAACCGTCGATGGTGAGCCCGCCCACCGTGGCGAGCACGCAGCTGTTCGTGGTCAGCGCGAAGAAGCGCGTGCCCGTGAACGGGATGGTTCCCGCCAGGTCGCGTCCGAAGTCCTCGTCCACGCCGGCCTCGAAAAACCCGTTGTACCGCGCGATGGTGTCGGCGAGGCCCTGCGGGTCGACGCCGCAGGCGGCGGCCAGCTCTTCGGGCGTTGATCCCTCGAACAGCCAGCCCTTCTGCTTGAACTCCTCAACCGCGTCCTCCATGCCCTCGAACATGGTATCGTCGAACACCTGCCAGCAGCTCTTCCCGAAGTCGGGCTGGGCGTTCTGCGCGTTCGACACGCTTTGGAAGGGCAGATCCTCGCGCACGAAGCGCTTGCCGTCGCCGTTCACCATGAGGGCGAAGTACACGGCGTTCCACGTGCGCGCGTCGTAGAACGAATCGGGATTGCCCCAGCGGAAGTTCATCACCGGCTGAGGGCACGGATCCATCTGCGCGCCTGCTTTGATGCCCATGAGATGCCCGTCGCCCGTGGTGCCCCAACCGGGGTTCCACCAACTCGACGAGGCATAATCCTCCGGACGCGTCCACGCTTCCATGAGCTCAGGGTTCGCATCGTAGCCGCCCGTGGCCAGGATCACGCCTTTTCCGGCGTTGATCTGCACGTACTCGTCGCCGCTCTTGGCGATGACGCCGCCCACGCGTCCCGAACCGTCGCGCACCAGCTGCACGCCCGGCGTGCTGAAGCGCAGGTCGAGGTTGTCGTAGGCCTTCGCCACCTCTTGCATCTCGAGGCACACGTAGATGCCCGAATAGCCGGAGCGCACTCCGGCGTCGGGCGGCAGCGAGGGGCTGTCGTAGAAGCCCAGCTCCGTGTCGATGAGCGGGGTCAGCGCCGGCATGCCGCAGGTGGAGGGAGCCTGCTCCACCTTCGAGATGACGAAGCCGTTCTGTCCCTTGTCGAGTTCGGCCTGCCAGAAATCGGTAGCCTCGCCCGAACGGTCGACGTAGGTGCGTATGGGTTCGGGGCGCACGCGCCAGTACGCGCTGCGGTACATCTCGTCCAACAGCGCCACCTTGTCGATCTCGGTGCCCTCCTGGCACTTCGCCCCCACGGCGCCGAAGCACTCGAAGCAGCCGCGGCCCTTCGTCATCTTCTCGATGCAGATGACTTTCGCGCCCTCTTCGGCTGCCTTGAGGCTGGCCATGAGCCCGGCGATACCCGCGCCCACCACCACGATGTCGCAATCCTCGGTCGAAGCGATGTCGCTCGCGGCGATGTCGCGGTCTTCGAAGCCGACCGGCCCGCGCGGCCCAGGGCAGGCCGCCTTCTTCACCGGCACGAGCGCCGTGTCGCACGCAAGCTGCCTATATGCGTCCCCGGCTTCTACGGCGGG
>ERZ1026903.1100-NODE-1100-length-10684-cov-5.209615_pt1 | contig 10684 bp, 7 predicted proteins | sample MGYA00380180_ERZ1026903 | MGnify/ENA primary metagenome ERZ1026903 (study PRJEB33269, sample SAMEA4719816) | human gut metagenome | biome: human-associated habitat; feature: organic feature; material: feces | place: Cameroon | collected 2013-10 ... | reverse complement strand
GCTTTTAGGACAATTTTTATGCTTTAGAAATACTCCATGATCGAATCAGCACGCAGCTGGGCACTCTTACTTTTCTTCCGGCCGGGTATCAGCCGCTTAATAGATTAAATAGAAACTTACTTTATCTCCTTCGTCTCTATGATAAACTTCATTTCACCCTTCTGACCATCCTTAATCCCACCAAAGCTCTGGTAAGATTCATCTGCTTTCTTCACCGCTTTTACATTATGAAGCACATTTTCCAGATCATCTCCTGCGAGGTCACCGAGTTTCTGGATTCCTTCTTTGTCGAATTCTTTCATTGCTTCTGCCAGTGTATTGCCACCGGATGCAAGTGCCGTCATTCCGGTATTTAATTGGCCGCCGGCTGCTGAAAGCTTTTTTGTTCCTGCAGTAAGCGTATTCGCTCCGGCATAGATCTGACTGACACCGGATGTATATGCTTCCATTCCACTTGCCAGACTTTCACTTCCTGCCGATAATTTTGCAACGGCGGTATTGAGCTGCTCCAGTGCACCTTTCAGATACGCCACGTTACCAGACAGAAAAGCCAACTGGCTTGTATATGCTTTTAAAGCTGTAACACCTGTATTTAACTGTTCTAATGAAGTGTGCAGTCCTTCTGCATCAGTTGCAGTCAGAACGCCCTGAATGTCGGTAAGCTGTTTCTGGACATTTTGTACATATCCACTAATGTCCAGTTTTGCCATGTCTGGATTATAACTGCTAAGGATCTGCTGTTTCTGCTCTTCTGTGATCTTCCCGCCTGTTACCATATCATTCAGTGTTGTTTCAAGCTGAGATTTTGCAAGGTCTGATGCTTCCTTACGGATCTGTTCATTTACAGAATCTGTGTTGATTGCTTCCACACTTTTTCTGGCATCCTCTACATTGCTTCTTAATTCCGTCAGTTTCTTTAAAGTATCTTCTGCACTCTTTCCTACTTCTCCGGCTGCTTCTGATACCTGTCCTGATCCATCCGGGATCTGCACTTTTCCAAGTGCTCCGGACAATGTTCCCAGACCGTTTTTAATCTGTACAGAACCTTCTTTTAACTTTGATCCATTGCTATCCAGAGTTCCAAGTGCCGTGCCAAGTGCTTTTGCCCCGCTATTTAATGCTTCTACTCCGCTTGTATACTCTCCCATATAAGTCTGCATCTGAGAAAGACCACTTGCAAGTTCATCGGTTCCATCTACCAGCTTAGAGGATGCATCCGTCAACTTATCCATATTGTCTGTCAGATCATCTGCATCTTTCAGATCATCCGTATCCATCTCACTGAAAAGTCCGGATGACAGGATTGTCGCCGTGAAATCCAGTGAAAAGTCTTTGGCATCTGCTGTCACTTCTACATAATCCGGAAGGTCAATATCTTCCGTCGGTTCATAATCTTTCAGACCAAGGCTGTCCGCAAGTCCCGGGAAGGCAAGCCCCAGAACAATGCTCTGCCCATCCTGATCCATCACCTTTCCGTTCGATACCTCTACATTGGAAAATGTATCTGACGGAAGCATCAGGGCTGACAATGCTGTAAATGGTACTTTTACCGTTTCTTCTTTTCCATCTGTCTCCACTTTCTGTTCTGTTTTATTCATATATTCAAAGCGGATCTTTACTTTTCCTGACACACCTGCCATGTCTTTTGCTTTCATTTCTTTCCCATCCAGATAATATCTGACCTTTACAGATACCGGCAGTTTTTCGGATGTTTCACCTTCATAATTGATATCTTCTCCTTTATTCTGCCATACAAGATTTCCATCACCTTTTTCTGTATAAGTCTCTTCCCCGTCTGTATTTCGAATATTGGAAAGTTTCGAATAATCTTCTATATCCGTAGTGCCTCCGGGATTCTTTAAAGTTTCTTTTACTTTAATTTTCTTTACAGAACCATTGGCTTTTGCTGTTACATAGACACTTTCTGTCTTATTTACTTTATTCTGATCCGAATTTGTATCTGCATATACCGTAGTTCCGGCATATCCGGCACTCGATACCATCATTCCGGCAAGCATCAGGGCAACTACTTTTCTCTTCATCTTCTCACTCCTCCTCTTTTTCTATATTCACTTACTTCTATCATTCACTTCCGTCATTCACTTCTGTCATTCACTTCTGTCATACATTTCTATGCGTTCTTTTGATCATTCCACATTCTTCAATGCTTCATCCATCGGAACTTTCTTAATCTTGCGGTATTCAAGAAGTGCTACCACACCATAAGTAATGAATCCTGTCAGGAACATTTCCACATATATCTTTGGATCGATCCACAGTGTGATCCATCCAGTCAGACTTTCCATCATCATTACACGGAAGATTACGTTCATAACCACCGTTTCAATCGGAAGACTTAAGAGCAGTTCTATTACAACCACAACCATGGTTGACATAATATACAACCTGCTGATCTCTCCGTTGGTATATCCAAGGATCTTCGTCATGGAAATGGACTGCGCATTTTTCTCGATAATGATCTTTGACAACAGATAAATGACAATCATATAGATCATGATCGCAAATCCATTGACCAGTCCCATCATATTTCCCATGGATACATCCAGCTGTCTTGATACCTTCGTCAGTGCTTCCAGATCAACTACAGACCCTATGTATTTCTCAGCAATGTCTTTAATCTTTGTATTTGCAAAATATCCCGCATAATAATCACTTCCAAGATCAAATGTCTCGTTTAATTTGTCACGGCTCATAAATACACTGATGGCCCCGCTGTAATCATAGACTCCTTTTACTTTGAATGTGTAACGTTTGCGTTCGTATTTTTCTTTTAATGTAATCTTATCTCCCGGTTCTACCTGATACTTATCTGCATATGCCGTCGATATATATACGCCATCTCCCAGATCTGCCTTAATATACTTACTGTCCGGTTCTACTCCGTACAATACTACCTCTTCGCTCTTGGCCTCTCCCGGAATTGTATTTAATGCGTATGCACTGAATTTTTCCGCTGTCTTGTTATCCGTCTTCGTGCCGTTCGAATACTGCATCAGCGACAGTAAACTTTCCAGTTTACTGTCACTGATTACATCCGTCGGAACCTCCAGCATATACTGGTACTTTGCCAGCATATTTTCCTGTATTTCTTCCTGATAATGGTTCAGTACCGACGGGAGCAGCAATCCGAAGAATAACAGCAGATTTGCAAATATAATTCCTACAAACAGCACCAAATAATTACTGATATTCTGAAAAATAACTCTCAGACGGAATCTGCGGAAGATACCGAGTTTTGTACTTAAATGAACTGCCCTTTTTTGTTTTCTGGAAGAAAGATCTCTTCTTATGAACTTAAGCGGCGACAGTCTTAATTTGTAATGTAAAATTCCATAGTTGATCACCAGCATGATAATAACCGGTACAACCGTTGTCATCCAGAATGCTTCTGCATTCCAGACCGTTACATATGTCGGAAGGCTGTAACTTCCATAGTACATCCCCGCACATACCTGCTTTAATACTGTATATCCGAGAATATTTCCGACCAGTGCCCCGATCAGTGTGATCACAACCGGAAGTGCCATATAATGTAAGATCAGTTCGCGCCTTGTATACCCGGATGCACGCAGTGTTCCGATCACGCCCGCTTCTTTCCTGATCGTATTGCTGATCGTAATACCGAATACAAATGCAAGAATCGCCATTACAATATAAAGCAGCATAACGATCATCGCACGGTCGCTTCCCATATCATCCCCTGTAAAATGGATCGACTGATTCTGGTATTGTGGTACAAAGCTTTCCATCGTCACGATATCTGCCATGTCTTCCATCAGGTCTTCGGCCATCTTCTTTTCTTTTTTCTCTGTTGCAGGTTTTTTATCATAGATCCAGGCATAATTATACTGTACCTTTACCTGATTCAATGCTTCAAAGTCTTTGTCTGTAACAATTGCCACTCCGAACTTTACAGCATCAAACATCGTATCATTATTATTCTGGAATAATGCACTGTAATCAGAAAGTGCCACAAGGCCTGTGATCTTAAAAGTCTTCTTTCCACTTTTTACACTGTCTCCGACTTTCAACTCATTATTGTCTGCATACATACGGTCCACAGCGATCTCACCGGACTTTTTCGGCATCTTCCCCTTCATCAGGCAGACCTTATCTACCTCTTTCCGGTTCTTGAAAAATCGTACGGTACTTCCGTTCGTAAGCTTTTGTTCTATATAAAAATTCTCATATACCTTTACATCCGATTTTTCAATATCTTCTTCCTGTGCCGGAGTCAGCTTCTTCTTCGTCTGGAAATATCCGTCTTCGATATTGTATTTCTGAAAGCTGTCATCATATGCCCGGAGCATACTTCCATCTGCTACCAGGAATCCGGATACGAAACCAATCGTTATTGCCATCATGACGAAGACAACTAAATACTTTCCAAATTCACTTTTTAATTCTCTCGGCAATCTTTTTCTTAAAGGACTTTTCATCTGTCATGTCCTCCTTACCATTCCAGATCGATCGCCGGAATCTTTACTTCATTTCTGTAATTCTTCCGGATCATTCCGTCTCTTAACTTTACTACCCGGTCGGCCATGTCTTTGATCGCATCGTTATGTGTAACCATGATGATCGTATTGCCATATCTCTGATTTACCGTCTCGATCAGTTTCAGGATTTCCTTGGACGTATGATAATCCAGCGCTCCGGTCGGCTCATCGCACAACAGGATATCCGGATTCTTGACAATTGCGCGTCCGATCGCAGTTCTCTGCTGCTGTCCTCCTGATAACTGATTCGGCAGTTTTCTCTGATGTTCATAAAGGCCAAGTGTATGTAACAATTCATCCACGTCTAACGGATGATCACTCAAATATGCCCCTACTTCAATATTCTCCCGTACCGTCAGATTCGGTATCAGATTATACATCTGAAAAATATATCCCAGATGCTTTCTCCTATACAGTGAAAGCTTCTTCTCTGTCATATCCTCCAGACGTTCTCCTTCAATCGTGATACTGCCCTCATCAGCACCATCAATTCCCCCTATGATATTCAGAAGTGTTGATTTCCCCGAACCGGATGGTCCAAGCAAGACACAAAATTCTCCTTTTTCAATATCTAGATCCAGACTTTTCAACACATTCACACGGCTGTCGCCTGTCCCGAATGACTTTTTAATTCCTCTTATTTCCAGAAACATAATTCTCCTCCCTTCAGTTACCTTCCTATAACCAATGTTAGTTTAAACTCATTTATTTGTCAACGAAATCCTTTTTTAGAATGTCTTCATCCGGAATTTTCGTCAGATTTTTCCTAATTTATCTTTAGACTTTTGCATACTTTGGTATTAAAAAAAGGATGACTCTCTACTTATGTCATCCTTTTCATTCTCAACTTATCTGAACCTATCCTGATTCTTTTTCTTATTACATTTTCTTATATCGAAACAATCGCTTTGAACTGATCACAGTCAATCTTAATATCAAATTCTCCTCCCAGTGCTTTCGCATAGGTACTTACGATTGCAAGTCCCAGTCCGTTCCCCTCGCTGGTTCTTGCCTTGTCGCCTCTTGAAAACCGTTCGATGATATCTTCTTTTTCAAAATCCATCTCATAACTGGATGTGTTCGTAATCTCAAAGACTATTTTCTGATCTGTTCCCGCTTCCTTTTTATACGTCTTGACAAATACCCTGGTTCCTTTCGCCGAATACTTCAGCGCATTTTCCACCAAATTCTGGCAGATCCGGTAAAAATATGAATTATCAGAATAAATTGCCGTATCTTCTTCCGTAAGCTGAGTTACAAATTTCAGCCCGCTTTCTTTTATCCGGTCATCCATATCTGCAAATATCTGTTCCATCAGACGATTAAGCTCAAAAGTTTCTTTGTGAAGTTCTACATTCCCACTGCTCGCTTTTGCAAGCGAAAACAGGCTGTTGATCATCTCACCAAGCTTTCCTGCTCTTGTCGATATCACATCTACATAGTCCCTCACTACATCACTTAATTCTTCTTTTTTGATCAGTTCCAGATATCCGACGATGGAAGTCAGCGGTGTCTTCAGATCATGCGATACATTTGTGATCAAGTCTACTCTTAACTGGTCACTTCTCGATACCTTTTCCAGACTCTTCCGTTCAATCTCCAGCGCCTGTTCCAGACGCTTCTGAAAGAAGCTCTCCGTCTGCTCCATGATCTGATCCAGTTCATTTCTCCAGTATCTCTGGATTACTTCCCGGGAGCAGATATATTCTATAAACACCGTTGCTACCATCATATATCCGGCTGCATAATTCCATCCCCATCCGCTGCTGTAACTGATAAAGAAAAGATATGCCGCTGCTGCCGACAGCTCTACCGCCAGTATATTCCGGAATCTTTTTTCCGACTGTTTTTCTTTCGCCTTCCAGGTCTGATAATAGATACTGTCTTCTGTATCCTGCAGATAGGTCTCTGCACTCCCTTTCTGACTCCAGTTCCGATATCTCAGTTTCATATACCTGCGTACGAGCAGGCAGATTCCCGGCTGCACCAGGATATTGCCGATCAGGCAGATTCTCCATACGCCCCATGTACTGTAATAATACCTGTTCACTAACACCTCAAAGAACAGGAAGCTTCCAATTATAAACAGCAGAAATCCAAGTACGCAATCATAATATTTTTTTATAAACTTTTTAATTGCTTTTACCATATTTTTCCATTTTGTATCCAATTCCCCACACCACCTTTACATATCTTGGCTTCTTCGCATCAATCTCCACTTTTTCCCTGATATGACGGATATGTACCATTACAGTATTCTCTACTGTATAATCTGCTGTTTCCTGCCATACATTCTCATAAATCTGCTCTGCCGGAAATACCTGCCCAGGATGCGCCATCAATAGCTCCAGGATCTTATACTCCGTTGCCGTCAGATGTACTTCTTCTCCCTCAACAAAGATGACTCTCTGCTTCTTATCCAGCACCAGACCACCATTCACGATTCGGTCCGGATCTTTCTTTTTCTCCGATTCTCCGCCGCTCCATGCGCGGTATCTGCGTAAATGCGCTTTCACTCTGGCGATCAGCTCCGCCGGATTATACGGCTTCTCAATATAGTCATCTGCTCCGAGCGTAAGTCCCGACACCTTATCACTTTCTTCCGTCTTGGCCGACAGGATGATTACCGGAATCCTGCTTTTCTCACGCAGCTTCATCAGTGCCGACAGACCGTTGAGTCTTGGCATCATCACATCCAGAAGGAGCAGATCCACATGTTCTTTTTCCATAATATCCAGTGCTTCCATACCATCATAAGCTTTCAAAGTCTCATAGCCTTCATATTTTAACAGTTCACTGATGGAATAGACGATTTCTTTGTTATCATCTACCACTAATATTTTTTCTGCCTCCATTTCTTTCGTCTCTCCCCTCTTTTTCTTTACAGTCATACTATACCGCTCATGATTTAAATATTTCCCGATACAATTCTTAAAAATTTCTTATGATTAATCTTCGCTATGCAAGGACGAATAAAATGCGATTCCAAGTATCACTGCACCTCCGACCAGTTCTCTGACCGTAGGGATTTCTCTTAAGAAGATCAGTGCAAATACGATCCCGTATACCGTCTCCATACCGGAAATGATTCCCGCAGTCTGCGCTTTTACACCTTTCTGCGCCGTTACATATAAAGAATAGGCAATCGCCGTACATAAAAAACCAATTGTTGCAACACCTGCGAAATCCACCGGACGCCATTCTGCTTTCACCAGTACCAACGCCGGAAGCAGTGCGATTGCTGCTGTCCCCTGTTCATACAGACAGATGGTACGTCCTTTGTATCTGCTGGAAAAATACCGGTTTGATAACGTCATTACTGCATAAGTAAAACTTGCCAGCATTCCCCAGAGAATTCCAATCGTCACTTTATTCTCCACTGAAAATTCCGGAATCGTGATCAATACTCCCATCAAAAGGATCAAAGCATTCAAAATATTCTTACCGCATATCTTCTCATGGAATAATAAAGGTTCCAGAAATGTCAGAAACAGTGGGAAAGTTGAAAATGTAATGGTCCCGATTGCCACGGACGATGTCTGGATCGATTGAAAGAAACTAGACCAGTGGATTGCCATCACAACACCTGTCAAAATCATAAGTCCGTAATCTTTCTTCGAATCCAGTGTCAGCTTGTCCTTACACACCAGCGATATTGCCAGTAACAGTAACGACGAACAGATGACTCTTCCCATTGCCACCTGTACTGCCGGAACCTGTACATACTGACCGATCACTCCGGAGCAGCTGAAACACATAACCGCAATATGCAGCAGTATCACATTCTTTCTTGTATCTTTGCTTATTGATTTCTCACCCATATCTTTCTCCCATGTATCTCTTGTGTATTTTTATTTATTTTCATTCCCGACCAGTATAACACATTCTCACCAGTCTCCGCTCTGTCTATTTATAATTCTTCACAAGTTCTTCCTTCTCTTTCCGGCAGATCAGATGATACGTCACATCCGCCTCCGGATCCGTCAGCGGAATGACCTTTCTTCCCTTCAGAAGATGGTTCACATCCGTTGCAAAATTCGTGGTAAAACAAAAAAGTGTTGATGCGCGGATCAGTTCTTCGAATGCAAATTCGTCCGTCTGAACCAGGAATTTTGAAGCTGGCATCTTCTCATGGCAGAGATCTGTCCAGAATCCGATCTGATCCCTTAACAGGCAGTTGAATCCATTAATCTGTGCCATTGTCAGCTCTTCTTTTTCTGCCAGTTCGTGGTCTTTGGGAATGCAGACATTCAGTTTTTCTCTGAGATAACTTACATCCACCAGATCTTTTTCTGCCTTTTCCTCTTGCATTTCACATTCTGCATTCTCATATGCTTTAAGCGGTCCCGGAAGAATTCCTATATCACATTCTCCTTCCCGCACATGTCTTACAATCTCTTTTATCGCTGTCAGTCTGGATGAGATCATGTTCTCGTGAAATCTTGCCGTCAGATCCGGAAGCAGTGTCCAAAGTGGCGCAGGCGCACAGGATTCTACCTTTATCGTGTGCATATTTTTATCAAATGTCTGAACCGTCTGTATCGCATTCTCTGCTTCTCTTAATAATTTTTCCGCACACTCTACCGCTTTTTCCCCGGTTTCATTCAATGCAATCCTGTTTTTTCCCCGTTCAAACAACGTCACTTCGAATGCCTCTTCTACATGCTGCATCGTTCTGGTGATCGTCGGCTGAGAAATGTTCAGGATCTCTGCCGTTTTAGATAATGTCCCGTATTTTGCAAATGTGACAAACTGTTCTAATTCATTCAGATCCAACATCATTTCTTCTCCTGTTTTCTTTATGATTCACTATTCATTTTATGAAATCTATATTTCTTATTTTCTATTGTACATTTTTTGTTTTCCGTTGTAAATTATGAATTGTAAAGACAAAAGAACAGCCAATTATACTACATTGCATTTCAAATTTTTATCACAGGAGGTTATCATTATGGAATATGTAACTTTGAATAACGGTGTTAAAATGCCAATCTTAGGATATGGAGTATATCAGACTCCGCCGGAAGATACCGAGCGTTGTGTTCTGGAAGCGATCCAGACCGGATACCGCAGCATTGATACCGCACAGGCCTACGGAAATGAAGAAGGCGTTGGAAATGCCATCGAAAAATGCGGACTTCCAAGAGAAGACCTTTTCATCACTACAAAAGTATGGATCACAAATGCCGGATATGAAAAAGCCAAAGCTTCCATCGAAAAATCTTTAAAGAAATTAAAATCCGACTATATTGATCTTCTTCTCATCCATCAGCCATTTGGCGACTATTACGGAACTTACCGTGCAATGGAAGAAGCCTACAAAGCAAGAAAAGTAAGAGCGATCGGGATCTCCAACTTCTATCCTGACCGTTACCTGGATCTGGTACATTTTGCTGAAGTAACACCTGCCGTTAACCAGGTAGAAACACATCTGTTCCAACAGCAGAAAGTTGCCAGAGAATACCTGGCAAAACACAATACACAGATCATGTCGTGGGGACCATTCGCAGAAGGAAGGAATGATTACTTTAATACACCTGCTTTAAAAGAAATTGGTGAAAAATATGGAAAGACACCTGCACAGGTTGCTCTTCGCTTCCTGATCCAGAGTGGTGTTGTTGTAATTCCAAAGTCCGTTCATAAAGAACGTATGGAAGAGAACTTTAATGTATTTGATTTTACACTTTCTGAGGAAGATATGAAGACACTGGAAGCTCTGGATGGCGGAGAGAGTCTGTTCTTCTCACATCACGATCCGGCTACGGTGGAGTGGTTTATGAGTATTGTTTAGATTCAAAAATTGTGTGCCTTAAAAGCTATGTAGCCCCGTAGGAAAAATATAATAGGATGCTGGTTCCGTTCACTTTGTTCAAAGTCACCTGCATCCTATTATATTTTTCCTACGGGGCTGTGTAGTATGAAGAAGCTTTGCTGTTCTTGTAATATTCTCTTCACGCGCTGCCATCAGAAAGTATTTCAATACCCGAAGTTCCATACTTTTTTGCTCCTGTTTATCCGTTTTTCTTTTCATATGCTCATTGTAGCTTATTTTTGTTCGTACGAAAAGCAATTGTCATGATTGTTCATATATAAATTTGATATTTTCATAGATCAGTGAAAAATCGACCACACATTTTCCATCGAATATCCGCACAGGTACCTGA
>ERZ1026903.1093-NODE-1093-length-10719-cov-4.162884_pt1 | contig 10719 bp, 10 predicted proteins | sample MGYA00380180_ERZ1026903 | MGnify/ENA primary metagenome ERZ1026903 (study PRJEB33269, sample SAMEA4719816) | human gut metagenome | biome: human-associated habitat; feature: organic feature; material: feces | place: Cameroon | collected 2013-10 ... | reverse complement strand
CAGTGAACCAAGCCAGCTCATGAATCCCGAGATCGGTGGTCCGATCAGGAATCCTACCAGACATCCACTTCCAATCGTCACAACCGGAGTCACCAGGATATCTACCTTCGTCTTTCCGGATACCATATGACCGAAGAAAATACCTACATATGCGGCAATAAATGCACCCAGCGGTTCTCCCGGTCCAGCAAATACCATGGCTCCGTCTACGAATACCTTTCCTGCCAGAATACTGCTTGCAAATGCCCCTGCCATTCCGGCGGTTGCTGCCGATACGACTACCAACGGTGCTTCTTTGAACTTATAGGCTACTGCCACACCGATACCCGCTCCGGTAAGGGATGCTGCAAGTTTCCCTGCTATAAAGATCATCTCTCCAATATTTCCACCCATAAATGTTCCAATCTGCTGGATGATCGTGCCGATGATCAGTGTTGCGAACAGACCGTGCGCCATGGCACTTAAGCCTTCGATAAATATGCGGTCTAATGCTTTCTTTACTTTTTCCATCTTTCTCTCTCCTGTATCTCATTTCCTGTTATATTGACTTTGATGTTTATTACATGTGTCTTGTCACTTGTCAAGAGTGTACCATACACATACGGCAAAGGCAACCATTGTTTTTTTCATGTCAATTTCCCGCCTTTACTTTACTTTTGATTCCTTGTATACTTGGAATATCGAATTGTAATATTTTTCAGATTATCCGGTCTGAAAATCCAAATATATACACGAACAGGAGGTTTTGCTATGTTCCGTTTATGGGGAAAAGAATTTAAAGACAATCATATGCTGCGTGACACCGTGATCTGCGATGATACGGACGACACCAGAACACACAAGATTTTTAATGCACTGGATTCGATCTGTTATGAGTTCGATCTCAGCAAGCCAATCTGGCTGGATCATAATATTGATGAATTCAAGCGACACGATAAGACAAGATTCTACCAGGATAATTTTGTAGATTCGATTGATTTTGATTATCTGGAGATTCATATTATTGAAGAATAAACTATTCATAAATAACAAAAAAGAAGTCAGACGGCCAACGTATACTGAGGGTTTTCCTGACTTCTTTCTTATATTTTATTCATTCCTGATCGCAGCAAGCGGGCTCAGCTTCATTGCCCGTTTCGCCGGGAAATATCCGGCCAGCACTCCGACCAGCACTGCAAATACCATGGACATCAGCACAAGCCACCACGGAATATAAGATATCGTGCTGTCTGTTCCCATCGACATAGCACCACTGCTTCCAACAATTATATTAATGGCTGCTGACATTACGAAACTTAGAATATTTCCGGCAATTCCTCCGAGAAGACCTATAAACGCTGCTTCCAGCAGGAACATTTCCCGGATATTCCTAAGGCTGCATCCAAGTACCTTCATCACACCGATTTCCTTTGTCCGTTCATAAATGGACATCATCATCGTATTTGCAATTCCAATTGCAGCTACCAGCAATGACACCGCACCAATACCTCCGAGCACCGCCTGTACAATCGCGAACTGACTCTTCATACTGTCCAGATATTCCGCATTGGTCTCAACATTATATCCCATATTACGGATTACATCAGCGACCTCATTCACGTGATTTATATCGTCTGCTTTCACTTTTAATGACGTATAATAGAAGCCTTTTAATGCCTTTCCAGCTTTGGTCTTCGGCTGTCCCGGAATGACTTTGCCTGCATATTCTTTCCGCAATAACTGCTTTAAAGTCTCCAGGTCACAAAATACACTGTCATAATTATTGGAATAGTCATCCAGGCCGCCATTTATCACACCGCTTGCCCTTACTACATATTTTTGGACAGGTTTTGTCTGTCCGGTTCCGGAATCTGACTGACTCCCTGCACCTGCTGTTCCGTCTGTACTGTCTCCGAAGGCTGCGCTGCTGTCACTATTGTAATTCTCTGTATCCGTGATCATGAAAAGAGAATCTTTCATCAGATTGATATTCGGGACTTTCCCGGTATCATAATATCCGTTTCCAGTTCCTGTTTCATAAAAATCAGTGATCACACCATTTCCGAATATCAGCTCCAGATGTCCTGTTCCTGTCTTTGGAAGCGTTCCATCGCCCAGATCCATATTCAGGGATTTCAGGCCTTCCGGTGTCATTCCTTGCAACTGGACATATGCCGTATAGGAGCCTTTCAGCAGGATCACCGAAGTCTCATAGATTGGTGCAGCTAATTTCACATGATCCATTTTACTGATCTTTTCAACCAACTGGTCATCTATCCTTTTTTCTGTCTCCTGTCCTGATCCCATACTTTCTGTCGTCATACCGTCACTGTTGTCCGATCCGGTCACAGTGATACTGGTCAGACCTCCCGACTGTTCCACTTCCTTATAAAGGGACTGCTGCATACCAAGTCCGAGTGAGATCATCACTACAATCGAAGCTGTACCGATCAACACACCAAGGACCGTCAGAAATGTACGGAGTTTCCTTCTCCGCAGACTATTGATGCTCATCCTCAGAAGATCGTTCCAGTTCATCCAATAACTCCTCCTCTTCAATTTCTGCCATCTGTTTCTTTTTGCGCTTCTTCAGTATTACGACTGCAGCCACCACTGCAATGATCACTGCCACGATCACAACCGGAATTACAGGAAAACTTTTCTGCGTCTCCTCCGGCATATCGGAAGCTGCCGCCTCATCATCCACTTTTTCTGTCACTTCCAGATTCAGATCTTTCGTGGTTGTTGAAACGTTTCCCGATTCATCTTCATAACTAAGTGTCATCGTTACCTTCGCCGGACCATCCGATATTTTCTTTCCTTCCAGCATGGCATCAATCGAACCGGTTGCACCGGATTCTATATTTCCGATAAATACTTCCGACTTTTTGATGTTCTTTCCTTCAAATGTAGCTTTTACATTATAGAGCTTGATCCGTCCCAGATTATAAAGACTACACATCACATTTGCTTCTTCACCGACAGCAACGCTCTGCGGACTGATCTCAAAATCACTGATTTCAAATCTTGCATCCTGCTTCACCGGAATAGAGATACTTGACGTTCCTTCTACCTGCGTAGCATTCGGATCTTCATATTTCATGGAAAGTTCCATGCTGTATGGCTTCTGAAGAAGATCTGATTTTGCATTCAGTTCGATGCTGATATCGGCTGTTCCATTCGGGGCAATGCTGTCCAGATAGATGGAACTTGCACCGGATGCCGGAAGGAATGCCGGTGATGTCGTCTGTTCATCACTGCCTTCTGTCGGTGCAGAAAGATCGAACAGCATATTGCTGACTTTCATCCTGGATGTATTTTTCAGATGGATCGTCAACTTGAAATTACTGCCTGCACGGACTTCTGCCGGATCGGTTGTAAATCCGGTTACGATCACACGCGGAACAGAACCATTTCCCGAAGATGCACCTCCATCCGTACTTCCACCGGATTCTCCGCTGTAAGCTGCTTCTCCGTTACTGTAACCTCCTGCATCCGGTGTCTGGTAAGATGTGTCAGAACCACTGCCTGCTCCATTGCCTTTTCCTGTATCCTTGTCGTCATCTGTGTCTTTGTTATCCTGTGTGTCTTTCTGTACCGGCTTTGCTGTGGTGTTCACATAGAACTGCTTTTCCGCTTCTTCCTGTCCGTCTGCAGATATTGTAAATTTCAATTTATATCTTTTTGTTGGAACATCATCTCTTTGAATAAATTCAAAAGAAACTTCTTGTTGTTGTCCCTTTTTAAGCGTTCCTAAACTTTTCTGATAGCTTTGTTTTTCAGTTTTAAATGGCCAATCTTCATTCTTGTCTCCCAAATCTGGCGTTATTGTAACATTATTCAACACATTTCCAGAATTATTAGTTATTACAAAGTTCCAGTTTTTCTTTTTTCCTGCTTCAAACACGGGTGCTTCATTGTTCTTCGATTCAATAAAAATTCCATTCTCTGCGCCTGTTGCAGCCTGTACCATCTGCGGGTGCAACATAGTTGTCATCATGATCACTGCCAGAAAGGCAACGATGATTCTTTTCAGGCAATTATTTCCTGTCTCTTTCTGTATTCGTTTCTGCATGTCTTCCTCCCTCTTCTTTTCCTTTTTTCCATCGGTTATCTTCTATCTTAATGATCCTGCCGTCCCGGATATGAAATACCCTGTCCGCATAAGTTGCCAGATGATCATCATGTGTAACCATGACCAGTGTCTTCTTCTGCTCTCTGACCACCCGCTGCATCAGTTCCATGACTTCTTCCGATGTATGGGAATCCAGATTTCCTGTCGGCTCATCGGCAAATATAATATCCGGATCTACCACCAGTGCTCTGGCAACTCCCACTCTCTGCTGCTGTCCGCCCGACATCTGGTTCGGCAAATGCTTCTTATGCTTTCCAAGTTTTACCAGATCTAACATCTCATTGGCTTTTCGTACTCTTACATCTCTTGGAACGCCGCGGAAGCTAAGCGGCAATGCTACATTTTCCACCGCATTCAACGTTCCCATCAGATGAAATGACTGAAATATGAATCCCACATGATCCCGCCGGAATGTCACCAATTGTTCTTCATTTAACTTTTCAATATGCTTTCCCGCAATGCTGACCTCTCCCTTTGTCGGTTTTTCCAGCCCCGCCAGCATATTCAGAAGTGTAGATTTACCGGAACCGGATGTCCCGACAATTGCACAAAACTCTCCTTCATATATCTCAAAATCCACACCATCCAGTGCGCGTACAAACTCATCACCAACACGGTACAGCTTGTATAGATTCCTGACTTCAATTACCTTCCTCATACTCCCTCCCCTCTGTCGTTTTTCAGACTTTTTAGAATACGGATTCATTTTACTATAAAAATATAAAGACTTCCCCTTATAAATTATGAAGATTTTCTTAATACCTCCAACTGTTCAGATAATGTTTCTCATTTATGCCGTTTCAGTTCCTGCGCCATATTACACGTATTATATTTTATACAATTTTCGCTAAGATTTTCCGTGCATATTATTTCAGAAGTGGTATAATTGGTAGGACAATTTCACTAAAGTAAAGTGGATATCTTATGATTCACAAGATATAGGGGAGGAACACATGAAGTTTGTAAAACAATTTATGACCATCCTGGCGATCTCATTCGTCGGAGAACTGTTGCATTCATTACTGCCGCTCCCGGTTCCGGCCAGCATCTACGGTCTCGTTCTTATGCTGATCGGTTTACAGACCGGCATACTTCCACTCAGTGCAGTAAACGAAGCCGGAGGATTTCTGATTGAAATCATGCCAATGCTTTTTATCCCTGCCGGAGTCGGACTTATGGTTTCCTGGGGCGCTTTAAAACCAGTCATCATTCCGATCAGCATTATTATCGTCGTTACAACCATCCTTGTTATGGCCGTAAGCGGACGTATTGCACAGTTTATCTTAAAGAAAGAGGACAAAAAACATGAGTAAATTATTACAGGATTCAGCATTTTTCTGTCTGGCAATCAGCCTGATCGGATATGAGATCGGTATCATTCTCAGACAAAAGACAAAGCTTGCACTCTGCAATCCACTGCTGATCTCAATTGTATTTGTGATTATTATTTTGAAAGTTACCAATATTAAATATGAAGTATATGAAGATGGTTCTTCGTTACTCAGCTATCTGCTGACGCCTTCTACCGTCTGTCTTGCAATTCCGCTACACCAGCAGATGGGACTGTTAAAAAAGAATATGAAAGCTATCCTTGCCGGTATTCTCTCCGGTGTATTCACCAGTCTGGCCGGTGTATGGGTCTTCTCGATGTTATTCCATCTGGATAAGAAGATCTATGCAACCCTGCTTCCGAAGTCTATCACGACAGCAATCGGAATGGGAATCTCTGAGGAGCTTGGTGGAATCGTTACGATTACCGTTGCAGCTATCATCATTACCGGAATCATCGGAAATATGTTCGGCGATGTGATCTGCCGGCTGTGCGGGATCAGGCATCCGATCGCCACAGGTCTCGCCATCGGAACGGCTTCCCATGCCATGGGAACGGCCAAAGCTATGGAGCTTGGAGAGATTGAAGGTGCTATGAGCAGTCTTTCTATCGCTGTTTCGGGACTTATGACGGTTATCGGTGCAACGATTTTCTATCAGTTATATTAATGAATTATGAATCAGATAAATGGAGGTTAACGATTATGGAAAAAAAAATTATCTGTATCGGACGTGAATATGGAAGCGGCGGACATGCCATCGGAGAGATTCTTGCAAAACGTACCGGGTATGAATTCTATGATAAAGAACGTTTCATTGCAATTGCAAAAGAACGTGGATTTGAGGGTGAAGTTGAAGAATATCTGGAAGAACAGCCGATGAACAGTCTGCTGTATTCCATCGCTATAAACTACTCCAGACCTAAGAAGAAGCCATTTCCTTTTGAACTTGTAGAAGAACTGGCTGCCGAGAAGCCGTGCATCATCATTGGCCGCTGCGCCGGATACCTTACACGTGAACAGGACAATGCCTTCAGTGTATTCATCCATGCAGATATGGACAAGAGGATTGCTGCAGTCATGGCCCGTGACCACATCAATTCCCGATTAAAAGCCAAACGTAAGATTGAAGAAATTGACGAAAAACGCAGTACTTTCCGCAAAGAATTCACCGGTGAAGAATGGGGACAGTCCAAATACTACAACCTGTCCATTGACACCACTCATCTGAGTTATCAGCAGGCTGCAGATCTGATTCTTTATTACAAAAGACTTGCAGAAGAGGCTCAGGAATAGAAGATGCTGCCTCTGTGAATCTGTCTTTATGAATCCGTCTTTTTGTGATAAGATGAGAATACCGACTGAACAACAAGGAGGATTTCTTATGATCAAGATTATCGGGCTCAATACAAAAGTATTAAAAAAAGAACCTTTCTCCGGTTCTCATCATGGGATGCGCTTCTTCATGCGTGCAGAAAATGACATTCTGCACGTATGGGTGTATCCGGAACCATGGTGCTTCGAACAGACTTCTGATGATGTAAAGACTGCGAAAGATTTTCCATTCACCGGAGAAGGACTGGACGAATCACTGGAATGGATCTCTCAGGAATTTGAAGAGCGCAAAGATTACTGGATGCAGATGGAGAAAGATAAGATGAAAATGATACTATAAATCACTGACCGATGCAAATATATATTTCAGATATTTCCGTTCTTCGTTTGGGTCGATCACATTGACAATACTGAGAATGTAAATATCTGAACTCCATTTTTTCTTCTCTTTCTGCAGTAATTCCATCATCTTTCTGTAAGTTCTGCTGATATCTCCGTCACTTTCCCGCGATACAGCCACAAGATATTCCCCCGGCTTCATCTCTGTATATACTTTCTGCTTTTTATCCGCAAAACTAAACACATTTTTATACGAATATATTCCCTTCATAAATGCTTCTTTCCCAATTGCGGCTCCCATTGGAAATGCCTGGACATCCGGAATCTCACAACATTTCAGATGTCTGCGTATATCTTCTGCTATCTCCCCGGATGAAGTTGCCGGTGACGACCGGACTTCTGTCAGCATCAGATATAAAGAATGTTCCACTTTTCTGATCACCGGTTTCCCTGCATCTGCGATACGGATCTGATCCAGAATCTTCCTCGTTCCGGCAATCGTGTGGATCTTCCGATCCAGTTCTCTTCTCATCATGAGCAATCTGTCATACTGCTGATCCACAAAAGCGTCAAATCTTACCTCTTCCCCGCCCAACAGGTATTCTTTAATATCTCCTACCGAACAGTCCAGTTCACGGAATGTTCGGATAAAATAATAGGAACTAATCTGTGCATAACTATAATAATGATATCCGTTGACCGGATTCTTCTTCGGTACCAGAATTCCCTGACGTTCATAATAGCGGAGTGTATCTCTGGTGGTCTGGCACATCTTTGCAAATTCACCTGCAGTGATGCAGTATTCGTCTTTTTTCTGCATATCTTTCACTCCTTTCTTGACATGGGTGTTACACCCAGTTTTATTCTAGCACAGGATTTTGCAGTATGACACTGTATTTTTCCATATCTTTATGAACACACATTTTTTTATATTATATGGAGGTTTCTCATGAATACTTTTAAGAAAATATACTGTCGCATTTTTCAGACTTGTTTTAGAATTGCTCTTCCGTTTCTTCCTTACCGGGAGCCGGAATTGATCGATGGATTCAAAAATGTCCCTGCCGTGCTGAAAAAGCATCACATTTCCCACATCCTGCTCGTCACAGATCCGGGTGTCTACAAACTCGGACTCACAAAACCTTTGGAAAAACAGCTTTCAAAATCTCAAATTTCATGTACAATATATAAAGATACAGTTGCAAATCCGACTTCTGCCAATGTAGAAGATGCGAAGAACCTTTATCTTGACCATGAATGTCAGGCACTTCTTGCATTCGGCGGCGGTTCTTCCATGGACTGTGCAAAAGCAGTCGGTGCAAGACTTGCCCGCCCGCATAAGTCTCTTTCTAAAATGGAAGGCATCTTAAAAATCTGGCACAGACTTCCGCTCCTGATCGCAGTTCCGACAACTGCCGGAACCGGAAGTGAGACCACTCTTGCAGCTGTGATCACCGATGCAGATACGCATCACAAATATGCAATCAACGATTTTAATCTGATTCCAGACTATGCGGTACTGGAGCCATCCGTCACTTACGGACTTCCGCCACAGCTTACGGCAACTACCGGTATGGACGCACTGACCCATGCCATTGAAGCTTATATCGGACGTTCTACTACCAGACAGACACGCAGCGCATCTGTCGAAGCAATCCAACTGATCTTCGACAACCTGCAAAACGCTTATAATAATGGAAATGACAAAACTGCAAGACGTCATATGCTCCGTGCTTCATATCTTGCCGGAACTGCCTTTACAAAAAGTTATGTCGGATATGTGCATGCCGTAGCCCACAGTCTCGGTGGATGTTACGGAATTCCTCACGGGCTTGCCAATTCCGTACTCCTTCCGGTCATACTGGAAGCGTATGGAACTGCCGCACACAAAAAGCTGGCCAGACTTGCACGTCTCACCGGCATCTCTGATTCGGACCTTGACGCAGTTGCTGCCGGAGAATTCATCCGGCATATCCGAAGCATGAATCTTTCCATGAACATCCCTGAGACACTGGATGGTATCCGCAACGAGGATATTCCAAAGCTGGCCCGTTATGCGGATAAAGAAGCGAACCCGCTCTATCCGGTACCTGTTTTATGGGGGCCTTCAAAACTGGAACAGATGTATCATCTTGTACAGGAGGTAAATGAAAATGACAGAAGCAGAAATTCAGAACATCCTGGAAAAGCAGCATAAATTTTTCCAGACAGGCCAGACTCTGCCTGTAGCTTATCGAATAGAGCAACTTCAGAAATTAAAAGATTCTATCATCCGCCACGAACCGGATCTGAATCTTGCCTTAAAAGCCGACCTTGGAAAAAGTGAGACGGAAAGCTATATGTGTGAGATAGGACTCACACTTTCAGAACTTAGCTGGATGCTGAAACACATAAAAAAACTGACAAAAGAAACGGTCGTTCCGACACCGCTGGCACAGTTTGCAGCCAAAAGCTTCCGTTCTCCTTCCCCATACGGAAATATTCTCATTATGAGTCCCTGGAATTATCCGGTCCTGCTGACTCTGGAACCACTGATTGATGCACTGGCTGCCGGCAATACCGCTGTCGTTAAGCCAAGTGCTTATGCACCATCCACCAGCCGTGTGATGCAGGAGATCATCGAAGAATGCTTTTCGGATGAATATGTCGCTGTCGTGACCGGCGGACGTGCCGAGAACCAGGCTCTTTTAAACCAGCGTTTTGATAAGATCTTCTTCACCGGCGGAAAGACGGTCGGACGTGAAGTCTTAAGACATGCAGCCGAATATTTAACACCGGTAACTTTGGAACTTGGCGGTAAAAGTCCATGTATCGTAGACTCTACGGCCAAAATTCCTCTTGCCGCAAGACGTATTGTCTTTGGTAAATACTTAAACTGCGGACAGACCTGTGTCGCACCGGATTATGTTCTCTGTGATAAAGCGATCCGTGACCAGTTGACCGATGCAATCAAATCCGAGATCCGCCGTCAGTTCGGCAAACATCCGCTGGAGAATCCTAATTACGGTAAGATCATCAACCGGAAACATTTCCAACGTCTGCAGGGGCTGATTGATTCTTCCAAAGTAGTGATTGGCGGACAATCGGATGCCAAGATCTTACGCATTGCACCTACTGTGATGAAGAATGTTACATGGGAGGACGCTGTTATGGGTGAGGAAATCTTCGGACCAATCCTTCCGATCCTGACTTACGAATCACTGGACGATGCCATTCAGACTGTGGAATCACATCCACATCCACTGGCACTATATTTTTTCAGTGAAGATAAAGCTGCACAGAAGAAAGTCCTTGACCGCTGTCACTTCGGTGGTGGCTGTATCAACGATACCATCATTCATCTTGCTACCAGTGCCATGCCGTTCGGCGGTGTCGGCGAAAGCGGAATGGGTGGATATCACGGAAAAGCCGGATTCGATGAGTTTACACATTACAGGAGTATTGTGGATAAAAAGACCTGGATGGATCTTCCGGTGCGGTATCAGAGGTATAATAAGTTTAAGAGGAAGATGCTGCGGATCTTTTTAAAATAATTTTTATGGGATTTAATTTATTAACTTAGTTGGCCTCTCGATCCTTGAAGAAAACAGTATAAAGTGCTTC